>Ga0315553_10000843_pt1 | contig 26488 bp, 27 predicted proteins | sample SalMarSW160140MG_FD_203099 | JGI IMG/M metagenome (GOLD analysis project Ga0315553, IMG submission 203099) | Salt marsh sediment microbial communities from the Plum Island Ecosystem LTER, Massachusetts, United States - Salt Marsh Sediment SW1601-40 ... | reverse complement strand
ATAGTATTATCTCAATCTACAATAACCTTGCAAAAAATGCCTTAAAAATAAATGAGCCCGAGAGAGCCCTTTTCTTTTACGAGGAAATAGCTAAACTGGTTCCGACATACGAACAAGCAAGTAATCTCTTTCTGGTCGGCGATATACATTATGACCATGGCAATTATCCTGCCTCGATACAAGCATATATCAAAGCACTGGCGATCGATTCGACTTCTAAACAAGCACGCCGAGTAAAACAACGCATGGTACAAGCACTTTTTGAAACCAATAGACTGTACGAAGCCCTGGATCTTGCTCAAGAGCAGTATGAGACCTTAAAAACTGCAGCTAATCTGTTACAGCTCAACGAAATACGATTTGCACTCGGTAATTACCTTTTTGATGAAGGTCTATTAGATAGTGCTGAAGTCTTCTTTGAACTGATAATATCAATACAAGAACCAAAATCATTATTAGATGATGCATATTTTTTAGTCGGTGAGATATATCTGAAAAGGAACAATTTTGACAAGGCTCTTGAAGCATATAAAAAAGTACTTCGATTAAATCCCTATGAGAAGGGTGAGGTCTTCAGGAAGGCAAAAGAACGTATAAAGGAAATCAAGGAGAAGGCATGAAAAAAATATGGATCTTACTGCTTCTGATTTTTGTTTTTGTTACATGTGGCAAAAAACAAGTATTAGCACCGCTTGAACCAGATAATGCATTTGAACGTGCGATGGCATTTTTCGAAAAAAAAGATTACAACAATGCTGTATTAGCCTTCGAGCGAATACTCTTCTACCACCCATCCTCAGGATATGTTGATGACGCCCAGTATTGGCTCGGCAGAACCTATTTTGAGAAGGAAGATTATCAACAAGCTATCGCTGAATTTGATTATTTGATAAAGAATTTTCCGACTTCATCATTTGTTGAGGAGGCATACCTTTTCCGCGCCAGGGCATTTTTTGAAAAAGCTCCGGGTATTGAAAAAGACCCGACCGAAATTGAAAATGCAATCAATCTGTGCGACAAATTCCTTACCCGCTTTCCAAACTCCAAATATACCAACCAGATAAAAGATCTAATTCTGATCGCCCGGAATCAACTCGCCAGAAAAGAATTAGAAAATGGAAAAATATATCTAAAACTCGGTGAGCCGGAAGCAGCACTCCTTTATTTTACGTATATAGTAGAAACCTACTCGGAAACCGAGTTTTGTAATGAGGCTAAATATCGCAGCGCTGAAATATACGAAAAAGAAGATCAAAAAGAACAAGCCTTAACATTGTACAAAGAGCTTCTTGAGGATAAGATCTGGCAGGAAAAAGCCGCCAAGAAAATAAACCAATTAGAAAACAAATAATATCCATGATCAGCAAATATCGAACCGGCATACTTGGCGGTCTTTTTGACCCGCCGCATATGGGACATCTCATCGCTGCTCAATTCGTCTTGGAGGAATTCAATCTTCACAGAATTCTGTTCGTGCCCGCCGGGAAACCGCCTCATAAGCATAAATACTCGCCCTATGACATCAGGTTCAAGATGACTGAACTGGCGATAAAGAACAACCGCAAATTCTCGATAAGTAATATCGAAAAGGATATACCGGGAAAAACATATACTGTTGAAGTAATAAAAAGAATAAGACAGCAAATCATGGGTATTTTGTACCTGATAATCGGTCGTGATCAATGGGAGGAGATCAGCACTTGGAAAACACCAGAAGAATTGTTCAAATTGTGCCGTATCATTGTCATGCCAAGACCAGATGGTCCGGTCAGTAAAGGAGGACGCTTTTCAGAAAAAATCCTCTTCAGTCATTCACCGTCAATAGCAATATCTTCGACAATTATAAGAGAACGAGTGAAACAGGGCAAAGATGTAAAATATCTTGTACCGGCATCAGTATATAGTTACATAAAAAGAAAAAAATTGTATAAATAACAGAATATCTGATTAGCCAACCGATCATGATGTACTAACAGAGATTGCTAGAAAATCAGTTAGGTACCTTTATCCTAATCGCTTTTGGCAAGATCGAGACGGTGACCTCTTCAGCCCTCTCCTCTTCGCCATCAGCTTCCATAAGGCAGACCCGATCACATGTTACGCGTAACGCTTTTGCTTTATGATGCATGACATTTTTGTATTGGAGATGTTTAGCATCATAAACACGAGCCAGTACTTTTATTAAAAATTTAAAAGTATTTGTGTTTTTCACATAAAGTACTTCCAGATTACCGTCGTCAACAATTGCCATAGGTGCGATATGCATACCACCGCCAAAGAACTGCCCGTTTGCCGCTCCGACAATCGTGACGAGCGTATCATCAACAAGCTTCTCATCGACCCATATCTTCAGGTTCATGCGTTTGAATAAAACCAAGGCAGCAAGACTAGAAAGTAAAAAAGTAATGAAGCCCCCCATATTCTTTGGTATACGGTTAGCGATATATACCACATTGCCACCAATCCCAGCATCAAAAACATTGGCGAAATAGCGATGCCACCTATGCTTACCTTTTCTAAAAACTGCCCGTCCGATATCCATCAATCTGCTCTTGCCATTTTTAATGACCGATACCGCATCCTTTAGATGACGCGGGATTTTCAGCGATTTGATAAAATCGGCACCAGTACCCACCGGTATTATAGCTAATTCCGGTCGACTCGCCGGATTCTTCACGCCATGCAGTATTCCATTCACGATCTCGTTGAAGGTTCCATCACCACCGATACATACGATACGCTTAAAACCCCTTTGCGCAGCAGCCTTAGCTAATTCGAAAGCATGCATCTTCTTTTTGGTAAATTCGGCACAAACTGAGAATCTCTCTCTGAGCAGGTGTTGATGGATTACAGCCCATTTTTTACCGGCCTGACCATGACCAGCACAAGGATTGATTATTGCATAAATATCGGCTAAAGGGAACACTGAAAAATATTATATGTATAATATCAAAAGTCAATGAAAATAATTTCTATAATAGACAAACCTTGCCTAGACAACAATATTGCATATAATTATTCTGTGGGTAATAAATTCATACTTATCGATGCGCATTCCATAATATATCGATCATACTTCGCTTTCATTAAAAACCCTTTAAAGAACAGCAAGGGGGAGACGACATCGGGTATTTTCGGATTCCTGAACACGCTGGAGAAGATCAAACAGAGCCTCGGCTCTGAATACATAGGTCTTGCATTCGATGCTCCAGGAAAAACATTCCGTGATGATGTATATGAAGAATATAAGGCAACGCGGCCGCTGACCCCACCAGATTTACCCTTTCAAGTAGCAAAGGTCAAGGAAATCTGTCAGCACCTCGGTATTCCACTATTCGAGCTTGAAGGATATGAAGCTGATGATATCCTGGCGACTTTTGCAATTGCTTTACAGAAAAAAGGTATTGTATATATAGTCACTTCAGACAAGGATCTGTTCCAGCTGGTGAACGACCGTATTTTTGTATACGATGCATATAAGAATCAAATATACGACGAAGCTATGGTCGTTAAGAAGTTCAAGATATCACCTGCACGAATCGCTGATTATCTTGCATTGACCGGTGATGCAAGCGATAATATCCCGGGAGTACCCGGGATTGGACCAAAACGGGCATTAGAAATTCTAAAGAAATACAGCAGTTTTGAAAAAGCAGTCGCTTTGGAAAAGAAAATCCGGGAACACCAAGAGCAAGCATTGCTTTCTCACAAACTCGTCATGCTGGAATGTCATGTGCCATTGAATATCAACCCCCAAGCGCTGCGTGTCAAACAACCTGCAATTGACGACCTAATGCCTATTTTGCTGGACCTTGAATTGCATTCTTATATCAAAACCCTCGGTCAAAGGACCCAGACTAAATTAACCAGCAGGCACGCAAGTGATCTATCGACGATAAAACCAGGCGATGTTATCGCTATCTATCAAGAGGCTGCCGAGCAAATCATAATCTGCTTTGACGAAAACACATTGTTCAAAGTTACCAGTGATGAGGCTGCACATTTGCTGCGCAGTAATAAGATCATCAAAATCGGATATGACTTGAAGAATCTACTTAAAAACATGGTGATCGATCATCCTTTTTTCGATATCAAGATTGCCGCTTGGCTTATCGATCCTAATCGGCGGTCATACAAATTAGAAGACCTTGCCTTGCATTATTTGAATGAGTATGCAACTATGACACCGCTCCAAGCTGCCCTATGTATGTACCGACTCTATCCGCTACTTAAGAAAGGATTGAACACCCATTACGAACTTTATGACAAAATCGAAGAACCACTTATCGATGTGCTTTGCTCCATGGAAAAACGGGGTATTAAAATTGACCTCGATTACTTCGCCCGATTGAGCAAGGAATTTGGGGTCGAACTTACACAAATTGAAAAGAAAATATATGACCTGGCTAATATGTCTTTTAATATAAATTCGCCAAAGCAATTGGCGCATATTTTATTTGAAAAGTTTAAATTAAAACCACTAAAAAAAGGCAAGAGCCATTACTCAACAAGTGTCGAGGTGCTCCAGCAACTCAGCCACGTTCACCCTCTGCCAAGTGAAGTGCTTAAATACCGGGGTTATGCAAAAATTAAATCGACATTCATTGATCCTTTGATAACAGCAGCAAGAAAAAGTCGGATCCATACAACGTTCAATCAAACGGGCACATCAACGGGTCGACTTTCTTCAACCAACCCGAATATCCAAAATATACCTATACGTACTGAAATAGGTCGCAGAATTAGAAAAGGATTCATTGCAGAAACTGGTTTCTCCCTTATTTCAGCAGATTATTCTCAAGTTGAACTGAGACTTCTCGCTCATATGTCTAAAGATACTAACCTAAAAGAAGCGTTCCATAATAATAAAGACATCCATCGTCACACAGCCGCGCTGATATACGGCATTGCTGAAAAAGATGTTGATGATAATAAACGGCGCATGGCAAAAGTGGTTAATTACGGACTAATATACGGCATGAGCGATTTCGGGCTCGTTCAGCGTCTTGATATCCCCCGTGAAGAAGCAATTCAATTCATCGATTCCTATTATAATCTCTATCCAGAGGTTGAAAAATGGCGCGAGAAGGCGATCCTTCAGGCGGAAGAATCCGGGTATACAGAGACCCTGCTGGGCCGTCGTCGTCCATTACCTGATATCCACTCGCGCAATCATAGTTTAAGAGAATTTTCAAAACGCGCGGCGATTAATACACCTATCCAGGGAACCGCAGCCGACCTGATAAAAATAGCCATGATCAAACTGGAAAAAAACCTTCAAAGCAGAGGTTTTAAGCATGGTTTATTACTGTCTATCCACGATGAACTCGTGGTTGAGATAGAAAATGAACGCCTGGAAGAGGCTAAGAAGATAATAAAAGACTGTATGGAGCAAGCCCTTACCCTGGATGTCCCGATCGTTGCCGCTATCAATATCGGCCCTAATTGGGATGAAATACACTAGTCCCGTTAGAGAATACTCGACCAGGCATTCATAATCCCGGGACTTTTAATAGCATTTACCCTGATTCAGCGACTTCAGCAGAATTTAACGTGGTATTCTCTAACGGGGTTGACATTTCCTGTAAAATATCTATAATAATAGTCTATGAAAACGAAGGTTCTGAAAAAAGAAGATGTAACGCGAGTTTGGTATGTGGTCGATGCTACGAACAAGGTATTGGGAAGACTTGCATCACGGGTCGCTCTTATCCTAAGCGGAAAAAACAAGATCCGATACACACCACACGTTGACTGCGGTGATTTTGTCGTCATTGTAAATGCCGATAAGTTTCGCGTTACCGGTAAAAAAATGAAAGACAAAATATATTATTCCCATTCATTTTTCCCTGGTGGGCTGAAACAAATAAACCTTGAAGCCATGATTGAAAAGCACCCGGGAAGGGCACTCTATCACGCAGTAAGCGGGATGTTGCCGAAAAATAGATTACGGGCAAAACGATTGAAAAGGTTAAAAATATATACTTCCTCTGATCATCCTCATGAGGCACAGGCGCCGATGAAGATCGAGATATGATCAAGGCAGTGAGTTAAGGAGGATTTATTACATGGCTGACGTCATAACTGGTTCGCGTAAAAGAGCAAGGGCAAAAGTGATCCTTACAACAGGTACGGGCATCATCAAAATCAACAGCTGTAAACCATTGAAATACTTCGGCCGACAGGATCTCGTCGATCTTGTTCACCTACCACTTAAAACCGCCGGGGTCATGGGAAGCGTCGATATCAATGTAAAGGTACTTGGCGGCGGCATATCTGGACAAGCCGGTGCAGTTTGCCACGGTATTGCAAAATCACTGATCAAATTCAACCCGGACCTGAAATCACCCCTTAAAAGCGCTGGTTTGCTGAAACGCGATCCACGAGAAAAAGAACGCATGAAATACGGTCTAGCAAAAAGAAGAAAGCGTTTCCAATTCTCCAAGCGATAAGGAGGTTTCTTGGAACTGGTTAAGATTGAAGAACTGATAACTGCCGGCGCACACTTCGGGCACCGAACGAAGCGCTGGAATCCAAAAATGGGCAAGTATATTTTTGGCAAACGAAATGGTGTTCATATAATCGATTTACGCAAAACGCAGGAGACAATAAAACGTGCACATGAAGCCATCGTTCATATCGCTGAGCAGGGAAAAGGTATACTCTTTGTAGGAACCAAAAAGCAAGCAAAAGATATAATTAAAGAAGAAGCGGCTCGCGGTGGAATATTCTGCATAACCGAAAGGTGGCTGGGCGGTCTGCTGACAAACTATGATATCATAAACCAGCGATTGCATCGTTTGCGTGAGTTTGAACAAATGAAAGAAGATGGTCGATGGGCGTTGCTTTCGAAAAAGGAAATGTCAAGGACCGAAAGAGTATACAGTAAACTGCATAAATACCTTCATGGAATTAAAGACATGGATCGTTTACCTGGCCTGGTGTTCATCGTCGACATTAAAAAGGATGTAACGGCACTGCGAGAGGCTAAACGAAAGGACATACCTATTGTCGCCATTGTCGATACCAATGTTGATCCCACTGATGTTACATATCCTATTCCAGCAAATGATGACTCTATTAGGTCTATTGCTTTAATCACAAAAATCGTTACCGACGCAGTAATTGAAGGAAGAAAAGGATTTGAAACTGAAGAAAAGGAGGATTATGGATCTGGAAAAAGTTAGGGATCTAAGAGCAAGAACCGGTGCCGGTATTGTTGAATGCAAGAACGCTTTGACTGAAGCAGGTGATGATGTCGAGAAAGCAGTTGATATCCTCAGAAAAAAAGGTCTTGCTTTAGCCGCCAAGAAGGTCGGTCGTATCACCAAAGAAGGATTGATCGATGCTTACATCCACCCGGGTGATAGACTCGGTGTTCTACTTGAAGTCAATTGCGAAACCGACTTTGTCGCAAGGACTCAAGAATTTAAACGATTCGTACGTGATATCGCCCTCCAGATAGCAGCGAGCGAACCGATCGCAGTAAGCCGTGAAGAACTTCCTTCTGATGTTATTGAACGAGAAAAAGAAATCTATACAAGTATGGTCAAAGATTCGAAAAAACCACCGGAGATCGTCGAAAAAATCGTCAATGGCAAGCTTGAGAAATTCTATTCTGATGTCTGCCTGTTGGAACAACCTTTTGTAAAAATACCTGAAAAAACAGTAGGTGAGTACATTAAAGAGCAAATAGCGAAGTTTGGCGAAAACATTGTTGTGCGCCGTTTTATGCGTTTTCGCCTCGGTGAATGAAGAATACACAGCATACACAGAAAAATACAGAAAGCCTGGGTTCAAGCAAAAAAATAAAATATCAGAGACTGCTTTTAAAAATATCCGGCGAGATACTGGGATCCAAAACAAATCTTTTTAACCAGCAATCCTTTGATCATATAACCGAACAGATCGTTGAAGCAACTCACCTGGGTGCAAAAATCAGTATTGTTATTGGCGGCGGGAATATAATCAGGGGTCGTGATGTAAGCTGGTTCAATAACATTGATGCCGATATGTGCGGTATGCTGGCGACTATTATCAATGGTCTTATCATCCAATCACAGTTACAAAAAAAGGGTATCACCACTAAACTCAGCAGTGGTCTCGATGTCTGTGGTGTCGTTGAGCGCAGCAATAAATTCAAAGATATTGAATTCTACAACTCAGGCGGCGTTATAGTATATGTCGGTGGAACAGGTAATCCGCTATTTACAACGGATACTGCCGCGGCACTACGTGCGGCTGAATTGAATGCCGATATCCTGGTCAAAGCCACCAAAGTTGAAGGTATTTACTCGAGTGATCCTGTTAAGGACAGCACTGCTGTATTATACAAAACACTGACATTTCAGAAAGCAATCGATGAAAATCTTGGTATTATGGATCTTGCTGCTTTCAATATATGCCGTAGGGGCAATATCCCTATATATGTTTATAACCTCATGAAATATTCGCTATCCAGGGTGATAAAGGGTGAACAAATCGGTACCCTGGTAAATAATGGAGTTTAAATATGACGAAAAAAATTAAAGAAAATGCCCAGGAAAAAATGGATAAATCAGCAACACTTTTAGCGCAGGAACTCGCTAAGCTGAGAACGGGCAGGGCTTCACCGGCGCTTTTAGATGGCATCAAGGTGGATTACTATGGAAGTACTTTGCCGCTTAATCAAGTGGCAACAGTAAGTATCCCAGAACCTCGTTTGATCGTCATCCAACCGTGGGATAAAACCAATCTGGGAGAAATTGAAAAGGCGATCCACAAATCAGCCATCGGTATAACCCCGAATAATGACGGCAGTGTCATCCGTCTGTCAATCCCAGCGTTGACCACGGAACGACGTGAGGAATTGGTTAAACTGACCCAAAAATTAGGTGAAGATACCAAAGTGGCGATCCGTAATATTAGACGTGAAGCAAATACCGAAATAAAAAAAGAAGAAAAAAATAAAAATATCTCGGAAGATGCGTCGTACAAGGCTCATGAAGAAATACAAGAGATCACCGACGAATTCATCAAAAAAGTTGATAAGATCCTCCAGAAGAAAGAAACAGAGATAAGAGAAACATGATATTTCCAAGTAGCAGCATGATATCAACAATAAACGATTCTAATAAAGCCCATGTCTAAAAATTTGAAAGGAGGAGAAATGCCTAATCTCTGGCACGATCTAACAAAATGGCTGGAAGATGCCTCGAAGGTCGTTGGTAAAGAAGCTGGTGACCTGACCCTTAAAGGTCGCTTAAAAGTCGAAATATTTGAGGTCAACAGACAGCTGAAGGACAATTACACCGACCTTGGTAATCTGGTTTTCGATGAGGTTTTTGTTAAAAAAAGCAAGACCTGGCAGAAAAAAAAGAAAACAGGTAATTTGGTTTTGAAGATAAAACGACTGCAGACAAAACTAAAAAGAAAGCAACAGGAATATAAAAAAGTAGGGAAAAAAGCCAAAAAGAAGTAACCTTGAAACTTGTCTCTAAACCATGAAGAAGTTCATCAGACCATCAGCAAAGCGACAATCACCATGACGTCTTTTTAGAGCGAATAGCTACCTGCAATCGTGCATATCGAGGGGATGGGAAAAAGGAGGCTAACATGATGAAAAAAGTTCCTATACTCACAGTCGGTATAATTGCTGGTGCGGCTGCAGTATTTGCTTTTCTTTTCGGGATAATAATTACGAGCACTCTTCCCGTAATTGCAAATAGAGGCGAGGCCAGCAATGAGAATTATGAGCTGACAGTGCCGTTGGTCAACGATGCTGGTGAAAGTCCCTTCACAAAGATTGCGGATATAGTTTCTCCTTCGGTTGTAAATATTTCTGCAAAGAAAACGATCACCAGCGATGTACCTGGATTCCAGTGGTACTTTGAAGGGCCATTCGATGATTTTTTCAAAGATTTCTTCAAAGACTATCCGAAACAACAAAGGAAAACTCAAACCTTAGGCAGCGGTTTCATACTCTCTGAAGATGGTTATATCGTCACGAATTACCATGTTGTGAAGGGTGCATCAGCAGCTGATATCGAGGTTAAGCTGATAAATAAGAAAGAATTCAAGGGGAATAATGTCAAGATCATCGGCACTGATCGACGAACTGACATTGCCTTATTGAAAATCGAAAGTGATGAAAAACTACCCTATCTAAAATTTGGCGATTCTGACGGTGTCCGGGTCGGTGACTGGGCGATCGCTGTTGGGAATCCATTTCATCTTGAAGGAACACTCACGGTTGGTGTTATTTCAGCAAAAGGAAGGACTAATATACCGCTTCCCGAGGGTCCGGATTTCCAGAGTTTTCTGCAGACTGATGCAGCAATAAACCCCGGTAATTCAGGGGGTCCTTTGGTCAATATACGGGGCGAAGTTGTTGGTATCAACACGGCTATTACAACACCGACCGGAGGTAATGTCGGTATCGGTTTTGCTATTCCGGCGAATCTTGCCAGACATGTGATCGATGAATTGATAGCAGAAGGAAAAGTGACCCGGGGTTACCTCGGTGTCTATCTCCAGGAAATAACCGACGACCTGAAAGAAGCCCTTGATCTACCTTCTTTGGATGGAATCCTGATAAGCGACGTTGTAGATAATACACCAGCGAGTAGAGCAGGATTGAAAAGTGGTGATGTCGTCATTGAATTCAATGGTAAGAAGGTTGTTGATCTACAGTCCTTCAGGATAGAGGTGGCAGAGACCGATGTCGGAGAAACTGTCAACATGAAGATACTACGCGACGGTAAAGTACGGACGATCAAGGTAAGAATCGACGAGTATCCAGAACAATTGAGCGAAGCCGGCACAGAGAATGAAAAGAACAATCAACTCGGCCTGACTGTTATCAATGTTACCGATACGCAGGCGCAACGCTTCAATCTTGAAGCGACGACGGGAGTTGTTGTCATCGAAGTAAAACCTGACTCACCGACCTCAGATGCCGGAATAGCCGTTGGTGATGTTATTCTATCCATAGACAAAAAGAATATCACTGATGTTAAGGTCTATCAGGCAACAGTCGCCAAATTGAAAAAAGGAAAGCCCGTAATTTTCCAGATCCAAAGGAAAGAGAGGAAACTATACGTCGCAGTGACCCCTGGATAAAAACCTTTATAATTATATCGGTTCGGCAAGACAATACAGCACCCGATGTTTAAACTCAGCGGTGACAGAGGTCTCAAACAATATCTTGAAGAAATAAGTCGATATTCTATTTTAACAAAAGAACAAGAGTTTGCTTTAGCAAAAAAAATAAGATCGAAAAAAGATGCCGATGCACAAGAGAAATTGATCTGTGCAAATTTGAGGATCGTCGTCTATATCGCCAAAAAATACCAAAATCAAGGACTCACTCTTCCCGAATTAATAAATGCAGGTAATGAAGGCTTAATACACGCCGCCGGTAAATATGATGAAAGAAAGGGCTATCGATTTAATACATATTCAGTATGGTGGATAAAAAGAGCGATTTATAACGCCATCCATTCAGAACGCGGTCTTGTACCGAAAAGCTATCTTGCGAAGAGAATTCAACAGCAGACAAAAAAATTCATACAGCACAACGGTGGTGAGCCGACCATTGATGATCTCGCCAAAGCCCTCGATGTTGACGAAGCTGCCATATCCCTGGCCTTGGGTGAGTTAATACCACCATACTCGCTCGATGAAACATTCGAAGATTCTGAAAACCCTTATATAGAATCGGTGCGTCTTGATATCGAAGGTGCTGACAATCTTTTGTCTCCGCCGCCTGATGTCGTATTTAAGAAAAAAATACAAAAAGAGAAATTAATGGCGGCATTGAGCAAATTAGAAACGAGAGAACAAGAAATACTAAAAAGGAACTTCGGTTTGGGGGATTATGAAGTCCACAGTCTTGAAGATATCAGCCGAATAATGAATATTACACGGGAGCGTGTCAGGCAGATAAAAGAAAACGCGCTTCGTAAATTAAAAATCGTGCTTACCCGGCGCCGGAGTTGAACCGGTTCTGATCAAAGCAATCTGATCTATAGTTCCTCGATAAAAATTTCTTTATTTGTATAAATACAGATCGCGGCGGCGATCTTTATAGATTCTTCAACGATTTGCTTGGCTGCAATGTTGGCATGTACGATCATTGCCCGGCACGCTGCGAGAGCATACGAACCGCCTGAACCGATCGCCACGATTCCATCATCTGGTTCAATAATATCACCCGATCCAGAGACAATATAAGCATGATCTTTGTCGAGAATGGCTAACATCGCTTCAAGACGGCGCAGAACCTTATCCTGACGCCAGTCTTTGGCGAGTTCAACGACGCTGCGTGGCAAATTGCCGCCATATTCATCGAGTTTTGCCTCAAAACGCTCGAAAAGTGTTAAAGCATCCGCGGTTGAGCCAGCGAACCCTGCCAAGATCTTGTTATTGTACATTTTGCGTATTTTACGTGCCGTGTGCTTCATTATTACATCGCCGGCAGTAACCTGTCCGTCACATCCTATCGCGACTTTCCCCTTATGTTTTAAACCAATAATTGTTGTCCCTATCATAGATTCCATTATACTGAAAAGATGTGATTTGTCAAACAAAAAGGCATGGGTTGGTGTACAATTAACACCATATCAGGTCTTGACATCTTTTATGATTTGTATATAATTTTATGTATGAGAAAAAACCTGCATATAACCAACAAGGAGGTACATGAAAAAGTTAACCGTGATATTTTTTCTTATCTGCAGCGCCTTTGGGCAATGGCAACAAAGCGAGGAAATTACATTACCCAAAGGAATTCAGGTCAATGACCTGGTAATCAATAGTACCGGAGAGCTCTGGGTACTCTCCGCATCATCAATACTGAAATATGAAAGGGCAGCAAAGAATCCCTTTCTTGTTCAAGAGATTGATAATGGTAGAATATTTACCGTTATCAAAGATCTTGTCTATATTGTTGATAAGAATAACCGGTTGCTCAGTTTAGACCTTGCTGGAGAGGGTCTAGCAACAACCGGCGATCTTGTCTTTAATTCACCGACTCAAATCAGCTATGCAAAACACGACACAAAACCCGTTATCATTGTACAAGAGCCCGGTCGCTTGGTATTCACCGATTCTAAAAGCCTACTCGGCAATATCAACACGAACTCGGAACGGTTCAGTTTCATTACCGAAGCCGATTACGACAATGTCAATACTCCTCTTTTCACTCTCGCTGGGAATCGGATATTTGCATGGACCGGGGGTACGATAAGCGACCCGCAGAATTACGAGCAAAAGATATTTTACAGCGCTTCGCATACAATACTGGATTTCAATACCGCAAGAAATGGAGATGTTTTTGTCCTTTTCTCCGATTCTATTATCGTACTCGACGCGGATGGTTCATACAAAAATAAAGTCGATATTGAAAAAATCTATTCAGGCTCGAAGTTATTGACTACTTTCGAAAATAATACGGTAGTCGTCTATGATCATGTACATAAATCATTGAAAACAATTTCTGGCCTCGAGCCAAGCCAAAAAGACAATATTATCTTGCTAAAAAACAACCATCCAAATCCAGTTGATAATTATACCGAAATCGAATTCTCACTCGGCCAGTTCCTCGATATTTCCATTACTATCTACAATCTCATCGGCGAACCCGTGAAGGTTATCGCACATGGACGTTTTCCTAAAGGAAACCACAAGGTAATCTGGCGCGCTAAAGATGAAAGGGGTAACCTCGTCCCCAATGGAATATATTTTTACCGACTTGAGTCGAAAAAGGGCGTTGCGATAAAGCAGCTAACTGTATTGAGATAATTGCCGCTACCAGGAAAGAAAGAAGGTCACAGGCTGTTCAATGATTGTCTCATGTTAATGAGGCAGGCCAAAGAACGTCATGGATTCTTAGCTAAAAATTCACGCGTCCTTGTGGGTGTATCAGGCGGCGTCGATAGTACCGTGCTTCTTCTGCTTCTCCTCGAATACAATGAACGCTTTTCACAAAACTGGGAAATCCATGCCTGCCATGTCGATGCCGGTTTTTCGCAGACAAATACTGATTTTGTAAAGGAATTTTTACAGACCAGTAAAGTACAATATACTATTATCAAGAAGCACTTCAGCAATAAGATCAAAAAATCCAAAAACAGATGTTATTTCTGTTCACGAGAAAGAAGAAAAACACTCCTCGAAGTCGCCGATCGACACAACATTTTCCAGATCGCCCTGGCGCACCATACCCAGGATGTAGTGGAGACACTTCTGCTCAACATGATATACAATGGTGTGTTATCTACATTGACTCCCAGACAATCAATTATTCAAGGAAGATTTTTTTTCGTGCGACCCTTATACTACCTGTCAAAAGAACGAATAGAGAATATTGCGACAGTATCTGGTCTTCCTCGACCGAGGAATTTATGTCCGTACTACAAGAACTCAAAACGCGAAATGATGAGGGATTTTCTAGATAAAATCAAAAAAGAAAACCGTGATGTTTATAAGAATATCTTCCGAGGGATGTTTCGCATAAAAAAGACCTACCTGCCTTTCTAAGAATAACAGGAACCAAATCCTGATTTCCAAAAGCCACACAGAAAAAACACACTTTAGTCAGGAAATTTACATTCCACGATCGCTCAAATTGAATTTCCTCAAAACACTGTAGATCGGTCCTTCTGGTTTGAGGATTGATTCAAATAGAGTAACTGAATCAACTGGGAAATCCTCAGTGAAAAATGGCCGGGCGAGAATACTGTCTACTTTGCAGTATTTTCTTGTTCTGCCGATCGTCAGGTGAGCATGAAAACGTTTGTCTTCAATGAATCCTAATGCACCTATATTTTGATCTATTTCACCAGCGATATCCGTAAGCGCAGTTACACCATTTTTAACACCTATCCAGAGAACCCGCGGATTTCCCGGGTGTGGAAAACAACCGACCCCTGCCAAATTCATATTAAAAGGTGCGCAGGTCTCACTGATCCTTTCCAGTACCGGAATTATTTCTTCTTTCTTTGATTCATCGATCTCACCAATGAATTTTAAGGTAATATGGAGATTCTCGAATTTCGTCCACTTTATTGACAATAGATTATTCTTCTCTTGTCTTATCAGTTGATCGACCTCTCGTCTTATATGTTCAGGGATTTCGATCGCCAAAAAAGTCCTCATGTTTCTCATCCTCCCTTAAATCACGATCTTTATACCTATCGGACAGTGGTCAGAGCCCTGGACATCAGACATTATAAATGCTGATTTCAAATTCTTCCTGAGATTTGGAGTGATAAAAAAGTAATCGAGCCGCCAACCAACATTTCTTTGCCGAGCGCGGCTCTTATAGTCCCACCAGGTGTATTTTCCCCCCTCATGATGGAAAACACGATAACTATCGATGAATCCACAGGCGATCAATTTATCGATCCATGCGCGTTCTTCTGGTAAAAAACCAGATACGTTCTCATTCTCTTTAGGTCGAGCGATATCAATCTCAGTATGTGCGGTATTGATATCACCGCAAATGATCAGTTTTTTTTTCTGCTCTTTTAGGATAATGATATATTCAAGGAATGCATCATAAAAATCCATCTTGTACTCAAGGCGTGCATGCGACATACCCCCATTTGGGAAATACATACTTAAAAGTGTGAAATTATCGTAATCCATGATCAATGTCCTGCCTTCGTTATCGAATTTTTCTCGACCAAATCCCTTTTTAATATCGAGTGGTTCATGTCTTGTCAGCACACCTACTCCACTGTACCCTTTCCTTTCCGCGGACGCAAAGTATGTGTAATACCCCTCCATCTTTTTTATATCCTCTGGAATCTGTCCGGCATGAGCCTTGATTTCCTGTAAACATAAAATGTCTGGCTTTTCGTTCAAGACCCATTTTACAAATCCCTTTTTATGTATTGCTCGTATGCCGTTCACATTCCATGAAAGAATTTCTATCGTGTTTCTTTTCAGTACCGGGCGGTTCATTCGTTCAACTTTTCTCATTTCTGATAAGTAACAAGCTTAGAAACCTAAATGCCCTGGCACAAGCAGCCTTTCGTATTTGATCACGCTTTCCAATGAATATGTGATGTTCTGTATGAACGCTGTGACCTTCGGCAATACAAATATATACCGTCCCAACCGGCTTTTTACTCGTACCACCAGATGGACCAGCTATCCCGGTTATAGCAATCCCCAAGTCTGTTTTGAATCTTCTACGAACACCCCGAGCCATTTCCTTGGCCACCTCAGCACTTACCGCACCATATCCTTTTAGAGTTTTACAGCGGACACCCGCGAGACTTTCTTTCACGCGATTTGAATAAGCGATAATACCGCCGCTAAAGTACCTTGAGCTCCCAGGGACACGAGTGATCATACTCCCAAACATACCACCGGTACATGATTCACAAACACTTAATGTCAATTTTTTTTTGATCAACAAATCTGCAGTAATCTGTAAAAGCCGCATCATTTTGCTTATAACCTGATACCGATCAACGAAATCGCCAGTATTAAAATCGTTGTATAGACCGCTGCACCAAGATCATCCAACATTATACCCCACCCCCCTTTTAAATCTTCCAGTTTTTTGAGAGGAAAAGGCTTGAGGATGTCAAAAATCCTAAAAAGCACAAAAGTGACGGCAAGCGGTAATATCCGATGCGGCGTGACATACAATGGGATCAGCAGACAAGCATATTCATCGATCACGATCTGGCGCGGGTCTTTGCCCCAAATTTTGGCCAGATCATTGGATATTACCACCCCGAAAACGATCAAACCAATGGTTAGAGCAATGTAGATAATCGGATAGGAAATCAGGAAATACCAAATGACAATGCTTATTATACATGAAAAAGTCGCTGGCGCTATCGGGATATACCCTGTAAAAAAACCTGTAGCGATAATTTTTTTTATATTGATTATTTTTTCTTCTTTGGAAATCTCTCTTCCCAAACCGATACTATACTGGCGACTATAAAAATCGAGGAGTATGTACCGATTATGAAACCAATCAGTAGAGTAAACGCGAAATCAGCGATCACTGAACCGCCAAATATCAGCAGGGCAATAACCGCAAGAAGTGTCGTACCTACTGTTAGCACGGTCCTGGAAAGCACCTCATTTAAACCTGTGTTGAGGACCACATTGTACGGTTCTTTTCGCATCTTCTTGAATTTCTCTCGGATACGATCGGATATGACTATTGAATCATTGATCGAATATCCGATTATTGTCAGCAAAGCGCCGACTACGACGATCGAGAATTCACGCTGAGTTATTACTAAAACACCGATCGTGATTATCGCATCATGGAAAAGAGCAATGACTGCCGCGGTACCGAAACGGTAATCAAACCGGAAGGAAACATAGAGCAAAATCAAGAAGAGCGCGATAATGATCGCCCACATGGTTTTGACCAGCAGTTCTTTGCCGATTTTGGGTTCTACTGTTTCCTCACGCAGAATTTCCTGAGAATTCTGTGGAAAATCTTTCTGGAGGATTTCTTTAAGGGTCTTGGCAAACTCCACTGGGTTCTCCTCAGCCGTTCTGATGATATACTCCCTACCCTCGCTGCCCAGAGCTTGTATCAACGCATTTTCTTTACCTATTTTGCCCATCGTGCCTCTGAGATCGCTGGTCGATATCGGTTCAGAAAAACGTATCTGCAGCAATGCCCCGCCGGTAAAATCAATTCCAAAGTTCGGTCCTTTAGCGAAGATCAGAATGAGCGATAGTAACACCATTACGGAAGAAAATATGAAACCGTATTTCCTCTTACTGATAAAATCTATATTAGTACCCTTAATAATCTCTATCATGTCTATATCCTCAATTTCCGTATATCAAGCTTGTATGTGAAATAGTTAAAGATGACCTTGCTCACAAAAACCGCGCAGAATAAATTAGATATCAAACCTATCGTTAATGTCAGAGCGAAGCCTCTTATTGGACCGCTGCCAAAAATATACAGTATGATACCAATGATAATGGTCGTTATGTTAGAGTCAAAAATAGTTATCCAGGCCCGGGCAAACCCTTGATCGATCGCCGTCCTTGTTGTCTTACCGATATTCAGTTCTTCTCTAATCCTTTCGAAGATCAATACATTTGCATCAACCGCCATACCGATCGTCAAAGCGATACCGGCAATACCAGGCATGGTAAGACTCGCTCGAAGCGCACTTAGAATGGCGAGCAAAAGAAAAAGATTCAAGAACAAAGCGATATCGGCGACAAACCCGGATAAAGAATAATATATAAGCATGAATACTATCACCACGGCGCCAGCAATAACGACTGCTCTAACACCACTTTTTATCGAATCTCTTCCCAGGCTTGGACCGACTGTCCTCTCCTCAACGATCTTTAGTGGTGCAGGCAATGCACCGGCTCTTAGAACGATCGCCAAATCCCTGGCTTGTTCAGCCGTAAATTGACCGGTGATACTTGCTTTTCCGCCAGGTATTCGTTGGAGAATAGCAGGCGCTGACTGCACAATGCCATCAAGAACGATAGCCAAACGCTTGTTTACGTTCTTGCCCGTTATTGTCGCGAATTTCCGCGCTGCTTCACGTTTGAGTTCAAAATTCACCTGCCAAAAACCCAAATGTTGAAGATCCTGACCTGAAGCTTGCTCATGGCGCGCATCACGGATCACTTCACCGGTAAGCTCGGCTTCTTTCTTAAGAATATACAATCTTTTGACCGCTCGCCCTTCGTATGTTTCTTTGGGGCCGAAGAGGATCTGGATATCCCCAGGTATTATATCCCTGGCTCTATCGAGTGCGGCAAGGACAGAATCTTCATCACGCAGATCGATCCCCCGATCGTTTTCAACTCTCACGATATAAGATGTAAAAGGCTCTTCAAAAGCGAACGTATCGCCGACCTGAAGAAAATTATCGATCTGGAGGAGAATATCTTCAGCTTTTTCATCGACTAAAAGGATGAACTCCAGATGAGCCACTTTTTCGATCAGGCTTATAGCCCGGTCTCGATCAACTCCAGGTAACTGAACAAGGATCCGACCACCTGATTGTTTTTCAATCACCGGCTCATAAACACCGAATTCATCGATACGATTCCGGATAATCTCATAAGCACGGTCTCTCAGGTCTCCAGCGCTCTCAGTAAAACCCGTTGTATCCATTTCAAGTATAAGATGCATACCACCTTTTAGATCTAGCCCAAGATGCATGGCTTTCTTTGAAAACTCGAGCTCGCTTTCCTTTGATAGATTCTTGTCGGTATAAAGGCGAATTGTGGGATAGATCGCAAAAATCCCAAGCACAAGGACAAAGATAACTATACCGATTCTAAGACCGATATTTCTCATTTTACTCCTTTGATAATACTGACCATTTCTTTTGTTGCCTGTCTGAAACCGACAAAGACAGCACGGGCAACAATGGCAAATCCAATCGAAAAAACACTGATTTCAGATACTGACAATAATGGTTTGATATTACGATAATCTAAACCATGACCTGCATGAACAAAAAGACCTTCCCTTTTTGCTGCTTTGCTGGCACGTGCGATCCGAATAATCTCATCCCTTACACTCCCGGCTTTCAATTCAGTATATCTGCTCGTATTGATTTCAATATAGCGTGCTTCAATGCGTGCTGCTTCCCTAACCTGTTCGATGTCTGGATCCACAAAAATCCCTGGTACAACACCGCTATCTTTGAGTTTTGATATATATATCTTTAGATCCTCTTTGGTCTTTAAAAGGTTCAGGCCTCCCTGCGTTGTCACTTCACCAGGTGACTCAGGCACCAGCGTTATAAAACTCGGTTTAATACGCGTGGCGATAACAGCCATACCTTGAGTAGGCGCCATTTCTAAAGTCAACTCTGTCTTGATAAGCCGTTTAAGCAATTCTAGATCGCGTTCCTTGATATGCCTTCGGTCGCCGCGCAAATGGACGGTAATGCCATCAGCACCACCCAGTTCAGCCTCGACCGCAGCATAAACCGGATCTGGAACTTTTTCTCTCCTTGCTTCCCGGAGTGTTGCTACGTGATCGACATTTACGGAAAGTTCCATTGGCAATTATATTCAGAAAGAACCGTGTGTCAACATAGTTCGTACCTGTCTGCTGTGAGCGTATCTACATAATTTGACAAAAGGATTGCCAAAAAAACCCCGAATACGGGGTTAATGGTTAAAAAAAGAGCAGGGCTTTTGGCCCTGCTCTTTTTCAACTTAATGCGGTAGGTTTAATGCATGATCACAAGCGAGCGTGAAAGCTTTTCAAAAGGTGTATCAAGAACGATAAAATAGGTACCATTGGCAAACTCAGTAGTATTAATATCAAACGTATACAAACCAGCACTGCGATAAGCACGCTCCAAAACATCGACTAAACGACCCGAAGCATCGTAAAGCCCTACCCGCACATCACCACCATGCACCAACTCATAACTCAATACTGAACTGCGCACTGACGGATTCGGATACAAACTCAATCGAGTATACTGAGGTACATTCTGCTGACCCTCATCAATCCCGACATAGCTCTTGTCAAAGACCCAGCAACGCACCGGGTTATCGGTCAAAACACCCTCGGTCTGGGGCCAGCCACCAGCATCCTTATCCTCAACATAAGTCAAGAATATCGAATCGTTCACAATTCTGGGGCATGCGGTCATATAGTCCTCATCATCACAAGCACCGGCTCCGGCACCGGGCGAACGTGTACCAGTAAGATTGCGGTAATCAGTCCAGGTCGCACCATTATCATACGAGATCGCGCCGTAAAATTCACCGTTGATATAACCTGCTGCGGAAAAATCATTATAATCGTCATTTCCATGCCACAGGCAATAAAGATCGCCATTCGCATCAACGATTAGTTGCGGCTGGTCTGCGGGCAAACGCCAGCCACCATAATCACCACCGCCAGTCGCTTCGATCCACCAATCATTCGTATAAAAAATACTCGGACTGTTCACGATCGTGGTATTACCAGACACTTCATCCCAATGGAAAATGTTTGATGCCTCATAGTAAGCATCAGTTACCCTCCGACCGGTCCAAACAATATGCAGGTTATCATTAGTATCAAAGATCATATTAACGTTATTATAAGCCCGTACTGTATCAGCTGGCTGATAATCCGTAAGATTGACCGGAGAACCCCAGGTCGCACCGTTATCCGTCGAAAGCAAATACCACACATTATTGTCCACTTGACCAGAGACAAGGCTATCAGTTATGAATTTGTTGTAACAAAACACGACCTTGCCTGAGCCAGGATTACGTGAAGACCGAACAAACTGCGATATTGTCGCACAGGAATCAACGCTGAAAACTTGAGTCCAGGAAGAACCCATATCAGTTGAAACATACAGGTACATCATGTTAGTACCAGGTACTGGTTGACCGTGGCATGCCATAACATAGTTATTATTCGAGGTCACGGCAATATGCGGCCAGATAATATCAGCAGCCTCTGGCGAAACCGGGTTATTTGGCCAGGTTCCCCAACCCTGACCGCCGTCTATATCGACCCAGGAATAATAACCAGCGCCCGGGTTAAAATGATAGGCAACAGCGCTTTTTTGATCATCCGGGACTGCGTCCTGGGTTATATCGATCTGGACATATCCTGACCAGGAAGGTGCTGCCTGGGTCTCGCCGTAATACGAACCATCAGTATAACGAAAATTCCAGGCGCAGTAACGGTTTGTCTGAGAAGCATCCATCTTCATCCAGTCGATGTGCGTTTGATCATTGTCATCAAGTAGAACCCTTTGACCATAACCGCCATTTGACTGGTAATCATACCAGGTAGAACCGATCTGGTCACCCGGACCACGGCCACCAAGATATGGTATGCCCTGATGGGTTGTCATCTGCTCATCGCCGATAAGACCGACACATGGTTCTGGATCGACTATTTTTACGCTGGTCGCAAAACATAACCCAGCAACCATAATGAATATCATGGTGATCCGATACATCTGTTTTTGTTGTACCATATTACCTCCTCATGATAGATATTATTCAGACCGCACAATCACTGTGAAATCTGTAATATCTGTAAGATTATAGTAAAAAATACTGCTGCGTCAAGACTCTGGAACTGGAATATTTCCTGCGCAACCTTGTAGTATGATGTAAAGGAGGCATCATGAAGAGATATTCACTTATATTCTTTGCATTAGTGTTATGTTTGTATTCAAAAGGTGGAGAAGAGATTGTCGGAAAGTATCTGACTAAAGTGAAGATAGGTGACCCGGTCGAATATAAAAACCTCAAAATATATCCGGTAATGAGCACGGCGATTCTATCTACTCAAAATTATATTACCCTTGATCAAGCATCAGATAAAGGCTGGCTCAAGATAAAAGAAATAGGTTCTGGCCAGGTCAATAGTGTTGAGATAAAAAACACCGGCGCTCAACCGGTTTTTGCCATGACCGGTGAAATGATCACCGGTGCCAAACAGGACCGGATGCTCAATCAAGACATCTTGCTCCCGCCAAAAAGTGGCTGGATCAACGTTCCTGTCTACTGCGTTGAGCATGGCAGGTGGGTCTCAGTATCATCTGAATTTAAATCCGGAGAATTGCTCGTCCCAAATGCAGTAAGATCAAAGGCAAAAATACATGAAAGTCAGGCAGAGGTCTGGGATGAAATAGCCTCAAGTCAGGATATGTTGGGTGTTGCATCAGGCACTGGTGCCGTTCGTGCCAATTATGAAGATAAAGAGATACAAAATAAGGTAAATGAATACGCCAAGAAATTCGAGAAAATACCTGATCTATCAAATTCAACGATAGGTGTCGTCGTGACCTCAGGTAACAGGATTATTTGTTTTGACTTGTTTGCAAACAATAACCTGCTTAAAAAACTCTGGAAAAAACTCATTAAATCCTATGCCATGGATGCGATATCCGGAGCCGCCGGGACGGTTGATAAATCCGATATTGAAGATTTTCTTGAAGCTTTTGACCAAGCAAACTATATATCAACTGGAACACCCGGACTCGGTCAACTTTTGAAAGTACAGTCAGATTTTGGAAAAGGGTCTGTATTGTTGTTTGAATCTGCCGTTATTCATATGGACTTTTTTCCTACTGATGGGATCACTGATGATAGTGATTTACGACTGGATATTAGACGCGATCAAAGATTTGAGGATTAAGACGATTCGCGGGTCGAATCTCTACTCTGGAGACCTTTGCCTGCCTTTGTGCAGCGGGGACCATATCAGGATATTGACAACGAGTTTCTAATGGATATAATAAAACTTGATCGCGGGGTGGAGCAGCGGTAGCTCATTGGGCTCATAACCCAAAGGTCGCTGGTTCGAATCCAGCCCCCGCTATTTGGGCGGAAAGTTTAAACTTTCCGCCCAAATTCTAAATCCGAAGCTCCTAATCCTAAACAAATCCTGATTATCAAAATGCAAAACGCGAATGTTATCAGACCTGACCATACGCAGCGAGTATCTTTGAGATACCAGCTATTCCGGCTGTCTCACTACGTAGACGATTTTGACCGAGCGATAATAACCGCGCGCCCTTTGTCTGACACTTCTCCAACTCAATATCATCAAACCCTCCTTCTGGGCCCACAATATAGAGTATGTTAAGAGCGCCACGAGGTACTCCCTGGTCACCTTGTTCATTGGCAAGCAGAACCAGGTCAAAATCAAAGTAGGTCTCCAAGAGTGCATCGATGCTTTCAAAAACCATAAAATCCGGTAGGTAGTATTGTTTAGATTGAAGCATAGCACTCAACGCGATTCTCTGAAAGCGCTCGATCCTTTGCCTGGTCATTTTTTTGATGACTGAATACTTTGAAATAAAGGGCCGGAACCGTGAAACACCGAGTTCAGCACCTTTCTCAATAAGAATGTCATTGCGCGAACCTTTTAAAGGAACAAATGCCAGCTCGAGCATAACCCTGCTCGTTCTTTTCACATGTTCCCTGGTAAGGATCTGACCGGTCAACTTATCTTTCTCAACACTGCTGATCTTGGCTTGAAATACGTTGCCAATACCGTCTGTTAACCAGAGTATATCATCTTTTTTGATCCTGAGAACATTTTTCACATGATGCAGTTCTTCTTTGTCGATAATAATGTGATCGTCTTTAATGTGCTCGGCTGAGATATAGAAGAGGTTATGCATATTATGTTTCAACGAAAAATGCTTTACTGCACTTATTTTCTTTTTTTAATGGGACTCGGCTTATTTTCGAATTCCTTGAGTCCGTCGACGATTTCTCTTACCTGCTTATTTTTTGCTTTCAAAGGAAGCAGATTGAGTTCTACATAAAGGTCGCCACGACCACCGCCAGGACGCGGCATTCCTTTGCCGCGAGCACGCACAATCTCTGGAGCACCGCTCCCTTTTGGTATCTTCACAGTCACCTGACTGCCATTGAGCCCCGGAACTTCGATCGCACCACCATTAACCAGTTTTGAATACGGCACTTGGAACCTTATATAAAGATCATACCTCCTGCGCTCATAGTACTCGTGGGGTTTCTCTTCAAACTCTACGACAATACTACCTTTACCGCCATTAGCAAAGTGCCCCTCTTCCCGGAGAATGATATACTGACCATGCGCCACACCCTCAGGGATCTGTATTTCTATGGATCTTACTTTTTTAATCCTTCCCGCCCCCTGGCAACTAGCACACGGATTCTTGATAACCTGTCCTTTACCCTGGCATTTTGGGCACGTTGATACACTCGTGAAGGTCCCAAAGATGCTGCGTGATTGTGTTTGAACTTGACCGCGTCCAGCACACTGTAAACAGGTTATTGCATCATGACCGCCTGCACCATTGCAGGCTGAACAAATTTCATAGCGATTGATCGTAAATTTCTTTTTGGCCCTGGTCACAATATCTTCGAGGGATACTCTCAGTATCACATGAATATCACCGCCGCGCCTTGCCCGCTGCCTTGTAGTCCTTCTTGACGCACCGAACAGATCTTCAAATATCGAACCGCCGAAAAGATTACCCAGAACATCCTGCAGGTCATCAAAATGAGTGAAGTCATCCCATGAAAAACCACCACCCCGGAAAGTCTGTGATACACCATCATGCCCATATTGATCGTAGAGCTGTTTTTTCTTGGGGTCCATAAGGACTTCATAAGCTTCGGAAATCTCCTTGAATTTCTCCTCAGCTTCTTTTTTGTTCTCGAGGTTCATATCTGGATGATGTTTTTTAGCTAAAGTCCGGTATGCTTTTTTTATTTCATCCTGGCTTGCACTTTTCTCGATGCCGAGTATTTCGTAATAATCTTTTTTCATGGAATGGTCACTATAAGCGCCTTATCTTTTATAATATGTCTAGTGTTTATTCCCCTTTATCATCTTCTTCATCCACGATCCTGTATTCTGGCCCACTCCCAGCCTCCTCACCCTGATCTTTGGGCTCTTGCTTGAATGGTTCCTGCGTTGCTTCCGGGGTGACCCCTGGCGTATCAGTTTGTGCTTGCGCCGCATCTCTGTACACAGCTTCAGAAAGTTTATAGACTGACTGCTGTAAATCATCCATCGTTTGTTTTATGCTGGCGATATCGGTTGAGTTTTTCTTCTCTTTAAGCATACTAAGTTTCTTGTTGATTTCACTGCGATCATCAAAGGATATCTTCTCACCATAGTCTCTAAGTGTTTTTTCTACTGAATAAATAACTGCATCGGCTTGGTTTCTAACATCAATGAGTTCTTTTTGCTTTTTATCTTCAGTCGCGTGTTGTTCAGCATCGCCGACCATGCGATCTACTTCCTCTTTTGATAACCCGCTCGAGGCAGTTATTCTGATCTTCTGCTCCTTACCGGTTCCCATGTCCTTTGCCGAAACGTGAAGAATGCCATCAGCATCGATATCAAAAGTCACTTCGACCTGAGGAATACCGCGTGGTGCTGGCGGAATACCATATAGGTCAAACTTCCCGAGCGTTCGGTTCTGACTGGCCATCGGCCGTTCGCCTTGAAGCACATGAACAGTAACTGCAGTCTGATTATCTTCAGCCGTAGTGAAGATCTGGGATTTCTTAGTCGGGATCGTAGTATTGCGAGGAATGATCGGTGTCAGAACAGCACCAAGTGTTTCAAGTCCGAGGGTCAGCGGGGTAACGTCAAGAAGCAGGATATCCTTTTTCTCACCACTCAGCACTGCTGCCTGGATCGCTGCGCCAACTGCAACTACTTCATCAGGATTGATCCCTTTATGAGGATCCTTACCAAATACTTCTCTCACTATGTGCTGAACCTTGGGCATCCTTGTCTGGCCGCCGACCAAGACTATTTCGTTTATGTCCTGAGGATTGAGTTTGGCATCCATGATCGCTTGCTTGCAAGGCGGGATTGAACGCTTTACAAGATCTTCAACCAGGGTTTCGAATTTCGCCCTGGTCAACTTCGTTTCGAGATGGAGTGGAGTCTTGTCTTTATCTGAACCGATAAAAGGCAGACTTATCGTCGTCTCCATGAGTGTCGAAAGTTCGCATTTTGCCTTTTCAGAAGCTTCCTTGAGCCTTT
>Ga0315553_10000842_pt1 | contig 26509 bp, 16 predicted proteins | sample SalMarSW160140MG_FD_203099 | JGI IMG/M metagenome (GOLD analysis project Ga0315553, IMG submission 203099) | Salt marsh sediment microbial communities from the Plum Island Ecosystem LTER, Massachusetts, United States - Salt Marsh Sediment SW1601-40 ... | reverse complement strand
CACACGAGTCGAACCGCCCCTGCCACAGATGCCCGCTGCGGCCGTGCAGCCGGTTGATCGTCTGCGCGTAGAGCCAATGCGTCCGCCCGACCGCCTTGGCGAGCGAGTCCCCCGCGTGCGGCGTCGCCACGAGATGCACGTGGCTCGTCATCAGACAGTAGGCGTGCACGTCCAGGCCGTAGCGCTCGGACTGCTCCTTCAATGTCTCGAGGTACAACTCGTAATCGTCGGCGACGAAGAACACATCCTGCCGGTTGTTGCCGCGCTGGGTGATGTGATGCGCGCAGTGCGGGACCACGGCTCGTGCGAATCTAGGCATGTCGCAATCATACCCCGCCTGCCGCTGATGTCAACAGAAAACCTAGTGGCTGTCCCCCTGGCTCACGATTATGGTTATGCGCCCGTTCCATGCGCTTGGCGAACCGTGCAGAACACCTCAACAGAATCGAGAGAGGCCCCACAATTCGGCCAAAACCTACTGGTATCTCTTTCAGAAACATTGCATCTGGTCATTGAACCATTGCCCATAGCAGGTCCATAACGTCTTAGCAAGACGCATGTTATGTGGCGCAACTTGTCCCCAAAAACCATGAAATTCTTCCGCACCCGTCCCCCTGCCACCGGCCGGCCGGGCCGCAGTTTCTGTCTGGCTCAGGACATCGCTTTCAGGGTGCGCACAGCCTTGGCGGCGTCGGCCGAGCTGTCCAATGCGAGGTGCATGACGAACCGCTTGCCGATCACCGCGGCGGACAGCCCGCGCAGGTTGATGCCTTTCGCGGCCAACGCCTCGGTCAGCTTGGCACCCAGGCCCGGCTTGTCCGGCCCCTCGATCTGGACGGAGTTCAGGCTCCTTGTCTTCCGGAGGCCCGCCTTCTTGGCGGCGGCAAGCTGCTTCGCGCCCTTGAGCGGCGTCAGGAACACCACACCCGCGCCAGGCTTGTCCGGCGCACGGCGTGCGATCAGGAACTCCAGCTCGGCCCCTGCGTCCGCCAGCGCCCTGAGCTTCTCGGCCAGCGCGCCCGGCCGATCCTTGAGGCCCCCCACCCACACATCCACCTTCGATACCTTCAACGCCATCTCAGGTCCTCCCAAAAGTGCCACAGGACGCCACGACCCACGCGCCTTCCGCTCCTGGCGTCGTTCCCCTTGAAGCGGCACAGGCCCTCACTACCGGAAAGGTACCCGATCTTTCGCCGTCTTGCAGCCCGCTGGCGGGGAGAGAGACGTCGCCGTGTACGCCGGAGCCCTTGGCGGCCGGGCGCGGGGATCCGCATCGCCGCAGCAACCCCGGACGGTGCTTCGCCGCGTTCAGTTTTGCCGGCGCCCTCGGCGCGTGACCCTGTGGCGGCCTGGCGCGTGCAGATGCCGGCGGGATCCACGTCGGCAGCCGGGATCGCCAAGTCCCCGCCGCGCCCCTGCCGAGCCGCCTGGCGGGATGTGAGCCGCGTCTACCAGCGGCCGCCGCCACCACCTCCGCGCCGTCCGCCCCCACCACCGCCGCCGCCTCGGCCGCCGAAGCCGCCGCCGCCGCGACCGCCGCCGCCGCCGCCGCCACCACGCCGCTCGGTGCGCGGCCGCGCCTCGTTCACGTTTATCGTCCGGCCGTTCAGCTCCGAGCCGTTCAACCCCTCAATAGCTTTCGCCGCCTCTTCTTTCGACGGCATCTCGACAAACGCGAACCCGCGCGACTCGCCCGTGAACTTGTCCTTGATCACCGCGACAGACTCGACCTGCCCGAACGCCTCGAAGGCGCCACGGAGGTCCGCCTCCGCTGTGTCGGGCGCCAAACTACCCACATAAATGTTCATCGCGAACTCCTTTGCTCTCCAACGAAACACCACATCGATTCAGGGCATCCCGCGCTCTGTTATCCTGCCGGCAGCCCGGACCACCCGGGACCGGCGAGAGCGGGAAGCACACGTCGCGCGGAAGGGGCGACAAGAGGTGAGCTGGCGGGACTCAGAGACCGGTCCGGCGTTCCTTTCCGCGACAGTTCGTGCGCCGCACAACCAGAACCCCGAGCAAGCCCCAAGGCACCCGGGATCGGGGTCACGCCACCATTCTCCATTACCCGCCGCCGGATGCAAGCATTTTTTTCCCCGGGCGGCGTCGTCGTCGCGCGGCTCACCTCCTGGCCACGTTCAGTTTTGCCGCCGCCGTCTGCCCGCTGACCGCGTCGCGGAGCTGAAGCGTCCAGGTCCCCGCCGGGTCGCCCTCGGCGAACGGGATGGTCAGTTCGCCGGAACCGCCCTCGGTGCGGAGGTTCTGGCTGTAGCAACTGCACCACTCGCCCTTGGGGTCGAGGACGTCGACGCGGACGGTGTGTAACCCAGCGGCCCCGCTCTCGGCGTTCAACATGATCGTGATTCTTGCTGACTTGCCGACTTTTAACTTGCCGACGGGCTTCGCGGTCAGGCCCGTGACGCGATACGGCAGCAGGGCGAAGACCTTGGCGCCGGCGGGATCGAACCGGCTCTTGAACGTGTCGGTGTGGCCGTGGTACTTGCCCGTGCGTGAGTCGTAGACGTGTGCGGCGTTCGGCAGGACGACCGTCATCGGCGTCTTCTTCTCGAACAGGCTGTGGTCAATCTTGATCTCCTCGCCGACGCCGGTGGTTCCGCGTGAAGTGTTCAGCACGGTGCAGACGAGTTCGACCGGGCCCGCAGCGAAGCGGGTGACCTCGCCGCCGGGCACCTGCTGCTCGCCGACGTTCTTCCACAGTTGAATCTCGCGGAACACGCCGGCCCGCGCGAGGCTGCCGGCGAAGACCTCCTGCGCTTGACGCTCTGGCGCGCTGCCGGGCTGGTAGCGGTAGGCGGGGTAGTTCCGCAGCTCGACGTTCAGGTAGATGGCGAATCCGTCGCCGACGTTGCGCACGATGAGGGCGTCGGCCTTGCCCGCTCGCCCATACGCGACGGCATCGCCGACGGCCCGGAGCGTTGGCTCGCAGCAGTGCAGGGCGAGTTGGCCCTTCGGCAGGCCGAACGGATTCTGGTCCGTCACACGGATCGCGGCGCCCTTCTTCGCGTAGTCGAACTTGCCGCGCCTCACGCCGAAGAAGTCATCGAGCTGTCCGTTCGGCAGCAGCTTACAGTGCTCGTCCATGATGGCGGGGAGGGTGTCGGCGATGACCACGCCGCCGGCCTCGGCGAAGCGGCGGACCTGTGCGCATTCTTCGGCGCTCATCGCCATCGAGTGCGGCATCCAGAACGCGCGGAACCCCTCGCTGACGAGAGCGCCCTTCGCGACGGCGTCGTAGGCGAGGAACCGATACTGGAGGCCGGTGTCGGCGACGAGCTTGCTGACGGCGTCGCGGACGTGCCACATCATGTCCGTCTCGAGCGCCTCGCAGTTGCCCGAGTTGCGGTCGACCCACTTCTCGCCCTGCGGGATGGTGCCCATGAACCAGTTGGCGCGGACGGACGCCTGCGAGTGATGCACGGCGAGGTGCTCGTGCGTCGGCCCCATCGCCATGATCTGCTTGGCGATGCCGGACGTGAGCTCCTTGATCGTGGGGCCGAGTCGTCTGGCGCGGAGCGACGGCTTCTTCGTGGGGCGTTCGAGGAACCGGCCGCGCGGCTCATCGTTGTCCCAGTAGATCTGCCCGCAGTCGCCGTGGAAGAGCTGGTACCACATGCGGCGCACGAGCTCCGGGCTGTCGCCGAAGTAGGGGGCGAACTTGAGGATCTTCGGCCTGAACGACCGCAGCATCTCGTCGTTCTGGAAGATGTTGTACGGGATGTGGAGGTCGACGGACTTGGCGACTTTGGCGAAATCCCATCCGCCGTAGGCGCCGGGGCCCTGGCCGCCGGTGCTGGCGTAGACGGCGGTCGGGTCGGCCTCGCGCCCGTAGTCGCGCATTGCCGCCAGGGCGCCGTTCATCACGTCGTCCATAAACTCACGGTGGTCGGCCCAGGACGAGAAGTTGAAGTCCTTCATCTCCGCGTGGCGGCGGAGGGTGTCGTCGGTGGTGAGTGGGAGCACCTCGCGCCAGAGGGTGAAGTCAGTGCCCCATTCGGCGTTGAGCGCGGTCAGCGTGGCATAGCGGCGTTCGAGCCACGTGCGGAAGCGGTCCATGCAGTGCTTGCAGTAGCAGAAGTCGAACGGCGCGGCCTGGTCGCCCGTGCCGTGCTCGTCGGCCAGGTTGTAGAACATCGGCCGCAGGCCCTTGTGCTGAATGACCGTGTTCATGATGCGTTCGCGCATCTTGGCCTGGACGCCGCGGTCCGACGGGCACGAGGCGCGCCACAGGGTTTTCTGGCCTTCCTTGTCGAGCGCCACGCTGAGCGGCTTGAGGCGCGCCCGGGCCTCCTTGTAGCGGTTGCGGATCATGTTCCAATGCCGCCCGAACCAGTTGCGGTTCTTGTTGGCCGGACTGGGCGGCTCGATGTACTGCGAATACGGCCGGTGGTAGACCGAGACCTCGTCGGGCGCAACTTGGTCGACGTAGCAGACGAAGTCGTTCTCGAGGACGTGATCGAAGTTGACCCGCTTGTAGGCGATGCAGCCGTCGATGCCCATCTTGCGGAGTTCGTCGTAGTAGCCGTAGGGGTACGTGGCCCACAGGAAGATGTGGTAGTCGTCCCACGGGCCGAGCGGTCGGGTGACGACGAAGCGGGTGCGGCCCTGCGGCTCGCGGGTGCCGGGGACTTCGACGTGGATGAAGTTCGCGAGGGCGACCTGGCCGTCGGCGGTGTCGAAGGCGAACGCGAGATTGCCGCGGTCGCGGTTCCAGCGGCCCGGGGTCGAGCGGACGCGGCGGCCGTAGCTGTCGGTCCAGACCACGCGGGTCCCCCGCGGGGGCGGCTTGCTCGGGTCGTCGAACTGCACGTGCCCGGTGACCGTCTCGCCGGGGTGGAAATACTCGCGGTCCTGCTCCCAGCGATAGTAGCGAGCGAGCTTGTCAACGTTGATCTTCAGAACCTTCATTCTTCGTGTCCCTTCGTGTCTTCGTGGTCAGGTCTTCATTCCGCGCCCACGTTTTCCCAGTAATCCACGCCGCGCAGCTTCCATCGCTGCAGTTGATGTGCGCTGAACTCGCCGCGGCGGAAGCCGGCGAGGCAATCACGGCACAGCGGCGCGAAGTGGCCGCGTTCGATCGCGCCCGGCGCCAGTTGCACCACTCGCAGGCCGACGCGCGTCCGGCACGACGGCACCACGCACCGGCGCAGCGATTCGGACAACGCCGCCTTCGCCACGGCTTCGGGAATCCGTCTCTTCACCTCCGCCTCCGTTGCATCGTCCCGCAGAGCCTATCCGCCGCCAGCCGGTCTGTCAAACACAAACGAGTTGTCCCGCGCCGCCGCGTCGGGTAGAATGCCCGGCGGCCGGGGAGGACAACGCCAAGGAGGACACCATGGCCAACCGGCGCAAGGCTGAGCCGCTGAAATGGCGCGGCATGCTGATCCACCTGACGCACTACGACCCGAGGTGGTGCGAGCGGAAGTCGCGCGAGCGACGTTACGACCAGGGCACGGCGGCGGCCGTCATCAAGGCGATGGCAGGGGCGGACATGAACCTGCTCATCGTCGACGTCGCCGACGCCGTCGTCTACAAGGCCCTGCCGCACCTGCGCAAGCGGTACTCGGTCCCGATGTCTGAGCTGACGGAGCTGACCGAGCTCGCCCGCGGCCTGGGCCTGGAGGTCGTGCCCAAGCTGAACTTCGCCCGCAGCCCGCGTCACCGCCACAGCCACTGGCTCGACCCGAACCAGAGCGGCCCGGACACCGCCGCGTTCTGGAAGCAGGGCTTCGCCGCGGTGGATGAGGTGCTCGACGCCGTGGGCGGCGCGCGGATGTTTCACGTCGGAATGGACGAGGACGACACGCGCAGCCCGGAGCAGTACGCGGCGGCGCTGACGCGGCTGTACCGCGGCCTGAAGCGCCGCAAGGTGCGGATGATAATGTGGGCCGAGGTCGGTCACGAGACCTGGCGGCCACAGCAGCGCTGGAAGGAGATTCCGGCTATCAGGCAACTGCCGCGCGACGTGCTGCTCATGCCGTGGAGCTACAAGTACGTAATCGAGGACTGGGCGCGGCGGCTCAAGCGTTGGGGGTTCGAGGTCGTCCCTGGCTGCCAGTATGGGCACCCCAGCCTGGCGGCGAAAGATGCTCTGACCAACGTCCAGGAGTGGGCGCGGACGGCGCGGTCCATTCCGCTGGATGGACTGGTCCTCACCAAGTGGATCAACTGCAATCGTCGCAACCGGCCGGAGCTCTTGCGCGCGGTCCGCGCCAGCGGCCCGCTGATGGTCGGCGGATAGGGGAAAGTTCGTCGGCGCCCACCCTCGGGGCAGGGGCTGCACCGCCGCACATGGATTCGGAAAGACGCAGCAAACGGGCGGTCGATGCGGCTCCTTTCTTCCGGAGCCTCGGCCTACTTATGGAGGATGAGCGATGAGAAGCCTCGTCGCGGCGGTGTTGGCCGTTCTGGTGTCGGCGACCGGCCTCGCGGCGGACCGGGAAGACCAGAAGAAGGAGTGGGAGAAGCGCCGCGCAGAGGCTGCGGCGAGGCAGAAGGAGTATCAGGTCAAGTGGGGCTGGTGGTCACTGACGTACTCGCTTCCCGGCGGCTTTGCTCTTATCGGCCGGCTCGACCTGACCGACGAGCAGAAGAAGACCCTCGGCGAGGTCGCGTCCGCCTGGACGAAGGAACGGCGGGAGGCAACAGCCGAGCTCCAGAGGCAACTGCCCAAGATGACGGCCGAGGACTACAAGGACCCCGATAGACGGAAGGCGTACTACGACAAGCGCAAGGAACTGGCCGCGAAGCTGAAGGTCGAGCCGCCCGTCGACCGGGTCTGTGAAGTCCTGACCGAGAAGCAGCTTGACAAGATCGGCGGGGCCCACCAGATCATCGTGGCCTGGAGCAAGTGGGTGCAGGAAACGGTGCCGGCGTACGAGAAGCGGCTCACGGACGCCGTCGGCCCGGCCCCCGAGAAAGAGACCACTGCGGACCGCTACATGTTCTCGCGATTGGCGCCGGCCCTGCCGGGAGCCACGCTGCTTGGCCGGCTCGGCCTGCCGGAGGAGACGACCAAGGAGCTGCGGAAAGTGGCCGGTTGGGGATTCGCCCCGGGGTCCGCGGCCCGACGTCGCGCCGCCCTCGAGCTGCTCAAGAGCCAGAAAGTGCCCGCCCGTTCTGCGACCGCTGTGCGGGAGGCCGTCATGGGCGGCGAAACGGAGCGCCGGACCGAGAAAAGGCGGCAGGCGGTCAAGGGGTTGCTGGCCGCGGACCATGTCCAGCGCCTCGCCAAGGGCGCCGCGATTGTGAAAGAGCGCGACGAGGCGGTCGCCAAGAAGTACGCCGAGTGCGTCGAGAAGCTCAACAAGGTCCTGCCGCCGCGGAAGGTGCCGACCGCCACCGCCCCGGCCGTCGAGGCGCCCGTGCTGCCCAAGCAGGCGGGCGAGATCATCGCCGCCTGGAACCAGTGGCTGGTCGAGGAGCTGCCCAAGTTTGACGCCAAGCTCGACGGTATCCTTGGTCCCGAGGCAGGCGTGGTAACGTCGCGTCAGCGCTATCAGTACCAACGGCTGGAGTATGTGATGAAGGGCGCGTCCGTGCTGGCGCGGCTCGGGCTGACCGACAAGCAACTGGCCGCGGTTGCAGAGCTCGGCCGGGCTTCGTACGCGAAGGCGTATCAGGAGCGGAACACGTTCACCCAGTTCATCGCCGGCGCGAAGATCGACAAGACGCTCGAGACCGCCGTGAAGAACGCCCTGGAAAATACCAAAGACGAGCGGAGCAGGCGACGGACCCGCGAGGCCGTCCGGAAGATCCTGACGCTCGACCAGTGGGCGAAGTTCAGCCAGGGATTGAAGATCGTCGAAGAGCGTGACGAGGCGATCCGCCGGCGCCACGATCAAGTCCTGTCCGACCTGGAGAAAGTGCTTCCGCCGGAGAAAGAGGGAGCGGGGCGAAACAAGGCGGGCGCGCCCGCCGGCGGCCGGCCCAATCCGTACCATCGCCCGCGCCGCGGGCAGTAGTCGGTCCGGCCTTCAATCGACGCACCGGTTAACCAGCGCGCCGTCTTCGGTGGCATCGGCCGCCGCCATCTCTTCGTCGGTCAGGCGCATCCCCGCCGCGCCCGCCGTCTCCTCCAGCCGCTCCATCGACGAGATGCCGGGGATGACGGTCGAGACCTCGGGGAACGTGAGGAGCCAAGCGAGGGCGCCCTGGGCCATCGTGCGGCCATTCGCGGTGAGGACCGGCCGGACCTGCTTCCACAGCTCGGCGCGGCGCCGGTAGCGCTCCGGGCCGAAGCGTTTCAGCCGGCGCGGATCGGCCGACGGATCGTCCGCCCGGAAGCTGTCCGTCAGCACGCCGTTGGCCATCGGCGCCTTGGTCACGATCCCGACGCCGTTCTCGCGGGCGTAGTCGAGGAACGCCGCGCGCGGGTCCTGGTAGAAGGCGTTGAACGTGATCTCGATGGCCTTGGCGCGGCTGGCGTCGCACACATTGGTAGCGAACCGGCCGGTCTCCGTGGACACCCCGTAGGCGCGGATCTTGCCCGCGTCGACCATCGTGTCCAACTCGGCGAAGAGGTCCTGCTCCTGGCAGATGTCCTTGGGCGGAGTGTGCACCAGGTAGATGTCGAAGTGGTCGACGCAGAGTCGTCGGCAGCTCGCCTCGAACGCCTCGTGCAGGTGGGGGATCGAGATGTCGCGGTGCCACTCGTCGTTCTCGATCACGCCGCCGAACTTGGTGCAGATGACGAACTCATCGCGGCGATGGTTCTGGAAGACGCGGCCGAGGGTCTCCTCGCTGCGGCTCTCCGCGTACGTGTCGCAGGTGTCGAAGAAATTGATGCCGAGCTCGAGCGCGCGCTCGATGGCCGGCTCAAGCCCCTGCTTCCGCTCGCCGCCCAGCCCGCCGCACCCGACCCCGATCTCACTCACCCGGATGCCTGTCGAGCCCAATTCACGATAGTTCACGTCTGCCCTCCTCGCGGTAACCTGCGCGGGCGAGCCTACACCCCCAGCCGGCGGCTGTCAACCGCCTCAGGTTGCGGTCCCGGCCGCGCGCCCCGCTTTTTTGCGATTTGACTCAACGGGTCGGGCTGGTATACTGAAGTCGGTCCAGCACCGGCCTGCCTGATCTGCTCTGGAAATGGCGCATGTGGAACGCGGCGGCTCCCGATTAGCGATAGGAGCGCGACCAGCATGAAAGTGCACGCATTCTGCCTCGTGGCCCTGCTGCTGATGCCAGCGGCGTCAGCCGTCGAGGTCCATGTGTCGGTAAGAGAGCCGGCGGGGATCGCACGGGCGAAGGAGCCGTGTACCGGCGGGATCCCGTTCAAGCCTGGCGACGTGAAGGACGTGTCCGATCTGGCGTTGGTCGGTGCGGACGGAAACGCGGTTCCCGCGCAGTTCACCGTGCTGAACAAGCACGCCGACGGCTCGGCGCGGTGGGTGCTGGTCGGCTTCCTGTGCAGCGTGCCCGCCAGGGGGGTGGCGAAGTACACGCTCAAGACCGGGGTGAAGAATCCCGCACCCAAGACGCCGCTCAAGGTCACCGAAGATGCGAACCGGGCAACGTTCGACACGGGCGTGCTCACGTTCTCGGTGAATAAGGGCGGACAGGCCGAGTACGAGCTCTTCGGCAAAACGAAGGTCGGCGATAAGGCGGTGACAGACGGCGGAGGGGCCACGCTTCGGAACTGCGAGTTGGAGGAGAAGACGGTCGGCGAGGGCCGCCGCGCGCGGAAGGTGACGACACTCAAGGCGGACGGCAAGACGTTCACGTGTTCGGCCGGCCCGCCGAGGCGGCTGAAGTGGGAGTACAAGGGCCCGGTCCGCGCGACGCTGAGGATCGACGGCGACTACGGCGGCGTCGGCGGCCCGAAGCTCTCGTACACCGCGCGCATCACGGCATGGGCCGGTTGCGGCGCCGTCCGCGTGGAATACTCGCTTCGCAACTCGAATCCGGCCGGCGGGGTCGACGCATTCATCAAGCGGGCCGCGATCACGCTGAACCTGGCGGTCGACGCGAAGCCGCAGGGCAGCGGCGCCGACTGGGCCGCGGGCGCCGATGGCGATGTCGGCCTGCTCGTCCAGAACCGCCACACCGGCGGCATCTACCGCGGCCCCGGAACGTACCTGCGCAGTCTCTTCGGCTGCGGCACGTCGCGGGGTTGGCCCGGCCTCTACGGCCAGAAGGTCGAGGGCAAGACGGCGTTCGTCGAGATCGTCTCGAAAGGCCCAAAGCTCACCGGCCGCGGCGCCGAGAAAGGCGCGCTCGGTTTCACCCAGGACGGCGTGTTCGTGCTGGCCGACCGCGCCCACAAGGACTCCGAAATCTGGCTCGACTTCTACAAGGGCACGCGCGACGCGGCGGCCAACGCCGCTCGGGCCAAGGCGTTGCGCTCGAAGCTGATGCTCTTCGCGCCCGGCGAATGGTACAGCGAGACCGAGGGCCTCGGCATCGGCCGCTTCGGCACCCTGGCCGACGAGAAGGCGACGTACAAAAAGTGGGGCTGGAGGGATACGGGCAAGTTCAAGCCGCCGAGCTTGCCGCACATGCCCGACGCCTTCGTCTTCAGCGAATCGATCCACGACGTGAGCGAGGACGACTGCGTCGAGGGCTACCTGCTCCAGTTCCTCCGTACCGGCGACCGCGGCTTCTACGACTGGGCCGAGGCCTGGGCCGGCTTTTACCGCTGCCACGCCATCTACCGCGACGACTGGGGCCCGCGGTGGGGCGTCAAGGCGCCCGCCGGCAAACGCGTCAACAAAGGCCTCGCGTTCCACTGGTACGGCCCGCACATGTACAACTGGCCCGACACGCGGATGCACCGCTGCCACCACTACGGCCGCGGCATCTTCGACCTTTACCACATCACGGGCAACGTCGACATGCTGGAGGCGGGACTCGACCTGGCCGAGCAGGTCGGGCCGGACGTCGCCCGCGGCACGCCCGGCGGCAAGTTCTCGTTCGGGCGCGCTTGGGGCCGCGCCCTGCTTACTGTCATCAGCGCCTGGCAGGCGACCGGCGATCCGAAGTGGAAGAAGACCGCGGACAACGCCGTCGCCTGCGTGCTCAAGGCCAAGAACTGGGACCCGGGCCTTCAGATCTACATGCAAGGGCTCGGCATCAAGAACTCCTACTTCGCGCGGGCGTGGACGAAGGGCCACTTCGACATCAAGTCCAATCCGAGATGGTCGAAGATCTTCCGGCCCATCCCGCCGCGGCTGGACACGTACCTGACCGACAACGGCGTCACCTGCCGTTACCATCGCGGCGCCATCATCGCCAAGAAGGGCAAGCAGGAATGGGAGGTCACGTATCTCACGCAGGTTTTCGAGCTCTCTGCGTGTCACATGGCGCTCGAACGCTACGCACGGCTGACCGGGAACAAAGAGTTGGTCAAGCGGCTGATCGAGGTCACCGAGGGCGTGGCCCGCCACTACTGGTCGGACAAGTGCCACTTCATGATCGGCTCGCCCTGGTTCGGCTGGCCGGACAAGGGCAAGGTGCTCGACCCGGCCGACTGGTCGGCCTCGCACGACAAGTGCCCGGCCGACGGAGGCGGCGTGCACAGTGGCTATGCGGCGCGGTACACGGCGGACATGTTCGCGCGGTGCTACTCGTTCACCAAGGATCCCAAGTGGCTTGAACTCGCCAAGCGAAGTTGGAGCCGCGGCAGCAAGCGGCTCTACCAGCGGAAGAGCCAGTGCGCGGCCGACGACGAGGTCGGCCCGTTCGCCTACATCCGCGGCGCGCACAACAACACGATGACCGAGTGCTCGGTGCGGATGTTCTATGAGGCGCCGCGCGCGAGGTGACGAATAGGTCCTATAGCACCTATTGGACCTCTAGGAGGCAGTGACCGTTGAAGAACGTTCTGTTGTTCTGTGCGGATCACATGCGTCACGACGCGCTGGCGTGTAACGGGAACCCGGTCGTCGAGACGCCGAACCTCGACCGTCTGGCCGCGTCGGGCGTCAACTTCGCGAACTCGTTCACCCCCAATCCGATTTGCGTCCCGGCGCGGGCATCGATGGCTACGGGGAACTACCCGCACAAGTGCACGGGCATCAAGGACAACTCCGGCAAGATCCGCGACGACCAGGTCAAGATGGCCGAGCACTTCGGCGCCTGTGGCTACCGGACGTACGCCGTCGGCAAGCTGCACTACGTGCCGTACGCGCCGCCGGACCAGCCACGGCTTCTGCACGGATTCCAATACTGCGAGCTGTGTGAGTCCGGCCGCGTGATCAAGCAGTTTGACCCGGAAGGTAAGCGGCGCGGCGTCGAAGACTTTCACGACTACCTGTGCGCCGTCGGCTGGGGCGGCTACGAACGGGCGCACATGATCGGGAACAACGACATCCATCCGGCGCCCAGCCCGCTGCCGGCCGAGTACCACGAGGAGGCGTGGGTGGCCGACCGGACCATCGCGGCGCTCAGACGCCATCTGGATGAGAAGCCCGACCAGCCGTTCCTGGTGTGGTCGTCCTTTGCGAAGCCTCACTCGCCTTACGATCCGCCGCGGCCGTGGGACGCGATGTACGACCCCCGCGAGGTTCCGAAGCCGATCGGCGGCCTGGCCGACCTCGAAGGCCGCGACGTCGAGTTGACCCGACGGCCCTGGCATTACGGTTGGGACCGCGTCTCGCCGCAGGCCGTGCAGGTGGCCCGCGCCCATTACTTCGGCATGGTCTCGTTCCAGGATCACCAGGTCGGCCGCGTCCTCGACTTCCTGGAGGAGGCGGGGCTGGCGGACAACACCATCGTCGTGTACATGGCCGACCACGGCGACCTCCTGGGCGACTTCGGCAACTTCTTCAAGTGCTCTTTCTTCGACGGCTCTGTCAAGGTCCCCTTCATCTGGCGGGCGCCCGGCGTCACCCCGGCCGGTGAGACCCGCCAGCACTTGGCCGGCCCGCTCGACCTGCTGCCCACCCTGGCCAGGCTCACCGGCTGCACCTTGCCACAGCCCGTGGACGGCGACGACCTGACGGAGATCTTGCGGTGGGACAACGCGCCCGGGCGCGAGTACTTCATCTCGCAGACGTGGGACCCGCCCGAGCAGAAGTACATGGTCCGCACGCACGAATGGAAATACGTCTACTGCGAGGAGGGCGGGACCGAGGAGTTGTACGACGTAAAGGGCGATCCGCAGGAGCTTGATAACGTCGCGGCGGACAACGCCCTGACCGTCGAGCGGCTTCGAGGGCTCCTCATTGAGTGGTGTAGCGACAACGGCGACAAGCAGATGGTGAAGGACGGCCGGCTCGTCGCCTCGCCGGTCCGCGAGGAGAAGCCGTCGTTCAGCGACGGCATCATGGGCTGGCGGTGGTATTAGGTGCAAGCGCACAGGCCCCATAGGACCCATATGTCCTATAGGTCCTGTCAAACGGTGCCCCAAGCTGGAGAGAGAGCAATGAAGAAGCTGTGTTTTGTGTGCGGCGTCATGGCGCTGGCGACGTGCGCGTTCGCGGCAGACCTGTCAATCCCCATCACCGTGCAGGAGCCGCTCGGCATCGCGAGGAAGTCGGCGCCTGTGTCCGGCGGCATTCCCCTGCCGTGGGGCGTGTACAACAAGCCCAGCTGGTTCGCTCTCTACGCCGGCGACCAGCGCGTCCCCGCGCAGGTGGAGCCGCTCGTTACCGACGAGAAGGGCTTTTTCCGCTGGGTGCTGCTTGACTTCCAGACGGACCTGAAGCCGAACGAGAAGAAGACGTTCATCCTGAAGTTCGCCGCGCCGATCGAACAGCCGGTTGGGACGCTCGCCCGCAACACCGGCAACGGCGTCGAGGTCGACACGGGCAAAATCAGGTTCACCATCGCCAAGGACAAGCCGTTCACCCTGTTCAGTACCGTAGCGGTGGACGGCAAGCCGCTCGTCGTCGGCGGCGAGGTCAGCTATACGGACGTGACCAAGGAGGAGGTCCGCCACGTCGCCGACAAGCCGAAGAGCATCGTGGTCGAGTACAACGGCCCGATGCGGACCACGGTCTGCGTGCGGGCGCACTTCCTCAACGACGAGCAGACCAAGCTGACCGCCATCGCGCGCGTCACTGCGTGGGCGGGCCGCAGCGACGTCTACGTCAAGTATTCCCTCGCCAACTCGAACCCCGAGCACTACACGTACCGCAGGATCAAGGACTCGACGGTCGAGCTCAAGTTTGCAGCAGACCACGCCGGCACGATGGTCGGCGCGGCCAAGCCGCTCGAAGTCGCCGGCGGCGCGGTGATGACTCAGGGTCTGCACACCTCGAGCTACCGTCAGGACGTGAAGGGCCACACCAAGGTGGTGAGCGGGGACAAGCTCGTGTGGGAGGGCGTCGGGCCCAAGGACACCCCCCAGGGCTGGATCGGTGCCAAGGTAGGCGGCCAGGTGGTCTACGCCTGCGACCGGTACTTCGTCCACGACCTGCCGCGCCGGCTCGGAACCACCAAGAACTCGCTGCTCCTGACCGGCATCACCGAACGGTTCGACGGCCCCGAGATCACCTGGCGAGGAAAGAAGGTCCGCATCGGCCACCCGTGGAACGACAAGGTCCGCTGGCTGTGCGACTGTACGCACATTACCTCGCACTATATGATCGACTTCGCGGCGCCGGCCGACCCGGCGCGGCTCTCCGAGATGGCGAAGACCGCGCTCGACCGGCTCCACGCCATGGCCCCGCCCGCGTGGTACTTCGAGACCGAAGGGCTCTCCGTCGGCAAGTTCGGCACCCAGGCCGACGAACTCAAGTGCTACGACCTCTGGAAGTGGAAGTACGACAAGCGCCGCATCCCGACGCGCTCGTACGAACGCCGCCGCTACGTCAAGAGTGAGGACAACCATTACGAGACCGAGGAGGACATCGTCGAGGCCATTGTTATTATGTACCTGCGGACGGGCGGGCGCGCCTTCTACAACGCGGCCGAGGCGTGGGCGAACAACAACATGGACCTCCAGGCGTGGCGCACCGATGGCTGGCGCTGGCGTGACGGCGGGGTGTGGTGGACCGCTGGCGGCCCGGCCGGCAACCGCCCGCAGCGCGACAAGGACCCCATCAGCGGCCGCCGCAACGGGCTCCCCGCCGTGTGGGCGAAGGACCCGTCCAACCGCGACCTGGGCATCCTAGCCAACTCGAAGGCCTGCTACTGCCACAACTGGGGCGCGGGCATCGCCCAGTGGTTCTGCGTCACCGGCGACCGTGACGCGCTCGAGACCGCCATCGACAACGTCGAGCAGAATATCGACACCCAGGTCCGCGCCTTCCGCAAGGCGCCCGGCAGCCAGACGACCTTCTCCCGCGACTTCACGCGGAGTTGCCGCCTGACCAACGCCACGCGCCTCATCGCGCCGAACGACGAGTTCGTCCGCGAAGCCAGCGACCTGCTCGCCCAGATCTTCTTCAAGCGGAAAATCCGCGAGCCCCGCGGCCTGGTCAACCCCGCCGTCCAGAAGCTCGACATGATGAAGTTCAAGTACGAGGACTACGTCGGCAAGGAGGGGATGGAAGCGAAGGAGAAGCTCGGCATCATCATCGACCCGTACAACGGCGCCCTGACCGACTTCCGCACCCGGCCGCCGGCCCGCTGGCTGCCCGTCATCTATCCCCACCAGTGGATGTTCCCGCCGCTCTCGCGGGCGATGGAATGCTACTACCGCGTGAGCGGGAACGAAGACGCGCTCGACTACTTCATCGCGTACGGCCAGGGCGTCGCGCACCTGTTCTACCAGGAGAACCACTACGCCATCCATCACAAGCTCATGCTCGACTTCCCGAAGAAGGGCATCTGCAAGGACTACGCGAGCTGGACCCAGCCGAAGAACAAGCGGGCCAAGGGCATCGAGTTCTCCGGATACTTGACCCTGTTCCACCCTGACATTCCCGGCCGCGCCTATCAGTACACCGGCGAGGAGTTCCTCAAGCAGCGGGCCTTCCTCATCTGGGAAGGCGGCAGCCACCGCGGCTACCAGGCCAAGGACATGCACCGGCTCGGCGGTGTGGGCACGTGGGTCAACTGCAACGGCCCCCACTCCGAGTCCGTCGGCTTCACCGGCAAGACGTTCTACATCTGGGCGAACCCCAAGAAGGACCCGGAGCCGCCCAAGCCGATCAAGGACCTGACGGTCAAGGTCGAGGGCGACAAGGCGACGGTGTCCTTCACCGCGCCTGCCGACGAAGGCGGCGGCAAGGTCGTCCGCTACCAGGTCAAGTACTCCGACAAGCCCATCGTCAGCTATCAGGACTTCCTCAAGCTGTGGGCCAAGAACCAGGACGCCAAGCACTGCAACTGGTGGATGGCCGTCAACCTGCACGGCGAGCCCAAGCCCAGGAAGCCCGGCGAGAAGGAGTTCTTCACCGTGACCGGCCTGGACGAGGACATTGCCCCGACGTACTTCGCCGTGCGCAGCTTCGACGACTCACACAACCGCAGCATGGTGAGCAACGTGGCGCAGCCGGGCAAATAGAGTCGCAACTTCCGTGTCCAGGGCCGGGGTTTCGGTCTTGCGGTTAGGCACGTTCTTCGTCTAGACTCTTGGCTCTGAACCCGCAACGTGAAACGGAGGACCGATCGATGATCATTGGGGTTCCCGCAGAGATCAAGGACGATGAATACCGCGTTGCGATGACGCCCGTCGGCGTGGAGATGCTGACCGCCGCCGGACACCGCGTGCTCATCCAGCAAGGGGCGGGGGAGGGGAGCGGCATCCCTGACGACCACTACTCGCGGCACGGCGCCGAGATCGCCGCGACCGCGGCCGAGGTGTGGGACGGGGCCGAGATGGTCGTCAAGGTCAAGGAGCCCCAGCCCGCCGAGATCGAGAAGCTCCGCGAAGGACAGATACAGATACTGTTCACCTATCTGCACCTCGCCGCGTCGCGTAAACTGACCGAAGGTTTGCTGGCGAGCGGCGCAACCTGCATCGCCTACGAAACGGTGGAGGACGCGGCCGGCCGGCTCGCGCTGTTGGAGCCGATGAGCGAGATCGCCGGCAAGATGGCCGTGCAGGAAGCGGCCAAGTACCTCGAACGGCCGATGGGCGGCCGGGGCGTCCTGTTGGGTGGGGTGCCGGGCACCTCACCGGGGTATGTGATGGTCATCGGCGGCGGCACGGTCGGGTCGATGGCGGCGCGCGTAGCCGCCGGCTTCGGGGCATCCGTCGTCGTGCTCGACATTGATCTCTACCGGCTGCGCCACCTCGATGAGGTCATGCCGCCCAACGTGACGCTGCTGCACAGCAACCCGCAGACCATCCGGAAGCACCTCAAGATTGCGGACGCCGTGATCGGCGCCGTGCTGATCGCCGGCGCCAGGGCCCCGCGCCTCGTCACCCGCGAGGACCTCAAGACGATGAAGCCCGGTTCGGTCATTGTCGATGTTGCTGTCGACCAGGGCGGCTGCGTCGAGACCATCCGCCCGACCACACACCACGACCCGGTCTACACCGTGGAGGGAATCATCCACTACGGGGTGGCGAACATGCCCGGTGCAGTCAGTCACTCCAGCACGTTCGCGCTGACCAATGCCACGCTGCCATACGTGCTGAAGCTGGCGAACAAGGGCCTGGACGAGGCGATCGAATCGGATCCGGGCCTGGCGCTGGGGGTCAACATTCGCGACGGCAAGCTCCTGTGCCGGGCGGTGGCTGACGCGTTCCGCATGCCGGTCGGCGGCTAAGCTTCCTTGACTTGCCAGGCCACGATCAAGCCGGAGACGAAGAGGACCACGGCGGTGAGCACGAACGGCGCGCGCAAACCCATCGCTGCCGAGAGGTAGCCCCCGGACAGTGAGCCGATCCCCCAGCCCAGGCCGGTGATCGAGGCCAGGATCCCATAGGCCTTGCCCAGGTGCTTCTCGTGAATAATCCGCCGGATGATCGCGTTCGCGCTCGGCATGATCCCCGCCGCGGCGAACCCGAACAATGCCCGCATCACGTAGACCTGCGGGATGTTCGTCGCAAACCGCAGCGCGAGCGTTACCAGTCCCGCCGCCATCACGCTCCACGTCAGCAGGTGCTTGTGCCCCCATTTGTCGCCGAACCGTCCCAGGATCCCCGCTGATACCGCCGCCGCCAGGCCCGCCACACCGATGATGCGGCCCGTCAGCGCCTTCAGTCCCAACCGTGTCCCCGTCAGCTCCTCCAGGAAGTACGGGAAGATGGGCTGGAAGGACGAGTTGCCGAACCGGACCAGGAAGAGCGTGAGCAGCGCCGCAAAGAAGCCGGCCGTGCCGAACATCTCGGCGAACGATGCGAACCGGCCCTCGCCGGTCGGTTGCGGGCGCTCGAACTGCTCCCTCGTGAAGAACGTGATGACCATCGCTCCCAGGAACACGATGCCCGCGGCGCAGAACAGGGCGACCTGGAACCCGATTTTGTCGCCGTGGACCCGTGCGACCGCGTCGGCGATCTCGCCGCCCAGGAACGGGCCGACCGTTGCCCCGCCGAACACCGCCGCCGACATCATTCCCAGCGCGTAGCCCGACCGCTCGCGCGGCGTGATGCTCGACACCAGGGCCACGACCGCCGTCGCCGTCCCGGTCAGAATGCCCTGCAGCGCACGCAGCGCCAGCAGGTGGTAGAGGTTCTGGGCGAACGCCATCAGAAGCAGCACCAGCACGCCGCCGAACATCGCGCGCAGCACCATCGGCTTCCGGCCGTAGCGGTCGGCGACCACCCCCCACAACGGGGCGGAAAACGCCATCACCAGGCCCGTGATGCCCCGAGTCCAGCCGGCCCATATCCGCAGTTCGGCGCTCGGCAGGTCCGGGTGCAGGGCCATCAGGTAAAGGGGCAGCAAGGGAACGACGACGAAGAAGCCCGTGATGGACAGAAACTGACCGACAAACGCGCCGTAGAACGTCTTCTTCCAAGGGTCCACGCAGGCATCCATTAGAACAACAACGGCGAGCGAGACCTCGGCTCCACCGGGCACCTCGCTCGCCAGGAAACGTTTGCCGACGGGCCGATTATAGCGGCCCCGTCCGAGCCACGCAACGGACAGCCGCACAGCGGCTTCGCGGATTGACAACGGCGCGTTCGTGACCTACCATGCCCCCCATGGCTTCAGGCCCGTTCAGCAAGTCCGTGGTCGCGCTGCTCATCTGTCTGGCTGCGAACGTGTCCGGCGCCGCCGCGGTCCGCGCGGGCCACCCGCGCATCTACGTGCGGCCCGACGACCTGCCCGCGCTGCGAAAGAAATGCTCCGGCCCGCTTCGCGACGTCTTTCGCGCCATGGACAAGGCCGCGTGGATCCTGAAGCAACCGGCCAAGCCTGGCTGGGCCGACTGCAGCAACGTCGGCTATCCCGCCTTCAAGTATCTCATCACCGGTCAGCGCCAGTATCTGGCGAAGACGAAGGAGTTCCTCGACGTCCTCGTCGCCAGCCCACCGAAGAACCAGTACCTCACGCCCGAATGGATCCGCGCCGGCTGCATGGCCGCAGACTGGATCTGGAACGACCTGACGCCTGCAGAGCGCACGAAGTACGGCCGGGCGCTCCTCGGGATGGCCGAGTGGATGCTCAGCAAGGTCTGGCGGCACAGTGACTTCTGCAACCACTTTGTGAACGAACACCTCGCCGTGCTGTACGTCGCCGTGTTGCTGGACGGCGAGGACATCGAACGGGCCCGCGTTGCGAAGTTGATGAAGACCGGCCGTGGGTATCTGCTCGATCACGCCGTGCCCGCGGCCGACGAGATCGCCGGTGAACTCAACCGCCAGGAGTGGGCGGCCACGCCGCCTTATCTGAGTTACCTCGCCCAGCCGCCCGAGCCGAAACAGCGCGGGCCGTACTTTGTCGGCGGGCAGGCGGAGGGGTTCTCGTACAACGACTGGGGCTACGCGCGGCCCCTCGTGCTGACGTGCGAGATGTGGCGCGTCGCCACCGGCCAGGACCTCTTCAAGAATTCGTCGTTCTTCCGCGGCCAGAGCGTCTGGCACGCCTACGGCCTGCGGCCGGACACCGGGACGTTCGCACGCAGTGAGGACTGCCCCTCCGGCTACAAGCCCGGCGGGAATCTCAAGACGTTCATGCACATCCTGGCCGCGCGCCTGAACGACCCGCTGGCCGAATGGCTGGCGCAGAAGCATCAGTCGCGCTACGTCCAGCAGGGCTGGAAGGAGATCCTCTGGCGGAACCCAAAGCTCAAGGCCAAGTCGCCGAAAGAGTTCGACCTCCCGCTCGCCGGCTGCTTCCCCAAGCTGGGCCACGTCTACTTCCGCTCCGCCTGGGGAGCGAAGGGAGCAGCATTCGCGCTGTTCCAGTGCGGGCCGTTCTATGCGGGGCATCAGCACCTGGACAACAACACGTTCGTGATCCACAAGCTCGGCTCGCTTGCCATCGACAGCGGCACAAATGACTACACCTCGCACCGCGCCAACTACTACTGCCGCACGGTCGCGCACAACGGCGTCCTCGTCTTTGACCCGAAAGAAACGTTCAGTGCCCGCGTGTGGGGCGGCAAAGGAACGGGCGGCAGTAACGACGGCGGCCAGATGCGCGCCTCGGGGCTCTCGCGGACGGGGCAGTGGAAGCCCGGTTGTCCGTCCGACGTCGGCCGCATCGTCCGGTTCGTCAACGGGAAGCACTTCGCCATGTGCGTCGGCGACGCGACGCGCTCCTACTCGCCGAAAAAGGTCCGCAAGGCGCTGCGGACGTTCTACCACCTGCGGCCGGATCCCGCCGACGCCGGCGGCGCCGACTCGTTCGTCGTCTTCGACGACGTGCAGGTCGTCCGGCAGGGCCTGACCGCGACGTGGGTGGTTCATAGCATCGAGAAACCGTCCTTCGATCTGGCCAGGTTTGTGATTACGCACATGGACGGCAAGCTGTTGGGCGAGGTCATCCTGCCGCGCCAGCCGGAGCTCCGGCTGGTCGGCGGCGCGGGCAAGGGGTCGTTCGTCAACGGGAAGGACTATCCGCCCGTCGAGAAGAAGCCCGACCCGGAGGCCGGCGGCTGGCGTATCGAGTTCCCGTTCAAGACGACCGCGCTGGTGGTGCTGACCGCGGTGAACAAACCGTCGAAGCTCACGCGCCCGCCGATCACGTGGCGCGCGTCGTGGCGCCACTCGCCGCCCGGGTTCGGGGTCAAGATCGGCCAACTGCACTTCGACTTCGCCGGCGAGGTGGGCAAGGCTCTCCCGCCGCTCCGGGTCTACCGCGACGGCAAGATCGTCGAAAGCGCCGAGTGATCCCGTAACACTTCAGGCAAGTGAAAAGGCCCTTTCCCGTTGACTTCCGGATAAGCCCCGAAGGGGCGCAATTCGACAGCCTGGGGCAACGCCCCAGGAGCCAGGAACCGATTACCGTGGAGCCCTGAAGGGGCGTTACGTCTCGGTTTCGCCCTTACAGGGCTTGGGTTCGATTCATTACAGTTTCCCAGGGCGTTGCCCTGGGCTGTCGAATGTTGCCCTTTCAGGGCACAGTCTTTTGACTTGGCTGAACTGTTACAGGATCTTTATGCAAACGGCTTGAGCGCCGGCTCCGGTGCGTCGATCTCCTCCAGCCAGCCCACCAGCTTCGCGTGCAGGCCGTCGCACACGTCGGCGTGGTCGGCGGCGACGTTGTCCTCGGCGAGCGGGTCGGCTTCGATGTCGTACAGCTCTCGCTCGCCCTCCGCGCCGATGGGCGCGTACGCCCACTTCTCCGTGTAGACGACGGGTGTGGTTGCCTTCGTCGGCAGCGTGTCGTAGTCGAGCTTGCCGAACGAGGCCGAGATGGCGAAGTCGCGGACCGGCGCCTGCTCGTCGCCGCGGAGCATCGGCGCGAAGGACGTGCCATGAAATGGCTCGGGCGGCTCGACCGCGACGCCCGCCAGCTCGAACAACGTCGGCGCGATGTCCGGCGGCTGGAGCAGCGCGTCAACGGTCCGGCCGCCTTCCAGCCCCGGCGCGGCGACCATCAGCGGGATGTGCGCCACCTCCGGATAGATCGGCCAGAACCGGTCGTCGGCCTCGTTGATGTTCGACTTGCCCGACCGCGCGTGCTCGCCGATGCTGAACCCGTGGTCGGCGGTGAACACGACGATCGAGTCGTCCCACAGCGCGAGGTCGTCGATCTTCTGAAGGACGCGGCCCGCCCAGCGGTCGACCAGTTCGGCCTCGGCGCAGTAGTGGGCGCGCAGGTTGCGCAGCTCCGCGTCGGTGTAGTCGCTCGACCGGCCGTAGTTCGGATGCAGCATCGGCGGCCCGGCATAGTCGGGGTCGTACTTCTTGACCATGTACTCCGGCGGGTCCCACGGTTCGTGCGGGTCGAAGAAGTCGACCCACAGGAAGAACGGGTGGTGCTGGTAGTTCTCTTCCAGCCACTCCATCGCCAGCATCGCGGTCTTCGGTGGGAAGCGGTCGATCTCGCGGTACCAGAACGGATTGATCCACTTCGAGATGTCGACGAGTCCGTGGTCGCCCATCTTCTTGGTCAGGCGGGTCTTCTCGCGCGGCATCGCCGCCGTGATGGGGCGGTTCATTCGCGTGAAGAACACGTCGCCCTCCTGGCCGCGGGTCTGGACGGCGGCGTCGAAGCCGAACTGGAACCCGGCGTTGAACAGGTGGGGGCAATCGCAGATGAGCTGCGAGACGTAGTCCGCGTCTTTGAGCATCACCGGCAGGTGGTTCTCGCCGCTCTTACGCCGGTCCTGCCACGGGTACCACGGCCAGCCGTATCGCCCGGTGGTCAGGTCCGTCCGGTGCGGGATGGTCGGGAAGCTCGACACCCACAGGTTGTCGAGACTGACCGCGCGTTCGGCGAACTTGTCCAGCTCCGGCGTCCGCACCGGCAGCCACGTCGCGCGGTCGAACAGGTTGTCGTACCGAAACGTGTCCGAGATGATCAGGATGATGTTCAATGCACGCTCCTTTCGTCGAAGGCCGGGTGATTGTGAGCATTATAGCCTTCGGCCGGCGGCTGTAAAGCGATGCCGGCGCTTGACCGGCGGCCGGCTGTGTGATAGAACGCCCTTCGGCGAGCGAGGCGGCCTTGCATCTGGAGCAGTGTGGGAGCTACGCATGAAGCGCCAAACCAAGGTCCTTGTTGGTTTGCTCATCGTCCTTGTTCTGGCTCTCTGCCTGTATGGTCTGTACTGGCGCGCGGGGCGCTACGTCACGACGGAATGGACGGAGTACGGGGAGCCGCCCGCGCGGGACGACCTGAAGCTGGTCGATGATCGGCTGGAGGACAAGAACCCGGCGTTCGACGAGGACTTGGTGGACAGCCGTCCGCTCGGCGACTGGGAGGTGAACCAGAGCGCCGCGGTTATCGAGCTGGACTGCCCGACGATCAAGCCCGACGTCGAGGCGGCAATGCTCGTGCTCCGGCCCTCGTACGCCCAGGTGGTGAAGGCTGCGGCGGAGCACGGGCTCGAACTGCTGCCGAGCACGAACCTGATCGATGGTGCGGCGAAACAGTTCGACGACGGCCTGTACGCGGCGCTCGATCTCGCATGTTATCAGGGGAAGCTGGGTGTTGCCCCCGCCGCACCGGACTTCGTCAAGGCGGTGTTCGATAAGCTCCCGGCCGCGAGCGCGGCGCGGCCGTTCCTCGCCGCCGCACTCGAGCTGGCCGGCAGGAACGTTCCTCTCAAGCCGAACCAGGAAGCGAGGAAAGCGCGCCTCCTCGCTGAGTTCCGACGTGATGAGGCGCGGAGCAAGCCCATTTCGTTCTACAACTGGACGCCCGAGCTTCAGCAGGTCTGGCGGTTCTATCGGTTCCTTCAGCGCGAATTCCAGAAGGACCTCCGCATTCCGCGCGCCGTCGCCGCCGTCCTCAAGGACAATCCAGGCCTGCGGAAGGACTACCGCGCCGTCAACGGGTTCTACGGCCGCCTGACCAATCCGGTCATCTGCCTGCCGGTGGACGCGCTGATCGGCTGGGACGGGACCCTGCGCGAGTTGGCGAAGAAGCGCGGCGCGCGCCGGGCGACGGTCGCGGTCTTTCCGCCGTCGACCAGCCGCGAGACCGAGTTGTTCGACCGGCTGTTCCCGCTCGGCGTGCCCCCGCACGTGAACCTGATGGTCGAGCTGATCCGCCGCATCCGCTCGGGCGAGGTGAAGCTTGAGCCCGGAGAGAAGGACGGATGGTACCAGTACCAGGTGTTCGCGCTGGAGACGATGCTGCTGCCGTCGAAAGGGGAAGAGAGGAAGAAGCTGCTCTTGACCGCGCGGTACAAGAAGCGGCTGGTCGAGGCGTTCAAGGCGCTGATCACCAAGCGGCGCGAGACCCACGCGCGGTCGCTGGGGCCGCCGAAGTCGGCCATGGCGAAGCCGCTTGGCGAGAAGGCGGTTCGTCCCAGGCTGCGCCTCGAGCCGTCCGCGACGTTCTACCTTCACACGGCCCGGGGCTATGCCTTCCTCCAGAACTTCCTGCTGACGACGGTGGGTAAGGGCCGGCTGGCGGCGTTGCACGGTCTCCGGAAGGGCGGCCGGCGCGAGCCGGACGTGGCCGAGGAGCTCGACGCCATACGGACACGCTTCTACGGCTTCTACCTCGTCGCCTGCGAGGACATCGGCATGCGGCCGAGGCTCCTTAAGGACGAACCGGTTGACCGGCCCGCCGCCAAGAAGGCGGCGCTCGACTGGCTGGAGAAGATCAACAGCGACCCGGACCTGGCGCTCGATACCCGGGTCTCGCTGCCGATCTTCCTGGGCGTGGTGCGCGGCAAGACGCGGTGCTGGGGGACGCTCGGCGTGCGGCTCGCCCATCTGAACGCATCGTACGTCCGCCCGCCCAAGGTGCGGCCGAAGGGCAAGGGCGGCGAATGGCAGGAGGCCGAATATTACCAACTGGGCAACAGCCGCTACGTGATCCCCGTGGACGAGTTCGCCGAGTTCGAGTTGCCTGGCTCGTCGGCGCTGACCCGGGCCGAGCTCCGCGCCATCTGCGACCGACACAAAACGAAGGACAAGATCATCCAGGCGCTCGGCGGAGAATAGACGGGCGACCGCGACCCCGTGCTCGAAGGACGCCTGTCAGCCGGCGTCGGACCGTCGCGCCCATGCCTCTCCGAACAAGCGGACATCCTCGGCGAGCATGTCCGGCTTGTCCCTGGTGAAGACGCCCACGCAGACGGCGTCGGTGGGGCGCATCGCTCGGGCGGCGAAGCCGAGCGCCTCGGCGGGGTCGTTCCGGCCCGCGGCCATCACCTTGTAGTGGATGGCGGGCTTTGAGAGGCCGCGGATTGTCTCCGCCATGCGTTGCCGGTCGGCGTCGTGGAACCACTCGGCCATTCCGCTCTGGAGTTCGGCGCTCTTGTCGCGGTGGGCGGCGTTGTAGTAGCTGCACATGTAGAAGTCGAGGTCGAGGTTCTCCTCGGCCCACGTGTGGACGTCGGGATTGTGCCCGGCGATGCCGACCGGCAGCCCGGCCTCGCGCATGCGCTCGATGCCCTTGAGCGGATCGTCGAAGTCGTCGTTGGCGAAGGCATGATCCATCACCCCGCCGTGGATGAAGACGGCGCCGGCGCCGCCGTCGATAGCCATCCGCGCCACCTTTTCCGTGGGCCCGACGCCGGGGCAGGTCTGGGCGATCCATTTCAGAGCGCCGCCTTCGTCCCTGTATTCCATCAGGGTGCGGATGATGTGGTTGTCGGCGCGGGCCACGAGCGCCGTGATGCCCAGCGCCTCCGCCTGCCGCAGCGTCTCCTTGATCCTGGCGACGGTGTAGTAGTGCACCATCTCGGCGCTGGCCTCGGGTGTCTGGTGCGCGAACCCACTGAACGGGTTTGAGCCCAGGAGGAACCGGCTGACTTCCAGCGATCCAAGCGTGACGGTGTCCACGTTCGCCTCCGAGTTCCGTTGCCCCGGCCGGCCAATTGTACACGGGAATGCCAAATGTCAAAACCCCAATGTCAATTCAAGCCCAAAGGCGAAAGCTCAAACAGGTGTCGGCGTTGCGCCCTTTTCGCCATTTGGCCTTGGGATTTGACTTGGCATTTGTCATTTGGCATTTCCGCCGGTACACTCTGGGGCAACGATGTCCGGCATTTCTTTTCTGTGGAGGCACCATGAAAGGTCCCAAGGTTGTCGTGATCGGCGCGGGAAGCCTGTTCTTCGGACGCCAGGCGCTGTGGCAGATGCTCCACTCGGATGTGCTCAACACGGGGACCCTCGCGTACGTCGACATCGATGAGGCACGCCAGGAGAAGATGATCGGCCTGGCGAAGCTGATGGTCGAGCACCTCGACTCGCCGCTCACGCTCGAGGGCTCGACCGACCGCCGCGACGTGCTGCCCGGCGCGGACTTCGTCGTCCTCAGCTTTGCCCGCGACGGCGTGAAGTACCGCGGGATCGACTGCCAGATCAGCGAGAAGTACGGCGTGCGAATGTGCTCGGGCGACACCATCGGGCCCGGCGGCATCTTCCGCGCCATGCGCGAACTGCCCGTGATCCTGGAGGTGGTCGAAGACGTGCGCGAGCTGTGCCCGGACGCCTGGCTCATCAACTACATCAATCCGACGGCGGTCAACGGCATCGCCCTGATGCGGCACGCGTCGGACCTGAAGACGTTCGCGCTTTGCGACGGCCACCACATGCCGCACCTGCTCGACCACTACCTGACTCGCGGCGGCA
>Ga0315553_10000841_pt1 | contig 26520 bp, 20 predicted proteins | sample SalMarSW160140MG_FD_203099 | JGI IMG/M metagenome (GOLD analysis project Ga0315553, IMG submission 203099) | Salt marsh sediment microbial communities from the Plum Island Ecosystem LTER, Massachusetts, United States - Salt Marsh Sediment SW1601-40 ... | reverse complement strand
CGGAGGAGGAGGCCGCGGTTCCGCATCGGCTTTATGGCTTCCGTTCGGCGGCGGAGCCCTATTCCGTCGCCGCCTGGCTGGACGACGTCGCGCCATTGATCCGGTCCGCCCGGCATGACGGGCCACCTTTGGTCATCGTTGGCGGGACCGGGCTCTATTTCCGGGGGCTGCTGGAGGGGCTGTCGCCGGTTCCCGACATTCCGGAGGCGATTCGCAACCGCTGGCGCGCCGAAACGGCGGCGAAGGGAAGCGCCGCGCTTCATGCGATCCTCCAGGCGCGGGACCCGGCGATGGCGGAGCGGCTGCCTGCCTCCGACCCCCAGCGGCTGATCCGGGCGCTGGAGGTTCTGGATGCGACCGGCAAATCTCTGAGCGAATGGCAGCGGGTCGCCGGGGAGCCGCTCCTTCGAGAGGAAGAGGCCGAGCGGCTCTTTGTCTCACCGCCGCGCGACGTTCTCTATGCGCGCTGTGATGCGCGGCTCGACCGCATGGTCGAGGCCGGCGCGCTCGACGAGATCAGGCGTCTGGCGGATCTCAAGCTCGATCGGTCTCTGCCGATCATGCGCGCTTTGGGCGTGCGCCCGTTCCTTGCTTGGCTCAACGGCCTGCTCGATTGGGAGGCAGCCCTGGCGGCGGCTAAGACCGAGACGCGGCGCTATGCAAAAAGGCAGCTCACCTGGGCACGAAGCAATATGATTTCCTGGAGATGGCTATCTGCGCAATAAATGGAAAGAATGCGCCGCAGCAACGTTCCTTTTATGCTTTAAATAGATTGACGGACAACCGGCCCGGGCGTATCAGTAAAACTCCCGAGCAGGCCTTGCCTCAAGATTGGATAGGGCAAGGCCTTTTCTTGTGCATTGGGTCTGCCGGAACGAGCGCGGCAGACGCCGAGTAGGAGTTGAGCGATGGCGCGCATGATGACGGGCGCGGAGATTCTCCTGGAGGCGCTGGCCGACCAGGGTGTCGAAGATATTTTCGGCTATCCCGGCGGCGCCGTGCTTCCGATCTATGACGAGATTTTCAAGCAGAACCGCATTCGTCACATGCTCGTACGCCACGAACAGGGCGCCGCGCACGCGGCCGAAGGCTACGCACGCTCGACCGGCAAGGTCGGCGTGCTGCTGGTAACGTCGGGGCCCGGCGCGACGAATGCGGTGACCGGCCTCACCGACGCCCTGATGGATTCCGTTCCCATCGTCTGCATCACCGGCCAGGTCGCGACGCATCTGATCGGCAATGACGCCTTCCAGGAATGCGACACGGTCGGCATCACCCGGCCCTGCACGAAGCATAATTACCTTGTCCGGAACGTGGACGATCTCGCGCGGGTTCTGCATGAGGCGTTTTATGTGGCGCGCAGCGGCCGGCCGGGGCCTGTCGTCGTCGACATACCGAAGGACGTGCAGTTCGCGAAGGGCAATTATGTCGGTCCGAGCCGCGTGGTTCACAAAACCTATCGTCCGCAGGTCAAAGGCAATACCAGCGCGATTCGCGACGCCGTCGAGATGATCGCCGGGGCGAAGCGCCCGGTCTTCTATACGGGCGGCGGCGTGATCAACTCGGGACCCGCCGCAAGCCAGCTCCTGCGCGAGTTCGTCGGCCTGACCGAGTTCCCGATTACCTCCACGCTCATGGGGCTCGGCGCCTTTCCGGCGGATGATCCGAAGTGGCTCGGAATGCTCGGCATGCACGGAACGTTCGAAGCCAATATGGCGATGAACGAATGCGATGTGATGATCGCGATCGGCGCACGCTTCGACGACCGGATTACGGGCCGGATCGATGCGTTCTCGCCGAATTCCAAAAAGATCCACATCGACATCGATCCCTCCTCGATCAACAAGACGGTGAAGGTCGATCTCCCGATCATCGGCGACGTCGCGCATGTTCTGGAGGAGATGATCCGGGTCTGGCGCGCGCGGGCGCCGCAGACCGACAAGCCGGCCCTGAAGAAATGGTGGGGACAGATCGAGGAGTGGCGCGGGCGCAATTCGCTGCGCTACAAGAACCGCTCCGACGTCATCATGCCCCAATACGCCATCCAGCGGCTCTATGAGCTGACCAAGGGTAAGGACGTCTACATCACCACCGAGGTCGGCCAGCATCAGATGTGGGCCGCCCAATATTTCAAACTGATGGAACCGAACCGTTGGATGACCTCCGGCGGTCTCGGTACGATGGGATACGGCATTCCTGCCGCCATCGGCGTTCAGGCCGCGCATCCGCAATCGCTGGTGATCGACATTGCCGGCGAAGCCTCGGCACTGATGACCATGCAGGAATTGTCAACCGCGGTTCAGCATAAGCTGCCGATCAAGATTTTCATTCTCAACAATGAATATATGGGCATGGTCCGACAGTGGCAGGAATTGCTGCATGACGGCCGCTATTCCCATTCCTACACCCATTCGCTGCCGGATTTCGTGAAGCTCGCCGAAGCCTATCATTGCGTCGGCTTGCGCGCGGAAAAGCCGGACGAGCTGGACGAGCTGATCAAGGAGATGATCGAGACGCCGAAGCCGGTCGTGTTCGATTGCCGGGTGCATAAGCTTGCGAACTGCTTCCCGATGATCCCCTCCGGCGCTGCACATCACGAGATGCTGCTGGCCGAGGATTTCCCGGATGACGATATCGAATTCGTGGTCTCCGACGAGGGCAAGGTCATGGTGTAACCCCGCGCCTTCAGACATCATCACGAAGCACGATAATGATTGGAAATCCTATGAGTCATCCCCGGGACATCACGGAACAGCATACGCTGGCCGTTCTTGTCGACAACGAGCCGGGCGTGCTTGCGCGGGTCATCGGGCTGTTTTCGGGACGCGGTTACAATATCGACTCGCTGACCGTTTCGGAAACGATCGAGGAGAAGCACGTTTCGCGCATCACCATCGTCACCACGGGCTCGCCGATGGTGATCGAACAGATCCGCAATCAGCTTGAACGCCTCGTGCCCGTTCACAGCGTGAAGGACCTGACCGTCGAAGGCAATCCTATCGCGCGCGAGCTGGCGCTGGTTAAGGTGGCGGGAAAGGGCGAGAAGCGCGTGGAGGCTCTTCGCCTCGCGGAAGCGTTTCGCGCTCAGGTGGTCGATGCGTCCACTGAGCATTTCATTTTTGAGATCACCGGCCGTGTTTCGAAAATCGACCAGTTCATATCGCTGATGCAGCCGATCGGGCTCGTCGATGTGGCGCGAACCGGCATTGCCGCCATCACCCGCGGCGGCGAATCGATGTGAGTCATGGCGGCGGGATAGGTTTAAACCGTTGTAGAATCGTGGCTTAAGTGGCTAAACCTTGCCCAACGGCCAATTTGGTGACGGGCAATGAAGACAAGGTTGAGCGCGCAATTAAGACGGCTATATTTCGGTTCCGGCCCGGCGGCGCAGAATTTCCGCATCTTCGCGCTGATTTTCGAAGTCGTTCTTGTCGTCTTTTTCGTGGTCGCCACCTTCCTTCCCCATGACGCCTGGCTCATCGCGATCGAGCTCAGTATTGCCGTTGTCCTGCTCATGGACTTTCTCGCGCGATGGTGGATGAACCGGCCGCGCAGCGCCTATTTCCGAAAACTATCGACCTGGACCGACCTTTTGGTGCTGGTCACGCTCGTTCTGCCGGTCATTGCGCATAATTTTCTGTTCCTCCGGGTCGTCAGGGCCGTTCGGATCTTTCGTTCCTATCACGTTCTGCGCGAGCTTTATGACCAGTACGCCTTCTTCAAGAAGAACCGCGACGCGATCGAAGCGTCGCTAAACTTGCTGGTCTTCATCTTCGTCATGTCCGCGGTCGTTTTTGTGCTCGAAGTCAACAGGCACGCGGAGATCAACAATTTCGTCGACGCGCTCTACTTCACCGTCTCGACGCTTTCGACGACCGGCTTTGGCGACATTGTCTTCGAGGACGTGTCCGGCCGGCTCTTGTCCATCTTCATCATGATCGTCGGCGTCGGCCTGTTCCTGCGGCTCTTGCAGGTGATTTTCCGGCCGGCGAAAGTCCGGAACGAATGTCCCGTTTGCGGGCTAACCCGTCATGAGCCTGATGCGGTCCATTGCAAACACTGCGGACAGGTGCTGCACATCGAAACAGAAGGATCGGATGGTTAATGCGGGATCAGAGCATTGGGGGAACCGTGCGAAGTGCTTGTTCGCCGCGCAGGACTTGCTTGTCCGGCCTTAAGCCGGGGATGCGGGGATCCGCGGTCCCAAGCGCAACTGTTCCCGCGTCCATCCCCGCCTTCGCGGGGACATGCTTGGACGCGCGTTGCGCTAGCCAGACAGCTCGAAGCGCATGCCGTCATAGGCCGGCTCGACGCCCTCGGGCAATTCGCTCCGAAGCGCCTCGTAATCCAGATCCATTGTGAGATGGGTAAGAATCGCCCGCTTCGGCCGCAGGCGTTCGATCCAGTCGAGCGCTTGCTGGACGGACAGATGGCTCGGATGGGTCGTGTAGCGGAGCGCATCCACAATCCAGACATCGAGGCCCTCAAGGATCGGCAGGCTTTCCTCCGGCAGATCGCTCAGATCGCTGGAATAGGCGAGGCCGCCGAAGCGGAAGCCGAGCGAGTCGATTTCGCCGTGGCGCTGGAGGAACGGCAGGACGTCGATCGGCCCGCCGGCGCCGTCGATGGTCAGTCCCTCGCCCACGCGGATCGTATGGCCCTTGACGATCGGCGGATAGGAGCTGCCCTCTGGCGTGGCGAAGCAATAGTCGAAGCGGCGTTGCAGAACGGATCCGGTCAACTCGTCGAAATAAAGGTCGATCCGGCGCCGGGCGCGGTAAGCCAGAATGCGCAGATCGTCGATCCCGTGCGTATGGTCGGCGTGATCATGGCTGTAGACGACCGCGTCCACCCCGTCGACGCCGCTGGCGAGGATTTGCTCCCGCAGGTCCGGGCCGGTGTCCACCAGAATGACGGTGCGCTTATTGCCGGCATAGCGCTCGACCAGCAATGCGCAGCGCCGCCTCCGGTTTTTCGGATTTGCCGGATCGCAGGCGCCCCAATTGCCGTCAATGCGGGGAACACCCGGAGAGGCGCCGCAGCCGAGGATCGTAAAGCGCAGCGTCATGCGGCCGAACGAGCCTCATTGGCGACCAGCCCATCGGCTTTCGAGAACAGCCGGAAGAAGTTCTCGGTCGTCAGCCTCGCGATCTCGTCCTCGCTGACGCCTTTGACCTGAGCGAGGACACCGGCCGTGTGCGTCACGAAGGCGGGCTCGTTGCGCTTTCCGCGCTTCGGCTGCGGCGCCAGATAAGGCGCATCCGTTTCGACCAGCAGGCGGTCAAGCGGGATCTCGGCGGCTGTCGCGCGCAGATCTTCCGACTTATTGAATGTCAGAACGCCCGAGAACGATACATAAAGCCCCAGCTCGATGCCGAGCATGGCAAGCGCGCGCCCGCCCGTGAAGCAGTGCAGGACGGCGCGAAACGGGCCTTTCTCCATTTCCTCCTTGAGGATACGTCCCGTGTGCTCATCCGCATCGCGGCTGTGGATCACGAGCGGCAGGCCGGTTTCCCGCGCGGCTGCAATATGGAGGCGGAAGCCATGCTCCTGGTCTGGGATCGGGCTCCTTTCATAATGATAGTCGAGCCCCGCCTCGCCGATTGCGACGGTCTTCCTGTAGCCGGCAAGGTCCAGGATTTCCGCGAGCGTGACGTCGCGCTCCTGGGCCGCGTAATGCGGATGGGTGCCGACGGAGCAGCAGACATTCTCGAACCGCTCTGCAACGGCGCGGATGCGCTCGAACCGGCGCACATGGGTCGAGATCGTCAGCATGGCGCCCACACCCGCCGCTTCGGCGCGTTCGACAATTGCGTCCAATTCGCACTCGAAATCGGGGAAATCGAGATGGCAATGGCTATCGACCAGCATTCAGCGTCTCACAACTATTCAGCAGCAGCCGTCTCCGGCTCTATATAGCGCGGGAAAACCGGCTGCAAAGGCCCGAGCGCCGTTCCTGCGGCGAGGCGTCCCGGCGCGCCGAGCCGGGCGAAGTCCCGTGCGCCCATCTCAACGCCAAGCTGATCGAGCAGCTTTTCGGCCGCTGCCGGAATGAATGGCTGTGTCAGAATGCCGAGCTGGCGGACCACTTCGGCCGTGACGTAAAGCACGGTCGCCATGCGCTTCGGGTCCGTCTTCTTCAGCGCCCAGGGCTCCTCCGCCGCGAAATAGCGGTTGGCATCGGCGACGACGCCCCAGATGGCTTCGAGCACGCGGTGCAGCGCCTGACGCTCCATCGCCTCGCGAGCCGCGTCGATGATGGCGTCCGCCGCATCCAGAATCGCCTTGTCGGCGTCCGAGAACGCGCCCGGCTCAGGGATTTTCCCGCCGCAGTTCTTATTGATCATCGAAAGCGAGCGCTGCGCCAGATTGCCGAGATCGTTGGCGAGGTCGGCGTTCGTCCGGTTGACGATCGCTTCGTGACTATAGCTGCCGTCCTGGCCGAAAGGCACCTCACGCAGAAGGAAATAGCGCAGCTGATCGACGCCATATTGCTCGGCAATCGAGAACGGATCGATGACATTGCCGACCGATTTCGACATCTTCTCGCCGCGGCTGTTGAGGAAACCGTGCGAGAAGACGCGTTTCGGCAGCGCCAGGCCGGCGGACATCAGGAAGGCCGGCCAATAGACGGCGTGAAACCGCGTAATGTCCTTGCCGATCATGTGAATATCGGCGGGCCAGTAGCGCTTGAACGTCTCCGACTGGTCATCGGGGAATCCGACGCCGGTAATGTAGTTTGTCAGCGCATCCACCCAGACATACATGGTGTGACCGTCCGCGTCGGGAACGGGAACGCCCCAATCCAGCGTGGTGCGCGAGATAGAGAGATCGCGCAGGCCGCTCTTCACGAAGCTGACGATCTCGTTGCGCCGCTCCGGCGGCAGGATGAAATCGGGATTGGCTTCGTAATGGGCGAGCAGCTTCTCCTGATAAGCCGAGAGGCGGAAGAAATAGGTCCGCTCCTCCGTCCATTCCACGGGCGTGTCCTGGGCGCCGACGCGCACGCCATCCTCGCGGACTCTTGTCTCATCCTCGGCGTAAAAAGCCTCGTCGCGAACCGAATACCAACCGGCATAGCTGTCGAGATAAATGTCGCCGGCATCGGCCATGCGCTTCCAGATCTCTTTCGACGCCGCATGGTGACGGGGCTCGGTCGTGCGGATGAAATCGTCATAAGAGACGTTGAGCAACGCATCCATCGCCTTGAAGCGGGGCGTGTTCCGCTCGCCCAGCTCGGCGGGCGTGATTCCGGCCTTGGCGGCGGTCTGCTTCATCTTCAACCCGTGTTCGTCGACGCCAGTCAGGAAAAAGACATCGTAGCCGTCGAGCCGCTTGAATCGGGCGATGGCATCGGTCGCAATCGCCTCATAAGCGTGGCCGATATGCGGCTCGCCATTCGGATAGGAGATTGCCGTGGTGATGTAGAAGGACGGTTTTTCGATCATGGCCGTCAATACACCCGCTTTCATGCGTTTGAAAAGCCTGGATCAACCCTCTTTCAATTGGAATCACTTGAAAGAGGTAAAGTTGCTCTACTTCAATAAGTTAGCGCAACTGTTCCCGCGTCCATCCCCGCCTTCGTGGGGACATGCTTGGACGCGTTGCGCTAGATCAACCCTCGTTCAAGTGGAATCACTTGGACGAGGTTAAGTTGATCTATTTCAAAAGACGAGCGCAACTGTTCCCGCGTCCATCCCCGCTTTCGCGGGGACATGGCTTAGACGCGCGTTGCGCTAGAGCCCGCCGGACGCGGTTTTTCGGCTGAGGCGTTCAATCCTTTCGAACGCCGTGAGAGTCAGGGCCGCCTTGTCAAGATTGAGCCGCTCCGTCTCGCCGCGCGCTTCGCGAATTGTTTCCCACAGCTCGGCCCAATCCGCAAGGCTGTCCGCCGTGATCAGCGACGGAAAGCGGCGGAGCTGGGGAAAGCTCCGCCGGGCGGAGGAGGCCGCCGGAGCGGCGCGGATCGCATCAGCCAGCGCGTCCTCCAGAAGATCGAATGCCATGTCATGGGCCACCCCGTCGCGCCCGGAAGTCAGCGCGATGAGCTTGTGAAGCGCTTGCCGGTCGAGCTTCGGCAGGCTCTCAAGGAGCGTCAGAATGGATTGGAAGAGCGGCAGTCCGCCACTGTCGAGCATCTGCATTGCGCGGCGAGGGCTGCCTTTGCTCAGGGAGAGCAGCGTATCGAGCTGATCGGGCGCGGGCGGATCGCGATCCGATGCCGCGCAGGCGGTTGTGACGGCCGTCCGCAGATCCTCCTCGTCGAGCGGCTGAAACCGGACGATCCGGCAGCGCGAACGGATGGTCGGGAGGAGACGCCCCGGCGACGAGGAGATCAGCAGGAAAACGGTTCTGCGCGGCGGCTCTTCGAGCGATTTCAACAGCGCATTCGACGAGCTCTGGTTGAGCTCGTCCGCGCTGTCGACGATAACGACGCGCCAGGGCGTGACCGCCGTCTGCTGCAGAAAATGGCGCAGCGCACGAATGTCGTCGACCGCGATGCTTTGACGGAATTTCTTTCCCTGCGCGTCCCACCGCCGCCGGATGATCAGAAGCCCCGGATGAGACAGCGCGGTGACCTGATGGGAAGTTTTGTCGTTCTCCGCCACGTGCAGAGAGTCGACCTCCGACGGGAGTTCGCCGTCCTGGGCGAGCAGAAAACGCGCGATCCCATAGGCGAATGTCGCCTTGCCGATGCCCGCTTCGCCCGACATCAGCCACGCATGATGCAAGCGGCGCGAGGCAATCGCATCGATGATCTCGGTCTCGGCGGGTTTATGACCGAAAACGGCGCGGGTCTCGCGCGGATGCGGCCAGCCATCCAGGCGGTCGGCCTCGGGCGGCGCTTCCGTGTCGGTCTCTATGACGTGCGCTCGGGCCATTGATCTCTATGGTTTCAGCCGCTGCGTGACCGCCGACCAGACCGCATCGGCGACCTCCTCGACCGGCCGATTGGCATCGATCACGACGCAGCGCCGGGGCTCGGCCTTCGCGATCTCGAGAAACTCCTGGCGGAGATTTTCATGAAACCGCAAAGACATGCTTTCGAACCGGTCAGTCTGTTCGTCGGAGGCCTCCGCGCGCGCCGCAGCGCGTTTTAAACCCTCTTCCGCCGGCAAATCGAGGATGATCGTCAAATTCGGCCGGGTCGGTCCGACAACGATCCGCTCGAGCGCATCGATGGCTGCGATCGGCACGCCGCCGGCCGCGCCCTGATAGGCGCGCGTGGAGTCGTGGAAACGGTCGCAGACCACCCAGGTGCCGCGCGCGAGCGCCGGTCTGATCGTCAGTTCGAGATGGGAGTCGCGCGCGACGTAAAACAGCAGCGTCTCCGCCATCGGGCCCAGGCGCTTTGCCTGACCGGAGAGCAGCACCGCGCGGATGGCCTCGGCCCTGGGCGATCCACCCGGCTCGCGCGTCATGAGCACGTCGATGCCCCGCGCCGCAAGCCGTTTGCGAAGAAGCTCGGCCTGCGTGCTCTTGCCCGCGCCTTCGCCGCCTTCCAGGGTGATAAATTTGCCAGCCGCCACTCGGCGCCTCCGGTTCGGTCTTAGAGCGGCGGATTCTTAATCGGACCCGGAAGCGCCGCTCTAACTGTTTGTTTCGGCATCGAATTTATCCGAAAAGTGGATGCCACTTTTCGGTCCGATGCTCTAGCGCAACGCGCGTCCGAATGGACGTGGGAACAGTTGCGCTCGTCTCTTGAAGTAGATCAACTTAACCTCGTCCAAGTGATTCCATTTGAACGAGGGTTGATCTAGCGGGATTGCAGCTTGACATAGACCTGGGGGGAGGCGGCATCAAGCCGTTATTCGTCGTCTCCCGCGCCGCGATGGATCAGCCAGCCGAATGCAAGACTCAGCGCGGAGTCCAGGCCCTGGCGGATGATGCCGCCTTTCCCGATCGACTCGGCGGCATAGAGCGGCGCCGCACTCTCGATACCGTCTTGCGTCCTGACCCGCAGCTCGCCGATCCTGTCGCCCTCGCGGATCGGAGCGATGACGGGACCGAGATAGACGATTTTGCCGCGAAGCCGGCGCTGTTTGACGTTCTTCGGGAGAAGGAGCTGCACGTCGCCCTCTCCGCGCAGACTCACATAGCGTTTCTGGCCGCCCCAAACCAATGCGGAGCCGACCGTTTCATCGGCGTTGAACAGGGTGAACTTGTCGAAGCTGCCAAAGCCCCATTTCAGCAGGCGCACAGCGGCTTCTTTGCGGGCGCTCCGGCTTTCCAACCCGTTTACGACGACAATGAGCCGGCGCCCGTCTTGAATGGCCGATCCGACAACGCCATAGCCGGAGTCCGACGTGTATCCGGTCTTAAGGCCGTCCGCGCCGATATGGGCGGATAGGAGCGGATTGCGGTTGTAGAATCTGTGCTTCCGGTAGGGGAATTCCTTCTGCTGAAAATAGGGGTAGTATTTCGGGTATTTGCGAAGGATATGCAGCGCCAGCTGAGCCAGTTCACGCGACGTCATCAGGTGCTTGGGATCCGGCAAGCCGGTGGAATTGGCGAAGGTGGATTTCTTGAGCCCGATCCGCCTCGCATAGTCGTTCATCATCTGCGCGAACGCGTCTTCGGTCCCCGCCAACCCCTCGGCCAGGATGATGCAGGCGTCATTGCCCGATTGAATGATGATGCCTTGGAGCAGTTCCTCGACCGTGACCTGCGAGTGGATAGGCGCGAACATTGCTGCCGTGCCTGAGGGAGCGCCGCCGGTCCGCCAGGCATTCTCGCTCACCGTGAATTCCGTCTGCAGCGTGATCTGGCCGGTCTCCAGCGCATCGAAGACCACCGCGAGCGTCATCAGCTTGCTCATGCTCGCAGGGTGCATCAGCTCATCGGCATTCTTCTCGAACAGCACCGTTTGCGTTTCGGCGTCCATCAGGAAGGCGTATTTGGCTTCCGTTTCAATCTGGGCGTGCAATTCCGTGTGAGGCGCGGCGACCGCGATCAGGCCGAGGACAAAGATGGACGTATAACGTTGCAGCAGAGTCATGCGATATCGATTGCCGAGAATCATATTGGAGGAAAATCCGAGGGCACTATCGGCCGCAAGCGCGCAAAAATCAATGCCACGAAATCAAACCTCCGCGATCTTGTCTGCGCTGACTTATTGAAATAGATCAACCCTCGTTAAACCGATTCCACTTGAACGAGGGTTGATCTATCGCCTCATCCTCCGGCGGTCTCTGCGACGCGCGCATCCTTCAGGCCGGCGGCGCGTATGCGCTCGACGGCGGCATAGGCTGCCTCGCGCCGCTCGAAGGGGCCGAGCCTGATCCGGTGAGCCGTGCGAGCGCCGATCGTTGCCGGCTCGATCGATGTCGGCGCGATCTCCATCAGGATCGCCGCAAGACGCTCGGCCAACGGCCTTTCGGAAAATAAGCCCGCCTCGACGTAAATTGCTGCCGGGGTGGCGGCAACGGATTCGATCTCCGGTGACCGTGAGGCGGGTTTCGCCCGCGGCGAAGGCGGATTGGCCAGGTGCAAATCGGCGGTGGTCACGAAACGCCGTGGCGCATCGTTGCGGCGCTTTGGCGCGGCATCCAAATCGCGCCCATTCGCCCGCGCGGCGATCCGGTGCGGCGCATTTGCCTTATGAGGGCGCGACACAGGGATCGGCGGCGCAGGGCGGGCCGCACCTTGTCCGTTTCCGGTCTGTTTTGCCGGGCGCGGGGCGAGGCCTGCCGTTTTTTGTAATCTTGCAACCGAATGGCGGGTGGTCCGGGACGCTTGCGCAAATCTCATCGCCTTTGCCGGCGAGCGTGCAAATGCGACGCGCGGACCGGCCCAGGATTGGCGGGCGAGGACGCGGCGCTCGTAATTGTCGTCGCCGCTCAGCGGTGCCGGACCGAGATATTCAACCCGTACTGGCGCGGTGCCCGCCCTGCGCATCCGCAAGAGCGATGCAACCGCCCAGGAGAGATCGATGATCCTGTTATTTGCATAAGGCCCGCGATCGTTCACGCGGACGACAAGCGAGCGTCCATTCCGCAGATTGGTCACCCGCGCGTAGGACGGCAGGGGCAGAGTCCGATGCGCGGCGGTCAGGGCCTCCATATCGTAGATTTCGCCATTTGCCGTGCGCCTGCCGTGGAAGAGTTCGCCATACCAGGACGCTGTGCCCCTTCGCACGTAATGCCTGTTCTTGCGGGGCACATAAAGCTTGCCATGAACGCGATAGGGCGCGCCGACCTTGTATCGCCCGCCGCCTTTGGGCACCGGCTGGCCGAGCTCCACGACCCGCGGGCTGAGTTTGGAGCTTTCATCTCCCCAGAAGCTGCTGCCGGAGATTCGGAGATCGCAGCCGGTCAGGAGGGATATGGCCGCCAGTAAGGCGAGAACGCTGAACCGGGGCCATGTCGCGTTCCAGACGGCGACGAACAGCGCCAACACAGACCGAGGGCTAGACACAATACGATCCCGTTACTAAGCGCCTGCCCACGGGGATTGGACAAGGCGAATACCCAACACCTGCGCCGGATCCAGACGACTTCCGGGCGCAACCTTAGGTAGTAGTAATTAGAAAGTGGTTAAGGATCGGTTTCGCGCGCGCCGTAGAGACACAAAAACGCTCAGCATATGAACATCCGCGCCGGAACGGATGCGTTTGGCGCAGATTTGGCTCTGGCTGTGTGTGGGAGGGGGGGTGCCGAAGGCCGCATGCGATGCTGCGGCCTTCGGAAGGCGGAAAGCCGAACCGCTTATGAGGGCGTGACCTGTTTCGAGAGGACAGCGTCGGGATCCATGCCCGCCGCCAGCGCCATGCGGACGAGACGGGGCAGGCTGCCCGCTCCGGTCTTCTCCATGACGCGCGCCCGGTGGATTTCAACCGTTCTGGGGCTGAGGCCAAGCTCGCGCGCAATGATTTTGTTGGGCCGGCCGACGAGCAGGTGCTTCAGCACATCCCTTTCCCGGGGGGTGAGAATGCCGAATTTGGCCTGCACTTCCTCCGCCTTTTCGCGCTCGCAAAGTTCATATTCGCGCCGCCTCATCGCCTTGCCGACCTGGTCCAGCAGGACCTGCGGATCGACCGGCTTTTCCAGGAACTCGACGGCACCGCGTTTCATGGCGGAGACCGCCATGCGGATGTCTGCGTGGCCCGTGATGATGATGACCGGGATCGTCGCTTCCGTTCGCGCGATGCGATCCTGAACCTCGGACCCTGTTGCATCCGGCATCTTCATATCGACGAGGACACAGCCGGTCGTCTCAGGGCAGAATATGTCGAAGAAACTCTTCGCGCAGTCATGCGTGCGCACATTGTAACCGGCGCTCCGCAAGAAGCTGTCTAAAGAGTCGCGAACCGCCACATCGTCATCCAGTACATGAACCAACAACAATTTACTCATCTCCAACTTTCTCACTTACATTTCTCGCACTAAGGGGAACAAGAAAACTGAACGCCGCGCCACCATCGGGCCGATTACGCGCCGCCAGACGCCCGCCATGCGCCAGGGCGATACGTCGCGAGACTGCGAGGCCAACGCCGAGTCCCTGCGGCTTGGTGGTCAGGAAGGGATCGAAAATATTCTCGTAAACATCCGGGGCGATGCCGGGCCCCGTATCCTCGACGCAGACCTTCGCCATGCTGTTGTCGTTGACGGTCAGTCTGATCCAGATCCTTCGTTCGCCGTTCCACACGCGAAGCTCGTCCACCGCGTTGCGAATGAGGTTGGCCAGAAGAATCTGAATCTGGACGCGATCGATCCGGACCATAACCGGCGTTTCGGGCATGTCGATTGTGATGCCGATGCCGTATTGGTTCGCGCCGAGTGTCGCAAGTTCGACGGCATCGTCCAATGCCCGGCGAAGATCTTCTTCTCTGCTTTCCACGCCCCGGTGCTGCAGCAGCTGGCGCAGGCGGTGCATGATCAGCCAGGCGCGCTTGGCTTGCTCGCCGGCCTTCGTTATGAGCTGAAGACCCTCTTCAATGTGCTGCGTGGAACCGCTGGTCCAGATCCGGCTCGCCGCGGCGGTATAGTTGGTGATCGCCGTCAGAGGCTGGCTCAGTTCATGCGTAATGGCCGTTGCGAGCTCACCAAGAACGCTGTGCCGGGAAAGGTAGGCGACCTCCCGTTCCAGTTCGGCAATTCTCTGTTCCTGCCGGTTCCTGAGCGATGCGTCTTTGACATAGTAGATGCGAAAATTACCGACGTCGGCCCGGCATTCCCGAAATAAGACTTCAACCGGAATCAGCTCCCCGTCTTTCTTGACGGCGCGAATGATCGGTTGACCCTGAAAATGACGCCAGTATGAGCATTCCGACGCAGCGGCCGCCACCGTATGCGCGGGATCGTGAGGAGGATCGAAAAGCTCCGAAATGTTCCGGCCCACGACTTCCGCGGAGTGATAGCCGAACAACTTTTCGGCGCATTTGTTGAAAGAGGTAATTTCTCCGTCAATGCTTGTTGTAATGGCGGGATCGGGGGCGGATCGAAGGAAAGTCTGAAGGAGCGGCAAATCCGTGCCCGCTGCGGGCGGTCTCTTCGAGCGCAGCTCATCTTGCGCGCCGCCGCAGGTCTTGCCGAAGGTTTGAAGGTGAGATTGGTTGTTATTCTTGTTTATGTCTCGCCTTACATTTGAGATTGGTGGAATCCCAACCGAAAAGGACATTATAGCTCTCTTAAGCTGTAGCCTGCCAGTGGATTGAAAAATTTAGATTTCAACTGTTTCTGTCATCAATTCTCAAAATCATATATGTCTGTATAGGATGGTTGGACGACACAGATCAAGTCCTAGAATTGGTATAAGTGCGTGAAATATCGATACCTAGGGATTTCCCTTATCTGACGGGTATTGATTGGTTCTGTTGAAAATAACTTGTTGGTTAACACAGAAAAGACCTGGTCCTTATACTTTATTCTGGAATATTGCATTACGAATTTGATATGCTCTCCCGCGCCGGGCCGTTGCTGCTTGGCGGCTTCCCTATTGCGCCTTTCGAAACAGACAGACTAAAACCCACAAAATGACGCTTTCACCAAGGGCGCGCGCAGCGTTTGCCGGCCATCTGCGCCACGCCATGAAGGGCGATGTCCTTTCGGACGAATTCAGCCGCGGCCGGTACGCCACGGATGGCTCCCCTTTTCAAAGCTTCCCCGTCGCAATCGCCTTGCCGAAAACGCAGGACGACATTCTCGCGGCCATGCAGGTGGCCTGGGAGGCGGGCGTGCCGATTATCGCGCGAGGCGGGGGCACCGGCCGCGCGGGTCAGGCAATCGGCGCGGGCCTCGTCATCGATACTTCGAAATATCTCACGCGGCTTCTTTATTATGACGCCTCCGCACAGACCTGCATTGTCGAGCCGGGGATCACGCCGGCCGCCCTTAACGAGGCGCTCAAGCCGGAGCGCATGCGGTTTCCGATCGAGATCGGCGCATCGCTGCAGGCGACGGTCGGCGGCATGGCGGCGACCGACGCGCTCGGACGCCGTACGCTGCTTTATGGCCGTATGAGGAACAATATCTCGGCCTGTGACGTCGTGTTGGCGGACGGCCGGGAAATCAGTCTCGGCGAAGTTGCGCAGGATTTTGCCGAGCGCGGTGCGACGAGCGAAGAGGCGGCGCTCATTCTCGACCTGCTTGAGACGGCGGAAACGTCCGAAGATCTCATCCGTGCTCTGCCGTCCATTACTGGCTGTCAGCACGGCTTCAATCTCCAGGCGCTGTTGCCGGAGAGCCCGACACAGAATCTTGCGAGTTTCCTGGCGGGATCGGAGGGAACGCTCGCCGTGCTGAGGCGGCTCGAGCTGAAACTCGCGCGCCAGCCGGCGCTCGGCGCACTCGGCGTCTGTCACCTGCCTACGCTCGGCGATGCATTGCGCGCCGTGCAGCCCATCATCGGCCTGGAGCCCATCGATATCGAGCTGACCAGCCGGCGAATCCTGGAACTCGGCGTCGGCGGACGCGACGGCCCGGATCCGGCGCAGCGCCTGCTGAGGCGAGACGCGGACTTCCTGCTGATCGTCGAATTCATGGCGGGCAATCGGGTGGAAAACGCGCGGAAGCTTAAGGACCTTGCCGAGCTCATGGCGACACTGGGGCACCCGCGGACCGTCAGCGAGCTTCTCGGGCCGGCAGCCCAGGAGGCGGCGCGGCGCGCGCATCGGCGGGGGCTCGACCGTCTCTATGGCATGACCTCGCGCCCCGCCCAGTTCGCCGCCATCGATCAATTCGCACTTCCCCTTGAGCACCTCGCCTCCGCGGCCGAAGAGATCGCCGCCATCGCCGCGCGAGCCGGTCTGGACGTTGCCTGGCATGGGCAGGTGGGCGTGGGAGCATTGTATCTGCGTCCCTGGTTGCCGATGAATGGTGATGGTCGGGATCTGCGCGCCGCCGCGAAGGAAGTCCATGCGATCTTCGACCGTTTTGCCGGGAGCCTTTCGGGCGTTGAAGGATATGGAATTGCCCGTTCATTCGACGCGGAGATCGCACGGGACCCGAAGCTGACGGCGCTGTTGGAGGAAATCAAAACCCGGTTCGATCCCGGGAACCGGCTGAACCCCGGGAAGATCGTCCTATCCGCGAAACCCGGCCCCGACCTCTTACGGCGTGATCCGTCGCCCGATGCGCTGAGCGAACTCTCCGCCTTGAACTGCAAAGGGACCGGCCTGTGCCGGCGGCTCGACAAGAGCGTCATGTGCCCGTCATTCCGGGTGACGCGCGAGGAACGCGACAGTCCGCGGGGGCGGGCGAATACGCTGCGGCTTGCGCTTGCCGGCGAGCTTGGCCCGGACGCGCTGGCCTCGGACTCGATGAACGACGCGATGAGCCTTTGCGTCTCATGCAAGGCATGCCGTTCGGAATGTCCGCGTGCGGTCGACATTGCCCAGGCCAAGATCGCCGTGCAAGAAGAACGCGTCCGGCGCCACGGCCTCTCCAAATTCGAGACCTCGTTTGCTTTTCTGCCGCGAACGGCGCCGGCCTTGCGTCCTTGGCGCCACTTTCTCAACTTGCGCGATCTCCTGCCCTGGACCGCAAGACTGTCGGAGAGGCTCACTGGCGTGAGCGCCAATCGCCCCTGGCCCCGATGGTCGGCGGCGCCATTCTCCGGCAGGCACCGGCTGGATGGTGGCGCACGACCCGACGTTGTTCTGTTTCCCGACACCTTCAATAATTATTTCGATCCGGTCACGCTGCGCTCCGCCTTCGATGTTCTCGAAGCGAGCGGGTTTCGCGTGCAGGTGCTGACGCCGCGGGAAGGGGAACGTCCCTATTGTTGTGGCCGCACATTTCTCGATGCGGGCCTGACCGAGGATGCGCGGGCCGAGGCAAGGCGCCTGATCGCCGCCGTTTCTCCCTATATCGAGCAACGCATTCCGCTCATCGGCCTTGAGCCCGCCTGCGCCCTGACGATACGGGACGAGTTCGTGAATACATTGCAGGAAGACGGGGCGAACGAGCTCGCCGCCGCGACCGGCCTGTTCGAAGAAATCATGAGCCAGGACGTGATCGCGTCCTCGATCCGGCCGAGATTGCTCAAGATCGAAGCGGAGGCCCTATGTGCCGCCCATTGCCATCAGCAGGCATTCGGCACGGCCAGGCTTGCGCGCCAAGTCGCCGCATTGGTGCCGGGAATAAATGTCATAGAAGCAGACCGGGCATGTTGCGGAATGGGGACATCTTTCGGCTATCGGCCCGACGCGGTCTCGACATCCTTCCGGATGGGCGAACTTTCCCTGTTTCCGCAGATTCGGCGCGCGTCGCCTGACACCCTTGTGATTGCCGACGGCTTTGCTTGCCGAAAGCAGATCAATGACGGGACCGGGCGGACCGCACGCCACACTGCGGTCCTCCTGAAGCTAGCCCTTGCGGCCAAGGAAAAATTTGGTCACGATTTAGATGATGATCTCAAAAAAGACAGCCGCCTGACGAAGCGCCTGTCCCGTCTGCGCAGGCATTACTTCAAATAGGCATCGACGTTCATGGACTCGATTTCACAGCATTCGCTTCACGACGAACTTCTAGACCGTCTCAGGAAGATGATTATCGGCAGGAAATTCCTGCCAGGAGACAAGATTCCGGAGCGCCAGCTCTGTGAGCAGTTCGGCGTCTCCCGCACGCCCTTGCGTGAAGCGCTGAAGGTCCTGGCGGCGGAGGGGCTTGTCCAACTGGCGCCCAATCGCGGCGCCGTCGTCGTATCGCTGAGCCCTGACGACATCGAGGAATGCATACCGATCTCCGCGGCGATCGAGGCATTGTCCGTCGAGCTGGCCTGCGAACATATAACCGATGCCGAGATCGAGGAGATCAAGTCTCTTCATGCGAGAATGATCGCCGCCTATCGAGCCGGCGATATGGGCGGCTTCCTGGAAGCGAACCGGGAGATCCACGAGAAAATCGTCGCCGCAACGCGAAATCCGTTGCTCGCGGCGATCTACGATACGCTGTTCTTCCGCATAGACTGGCCGACGCTGTTGTCGCAGCTGTCAGACGAGGCGATGAGCCAGGTCATCGCGGATCACGAAGCGATTGTTCTGGCCCTGGAAGCACGCCAGAGCCAGGACTTGTCGGAGCTTCTGAAATCCCACTGGGAGCAGATGTTCGAGGCTTTTCGCAATGCATCCGGGCGAGCCTCGATCGAAGGGTAGCCTTCCGGCGGGTTGCGCTCGTCTTTTGAAATAGATCAACTTGACCTCGTTCAAGCGATTCCACTTGAACGAGGGTTGATCTAGTCCTCCAGGCGCGCCGTCCCGGACCGGCCGTCATTGCGCGTCCAGTAAACCGAGCTGCCGCTTAGGCGGAGCTTGTAGCAATAGGGCCGGCCCTCCGACCACCTGTTCCACTTCTGGCAGAGCTGAGCCCGCCGAACCCACCAGCGGCCTCTGTCGGATTTGACCTCTTCGCCAGCGAGCGCGGCGATCTGGGCGCTGCTGCGGCCGACCATGGTTCCATTCGGCCGGTACCGGATCGGCACTTCCGCGCCGACCGGAGTCTGAATGTAGATGGTTTTCCCGCTGACCGCTCTGTGGAGCTGCTTGCCTGTGAGGAGACGGCTCTGCTCTGACGCATGAGCGGTGCCTGCAAACAGCACCGCTGCAGCAACAAAAAGACTCTTGCGCATTCTTACCTTGTTTGTTTCTTTTGCAGTGCAGCACATTTTTGCAGTGCAAAATGACCAAAATCGGGCGATGCAAGCATTACCTTTGGATAATGGTTGAGACGGCATCGCCGCTTGCCAGCTTAGGTTGTCGTAAAAGCCTGGCGCGCCGTGTTATCCCAGAAAAGATGGTCAAAATAAGGCGTTTTCCGAAGCGTGCTGTTCGTGTAAGCCTTCGCGTGGTGGATGGGTGGCCGAGTGGTTGAAGGCACCGGTCTTGAAAACCGGCAGGCGGGCGACCGTCTCGTGGGTTCGAATCCCACCCCATCCGCCAGAGGCCTGCCGAAACGAGTTGCCGCCGCATCGGGGGCAATCCCCGGAGATCGTCGGCTATTTGGGCGCCGCGACGGCATCTTCCCGCTGAGACGCCGAGCCGCCATGCGCGCGAAAGTCATCACAAATGGCGGAATGGTCGGAACGCTTCCGATATTGCTCGCGGACATCCCGCCAACGTAAGCGGATCGAGGTTTGAACGATTTCGGCGTCCTGACGCTTGAACTCGTCGATGACCGGGGCGGCGTCGACCAACTCCGCAGGGCTTTCCGTGAAGGCATTCTGGCCGATCACGGCCTGCGACCAGTGCGTTCCTTTCGCTCGGTCGGCAAAGCGCGCGTTCCAATCGGGAACCGCTTCACCCAAATCGACGCCGCAATTATTCAAAGCATAAGAAAAACACTGCATCGCCAGGCGGCAGGCTTCGGAGCTGCTAAGCCCGCCATGCTGCGCCGTAACCGCGGTTGTGAAGATTGCCAGATCGGCGGCGCAGGCGCGAAAGATCTTGCCCTGGGACAAGCGGATCGAGGCCGAGAACGCCTCATCCTCGAAATATTTCGGATAGCTCGTCCCCATGCGCGCCTTCAAATAGCCGAACAGCGAAGTCTGAGCCACATAGGCGGCGCGGGTCTGCACGAAATCCGCCACGCCATCGACGGTCACGATCGGATCGGGCGCGAAGCGGTTGCGTAACGCGCGCGCCAGATTGTCCGGCAACAGACCGATCAGATCCATGAGGTACTTCTTCACGAAAGGTCCACCTTTCTTGTGCCCGCTGAGGTATTTGCCTCAGCTTTTGTATCAGCGCACAATCCAAACCAATGGCGTCTCCAGGACACAGTTTTGACTAAAGGATGCGTTGACAACCTTTGTATCTCAGCGTCTAGCTATAAGCGCGGGAATACGAATCTTTCGACCTAGTCACCGGCTGGGGACGGAGTTCCCGCCGCTTCGACTGTGCCCGTGAGAAACTCGGTTTCATCACCAATCAAAACAAGTCTGCGGAGGTTTCGCACAAAATCTGCAGAAGTTTCGCACAAGGAGGAATTATGGCAAACGGGCTTTCTGAAACAGAACGGACGTATTGGAGCCGAACGTCGACGCTCACCGGGGTCATCCTGATCCTGTGGTTCATATTTTCGTTCGTCATACCTTGGTATGCGGCAGAGCTTGATCAATACCAGTTTATGGGCTTCCCGCTCGGTTATTACATGGTCGTCCAGGGTTCGCTGATCGCATTCGTCTTGCTGATCTTTATCCAGAACTGGATACAGGACGGCATCGACCGGGCTGCCGGATATAACGAAGATTAGAATAGGGGGGAGAAGTAATGGCAAGCGGTAGATTCGTAGACAATCTGCCGAAGATATACGGACTCTATACGTTAGGGTTCCTGGTGTTCTTCGGCCTTATGGCAATCCTCGAACAGCTGGGCGCAGGTGCCGACCTCATCGGTGTCCTGTTTGTCGGCTTCACCATCGTCATCTACGCAGTGATCGGCTGGATCTCGCGGACAATGCAGGTTGACGCCTATTACGTTGCGGGCCGCGAAGTGCCGCCGCTCTTCAACGGCATGGCGACGGCCGCGGACTGGATGTCCGGCGCGTCCTTCGTGGCGCTGGCCGGCGGCGTCTATTTCGGCGGCTATGGCTATCTGGCCTTCGTCGTCGGATGGACGGGCGGCTATGTGCTCGTGAACTCGTTGATGGCGCCCTACTTGCGCAAGTTCGGCTGCTACACGGTGCCGGACTTCGTCGGTACACGCTATGGCGGCAATCTTGCGCGGTTCATTGCCGTCATCGTTCTGGTTGTTGCGTCATTCACCTATGTGACGGCGCAGATCAACGCCACCGGAACGATCGCGTCCCGTGCGCTGCACATTCCGTTCGAAGTCGGCATCTGGTTCGGTCTGCTCGGCATTCTGTTCTGCTCGATGCTTGGCGGCATGCGCGCGGTGACCTGGACGCAGGTGGCTCAGTATATCGTGCTGATCGTCGCCTACATTGTCCCGGTCGTCTGGATGTCCATCGACCAGAACTTCGGCATCATTCCGCAATTCTCATACGGCGACGCCGTTCAACGAATTCAGGAGTTGGAGCCGATCATCGGCGTCGGAACGCCCGCGACCGAGTCGTTCCCGGGCGTTCGCATCTTGACCACTTTGCACTTTGCGCCCGGCGATTTCATGGACCGGTGGAAGTTCGTCACGCTTGCTCTTTGCATGATGGCGGGAACGGCCTCCTTGCCGCACATTCTCATGCGCTATTTCACGACACCGACGGTGCGTGCAGCGCGTAAGTCCGTGGCCTGGTCGCTGTTCTTTATCTTCCTGCTGTACTTCACGGCGCCTGCTCTTGCGACGCTGACGAAGCTGCAGTTGCTCGATCCGAACCTGCCGACCGCGGTCATCGGCAAGCCTTTTGCCGACGTGGCCGCGCTGCCGTGGATTCAGAACTGGGCGTCCGTGGGCTTCCTCAAGATCGTTGACAGCAACGCCGACGGGATCCTGCAGATCAACGAGTTCTTCATGCGACCGGACATCGTCGTCTTGGCAACGCCGGAAATTGCGGGCTTGCCTTACGTGATTTCAGGTCTGGTCGCGGCCGGTGGTATGGCCGCGGCCATGTCGACGGCGGACGGTCTGCTGCTCGCGATCGCGAACGCGCTCAGCCATGATCTTTACTACAAGATCCTGGACCCGAAAGCGGACACGCGGACTCGCCTGATCGTCGCACGCGTCTTGCTGATCCTGATTGGTGCGGCAGGCGCCGGCGTGGCCTCAATGAGGCTCACCGGCATTCTCGGTGCGGTGGCCTGGGCGTTTAACTTCGCCAATTCCGGCCTCTTCTTCCCGCTGGTTCTCGGCATATGGTGGAAGAGGGCGAACCGGCCCGGCGCGATTGCGGGCATGGTCTTCGGCTTCGGAGCGGGCACTCTCTATCTTTACTATGTCTTCAGCATGGGTGGTGAGCCGATCCTGGGCCTCGACCATCTGCGCTTCGGCATAGTGGGCATGGCTGTGAGCCTTGTTGCGATGGTCGTCGTGACGCTTCTGACCGAAGCGCCGGACGAAGAAACGCAGGCTATGGTCGACCGCACCCGCATACCGACGGGTGAAGCGATCCTGGCGCAGCAGCACTAGTGTGATGATCCAGAAGTTCGTCATCCCTCTCAGCAGGCGCAGAACGAACTTCTGGATCTGAATTACACTAGCAATATCAATGGCCTAGTGTCCCTTAAGATTCCGAAGTTCGCTATGGAGTGTTCCGAGACGGACGGGCGAACTTCGGAATCGGGGCACTAGCGCGTCAGCGTTTAGGCCGATAAAAGCGAAGGGGCAGGAGGTTTCCTGCCCCTTCCAATTTCCGGCGCTGATTTGCGGATCTCGGCATGACCTCGGCATTTCCCCTTTGGGTTCTCATACTGGACTACATCCTGGGCGCGATCATGTGGACGCTGATCGGCCGGGCGGCGATGAACTTCTTCCTCCCCGAGGATTCCGACTTCTTTTTCATGAAGATCTTCGTCAAAAGCACCAATCCGCTTCTCCGCCTCTTCAAGCCGATTACGCCCGGCTTTCTCATCGACCCGTTGGTCCCCCTCTTCGTGGCGTGGTTCTTCTACATGATCCGGTTTTACCTCATGCCGTATCTGCTGGGCTATTCGGTGATGGGCATGCTGTCGTTCCCGCTCGAAAGCGATATTGCGCGCATGCTGCACGACCTTCTGAGGTGAGAAGCGCTGATCGGCATCTTCCGGAACAGGCTCGCTTTCGTCTTTGACGCGGCTGCGCCCGTGCCTATAGTGGCGCCATGACGGAGACACTTGCTCAGGAATTGGACACCCAGGCCGCCTGCCCAGAGCCGCAGCCGATCAAGGCGGGCGACCATGTCTATCTGATCGACGGATCGACCTACATTTTCCGCGCCTATTTCGCGATGTTCAAAGCCGCCCAGGCGCGCGGGCGCAGCTTCACGCGCTCGGACGGCACGCCGGTCGGCGCAGTGATGACCTTCTGCAATATGCTCTGGAAGATGCTGCGCGAGGGCATCGACGACGGCCGCCCGACCCATGTCGGCGTTATTTTCGATCATTCCGGCGGGAGCTTCCGCAACGAAATCTATGACCAATACAAAGCCAATCGCGATGAGCCGCCGGAAGAGCTTGTGCCGCAATTCCCGCTGATCCGAGATGCCGTCCGCGCCTTCGGTCTCATGCCGATCGAGCAGAAAGGCTTCGAGGCCGACGATCTGATCGCCACCTATGCAAAGCAAGGGGCGGAAGCCGGCGCGCATGTGACCATAGTCTCCGGCGACAAGGATCTGATGCAGCTCGTCGGTCCGTCCATCGCGATGTACGACCCGATGCCGGGTAACGAACGGCGCATCGGGCCGGAGGAGGTGGTGGCCAAGTTCGGCGTCGACCCGGCGCACGTGGTCGATGTGCAATCGCTTGCGGGAGACGCCACTGATAATGTCCCCGGCGTGCCCGGCATCGGCATCAAGACCGCGGCGCAACTGATCGACGAATATGGCGATCTCGATACGCTTCTGGCCGGTGCCGAAGGCATCAAGCAGAAGATGCGCCGCGAACGGCTGCTGGAATTTGCCGATCAAGCCCGGCTAAGCCGTGAGCTGGTGCGGCTCAAGAATGACGTGCCGGTGGAGACGCCGCTCGCGGCAACCTGTCTCCGGGAGACGGATCCTCAGCCGCTTCTGACCTTCATGCGCCTGATGGAGTTCAGCACGCTCACCAAGCGCGTTGCCGCGGCTTACGGGGTCGAACTGCCGGATGCGCCGGTCGCGCCGCCTGTCCCCAGCGCCGACAAGGAAAGCGCCGGGCCGCGCAAGGCCATGCCCGCGGCCAGAGACGAAGCCGATGAGGCGGGTGAGTCCATGCCCGCAGCGCTTGCGCTGAAGCGATGCGCGGACATGAAGGCCGTTCCGGTCGATCGCTCCTCTTATGAGACCGTGGCCGATCTCGAAAAGCTGCACGAGTGGATCGCGCAGGCGATCGAGCAGGGCTATGTCTGCGTCGATACGGAGACGACGTCACTCGATCCGATGCGCGCCGAGCTGTGCGGCGTTTCCCTGGCGCTGGCGCCGGGACGGGCCTGCTATATTCCGCTGGCGCACCGCTCGGCCAATGAAGGCCTTGATCTCGATGGCGACGGCCCGATCAAGCAGATTCCGCTCGATGACGCGATCGCCGCGCTCAAGCCGCTCCTGGAATCGGAGGGCGTTCTCAAGATCGGGCAGAACCTCAAATATGACCTCCAGGTGCTGCGGCGTTATGGCATCCGGCTCGCCCCCATCGATGACACGCTGCTGATGTCCTATGCCCTGGATTCGGGGATTGGCCCGCACGGCATGGACGAGCTGTCATTGCGCCATCTCGGCCATAAATGCATCTCGTTCAAGGAGGTCGCAGGAAGCGGACGCTCGCAGGTCACTTTCGACCGCGTGGCCCTTCCGGCAGCGACGGAATATGCCGCCGAAGATGCCGACATCACCTTGCGCCTGTGGACCATCTTCACGCCGCGTCTGGCGGCCGAAGCGATGGCTTCGGTTTATGAGCGACTGGAGCGTCCGCTGGTCCAGGTGCTGGCGGATATGGAATTTGCCGGGATCAAGGTCGAGCCGGTGATGCTCGAAGGACTATCGGCGAAATTCGCCGAGTCTCTGGCGGAGATCGAGAAGGATATCCATAGGCTTGCGGGCGAAACGTTCAATGTCGGCTCGACCAAGCAGCTTTCCGAGGTCCTGTTCGGCAAGCTCGGCTATCCCGGCGGCAAGCGGACCGGCACCGGCGCCTGGAGCACGGGCGCGAATGTGCTCGAAGATCTGGCGAACAGCGAAGACCTGACCGAGGAGCAGAAGACGCTTCCCCGGAAGCTGCTCGAATGGCGCCAGCTATCCAAGTTGAAAAGCACCTACACGGATACGCTGCCGACCTTCATCAATCCGGCGACGGGCCGCGTCCATACCTGCTACTCGCTGGCTTCGACCTCGACCGGCCGGCTCGCCTCGGCCGACCCCAATCTGCAGAATATTCCGGTCCGCACCGCCGAAGGCCGCCAGATCCGGATGGCTTTCGTCGCCGAGACCGGCCACAAGCTGATCTCCGCGGATTACAGCCAGATCGAGCTGCGCGTCCTGGCGCATGTTGCCGATATCGCGGCGCTCAAACAGGCCTTCGCCGACGATCTGGACATTCACGCCATGACCGCATCGGAGATGTTCGGTGTGCCGATCAAGGATATGCCGTCCGAGGTCCGACGGCGGGCCAAGGCCATCAATTTCGGCATCATCTACGGTATTTCCGCTTTCGGCCTGGCGGCAAATCTCGGCATTCGCCGCAGCGAGGCCGCGGATTACATCGCTAAATATTTCGAGCGGTTTCCCGGCATCCGCGACTATATGGATTCGACCAAGGAAAGCGCGCGCGAAAACGGCTATGTCCAGACCATTTTCGGGCGCAAGATCCATTTCCCCGATATCAAAAGCTCAAATCGGGCGATGCGCAGCTTTTTCGAGCGCGCCGCCATCAATGCGCCGATCCAGGGCACGGCCGCCGATATTATCCGGCGCGCCATGATCCGGATGCCCGGTGCGCTGTCTGCCGCCGGCGTGTCGGCACGCATGCTGCTGCAGGTTCATGACGAGTTGGTTTTCGAGGCCAGCGATGCTGAAGTCGATCGGACGATCGAGACGGCGAAAAGGGTCATGGAACGGGCCGCCGAGCCCGTGGTCGCCTTGTCGGTGCCGCTGAAGGTTGACGCGCGCGCCGCGTTGAACTGGGACGAGGCGCATTAGCGTGAGATATTCAATCTGCATTCAGCCGATTTGCTCCAAATGAATTATCATCCCATCGAGGTTTTCATGAGGCGTCATGCGTAGGCCCGCCTGGAATTAGGCGTGGCAGGTCACGAGTAGGGGAGACCAGAAGAATGCATTTGCAGACTCAGTCGAGCCGTTTATGGAAGCCGGCTGCATTCGGCGGCGTCCTTATATCGGCCGTCAGCGTGTACGAGCCGGTCAAGGATCTGTACCTCAAGGTGTACGATCCCGATTATAAGGGCGTCGTTTCGATCACCATGGCGGAACATCAGCTCAAGCTGGCCGATGAGAACGCCGAATGTTT
>Ga0315553_10000840_pt1 | contig 26541 bp, 25 predicted proteins | sample SalMarSW160140MG_FD_203099 | JGI IMG/M metagenome (GOLD analysis project Ga0315553, IMG submission 203099) | Salt marsh sediment microbial communities from the Plum Island Ecosystem LTER, Massachusetts, United States - Salt Marsh Sediment SW1601-40 ... | reverse complement strand
GGAAGTCGATCAGGGTACCCTGACCCAGGTGATCCTGATGATCCAGTTCGTTGCCTTTTTCGGTGCCTTGCTCTGGGGAAGGTTGGCGGGGCGCATGGGCGCCAAGAACTCTATCATGCTCAGCCTTGTGATCTGGGCCGGCGTGGTGATCTACGCCTACTTCGGGCTGCAGGGGGAAACGCGTGTGCTGCAGTTCTGGATCCTGGGTGCATTTATCGCGCTGGTTATGGGCGGCTCGCAGGCGATCAGCCGCAGCCTGTTTGCCCAGTTAATCCCGGATGGGAAGGAGGCCGAGTATTACTCCTTCTACGAAGTCAGTGAACGCGGCACATCCTGGACCGGGCCGCTGCTCTTCGGGATAATGAACCAGGCGTTCGGCAGCCTGCGCCCAGCGATTCTGTCATTGATCTTCTTCTTCGTAATGGGTCTGATCCTGCTCCCGTTCGTTAACGTCCCCAAGGGAATCGAGGAGGTCAAGAGGCTTAACGCTGCCCAGACCTAATCTGCCTGCTCGCCCGGGAAAGACAACGCCGTGGGGCTCTTCCCCACGGCGTTTTTCTGTTCAATACTGTGTCACGAGCTATATGCTCATTGGCCAACCGCCCGCGTCCGGAACACACCCACCACACCCAGCAGCACAAGCGCTGCGCCGGCCAGCGTGGTCATGGTGAGCGATTCGCCCAGCAGCCATGCCCCGAGCAGCACGGCGATCACGGGGTTGACGTAGGCATAGGTCATTGCCAGGCTGGTGGGCAGCTGCTGCAGCACCTGAACATAGGCGGTAAAAGCAATCACCGATCCAAAGATGATCAGGTACAGCCAGGCCAGCGCCGCCTGCAGTGTCGGCTGAGGCCAACTCTCCCCGGCCAGCAGCATCAGGATCCCGAACCCCAACGCGGCGAAAATGAGTTGGATCCCGGCGCTGACCCGCCCGGGCATGCGGGTCGGATTCCGGCGCTGGAGCAGCGTACCCAACGACCAAGCCACCGGCGCCAGGATCAGCAGCAGGAGCGAGAGCGTATCCCCGGAACCGGTGGTGCTGAACCTGGGGAAAGCAAGGATAATCGTTCCGGAAAAGCCCGTCAGCAGCGCAAGCCAGGTTGCTTTCGAGGGTGGATTCCGGTCGAGCAGCGCCTCGATCGCCACCGTCCAGAGTGGGATGGTGGCGATGAGCACGGCGGCAATAGAGGAGTCGATGCGCTGCTCGGCCCAGGTCACCATGCCGTTGGCGCCCGTCCAGAGCAGCAGCCCCGAGCCGGCCAGCACACCCAGTTCTCGCCGTGTCGGGCGCGGCACGCCACCCCGCAGCGTTCCCCAGAGCAGCAGGATTAGCCCGGCAATCAGCATGCGCACAAAACCGAGCGTGAAGGGTTGGATCCCTGCCCCTGGTCGGACGGCAAGCCTGATCGCCAGGTAGGTGCTGCCCCAGACAACGTACACAGTCAGCAGGTTCAATAAGCCCTGCCTGGTTACAGGAAGTGCGTCTCCTCGTCCAACTGCTCCTCTATCACTCACGGGCATCACCACGGCTAGCCAGGTAATCACGAATCTGGCCAAGGATCTGGTCCAGCATCGCTTCGGTTAGCACGCCCGTGTTGGTGTTCTGGCGGCTGGGATGATAGCTGGCTGTGAGGATGAGGTGATGCGGTGAAAATGTGTACCAGGCGCCATGTGCAAAGCGCAAGCGGGGGATATCTTGGCCAGCTTCCCGCCAGGTGCGCAGTACGCCGTCAAACGCAAGCTGCCCCAGGGCGAGCACGACCCACACATTGGAAAGAAGCGCCATCTCACGCATCAAATACGGGCGACAGTTGTCAAATTCATCCACAGTCGGGCGATTTTTGGGCGGGGCGCAGCGCGCCAGGGCTGTGATAAAGGCGTCCTTCAAGATGAGACCGTCATCGCGATCAGTGGCATCGGGTTGGCTGGCAAAGCCAGCTCTGAATAAGGCAGGGTAAAGCGTGTCCCCTGAGCTGTCCCCGGTGAACATGCGGCCGGTGCGGTTTGATCCATGCGCGCCGGGCGCCAGGCCTACGATCAGCAGGCGGGCCGCAGGATCGCCAAAACCGGGCACAGGCTTCCCCCAATAAGTCCAATCCAGGTAGGCCCGGCGCTTCTCGGCTGCAACCTGTTCGCGCCATGCGACGAGCCGCGGACAGCGACGGCAGGCTACTACCTTGCTTTCCAACGCTTGAAGCGAATTCTGTACCTGCCTGGGACCTCTCACGTAAGTGCGCCTTCCAGCACCAGCAGCGCGCGCTTGGTCCGCACCCCGCCGCGCCCTGAATATCCGCCCATCGAACCATCGGAGGCTAGCACCCGGTGGCACGGGATCACCAGCGGGACTGGATTCCTGCCCAGCGCTTGGCCAACGGCGCGCGCCGCGCGCGGCCGACCGATCCGCCGCGCCAATTCGGCGTAGCTCACGACCTGACCGCGCGGAACCTCGCTTACCGCTGCCAGGACCCGCTGCTGGAACGCTGTGAGACCGGAGAGATCAACGGGGGTGTCGAAGTCCATCCGCTCGCCAGCCAGGTAGTGACGGACTTGATCGGCCGCCGGCCGGATGCGCTCCGCATCGTGGAGGATAGTATGCCTGCCCTCATGCTTCATGCGTGCCAGGAATGTCTGCTCTGAACCACCAAAGGCAACGGCCGCCAGGCCTTCTGCAGTAACACCAAGGAAGATATGCCCAACGAGGTGTACCTCAACCCGCCCGTAGTAGAGCGTTTTCGATGCCTCCATGGCCAGACTCTGCGAGGCGGCACGCACCGCAGTTGCCGTCCGCACCGGTGAGGGTGGCGCGTAGAGCTGATCGAGGACGCTTTGCAGATCGTCCGGATTCTGCCTGCCACCCTGGTCGCCCAACCAGCGGCGGTCTGCTTCTGCTTGCGTTTTAGGATCGACCATGTTCGCCTGCTTCCTCCCGGCTGAATTCGGATCTCAACCGCCTGAGCGCCTGGTATACATTGGCCCGGGCCGACTCAGCGCTGCTTGAAAGCACCTCGCCGATCTCTTCGTAACTGAACTCGTGATACTTGCGCAGGATCAGTGCCAGGCGCTGTTTCTGTGGAAGCTTTGCAACTGCCTCCTGGATCCTGGCCAACTGAAGGCTATGATTAACTGCCTCCAGCACGCTGTCCGGTATTCCACTCTCCTGATTTGTGCTTCCCAGCTCGCGCTGCTTACGTCGTTGGCCCTGGCGCATCATCGTCCGGGCAGTATTGGTAGCGATGGCATACAGCCAGGCGCGGTAATTCGAGCCGGGGCGAGTCTGGGGAAAGGCGCAGAAAGCGCGCAGGATGGTCTCCTGCAGGCAGTCCTCGGCGTCCATACACCCGCCGAATACACGGTAGAGATAGCGGAAGATCTCCGGGCCGTACCCGTCGACCAACTTCTGGAAATCTTCTACCAGGGCATCGCGTTTTCCTTGTTTACCCATAACACCCATATAACCATGCCGTCGCAGGTTTTGTGAAATTGGATTAATTGGTCTCGCCCGGTTACCAGGAAACGATTCAGGGGGATCGGTCTGGATTGTTCAATTCCCACACCATCCGCAGGCCATCCAGCGTAAGCCATGGCGCCTGGATCTCAATCGCGTCCGTCTCCTCCGCAATGATGCTCGCCAGGCCACCCGTCCCAATCACCTTCATCTCAGGACCCAGCGCCGCACGGAAACGGCTGACGATGCCCTCCACCAGGCCGACATAGCCATACAGCAAACCGGATTGAATAGCGTTCACGGTGTTGCTGCCTATGACATGCGGCGGTTTGGCCAGCTCAACCCTGGGCAGTTTGGCCGTGCGCTGGAAGAGCGCATCGGCTGCGATACCTATGCCCGGTGCGATCGCGCCGCCCAGGTACTCACCCTCAGCCGAGATTGCGTCGAAGGTCGTTGCAGTCCCGAAATCCACCACGCACGCAGGCCCACCATAAAGTTGAACGACGGCAACCGCATCCACCACGCGATCTGCGCCAAGCCCATGCTTGGAATCCTCGTAGCGGATGCGCAGGCCAGTCTTCACACCCACGTCGACGACGAACGGCGCTTGCCCGAGATAATCCTGGCAGGCCTGGTTAAGCGCGCTCGTCAGGGGTGGGACAACCGAAGCCAGAGCGATGGCGCCGATGGCTTCGGGCCCACATCCGGCGTGTTCAAGCAGCCCCAGGAGCTGTAGACCATACTCATCGGGCATGCGCTCATGGACCGTCGCCAGGCGCCAGGCATGCTTGAGCACGTCTCCCTCGTAAAGGCCAAGGGTGATGTTGGTATTGCCGACATCGATTGCTAAAAGCATGGTTCCTATCCCTCCTCTGGCACGAGCAGGATGTTGTCAATCAGGCGTGTCTTGCCAACGTAGACAGCCATCGAGAGCAGCGCTCGCTCGATCTCGCCCTCGAGTTCGATCAGTGTATCTGGATCAGCGACCGAAACATACTGTGTCTGTGCCAGCGGTTCGTGATCTAGGATCTTGCGCATGGTCTTCCGGAGCTCTTCAGCCGCTCGCACACCAGACCGGAAGCTTGCCTGCGCTTCTCGTAAGGCGCGGTTGAGGACGGTTGCCGCCCCCCGCTCAGGCCCCTTGAGATAGGTGTTGCGGCTTGACATCGCCAGGCCATCCGGCTCACGGACGATGGGACAGACGATGACCTCGCTTGGGATCAGCAGATCCTTGACCATTCGCTGGATGACGCGTGCTTGCTGTGCGTCCTTTTGTCCAAAGTACGCTCGCTGCGGCTCAAATGCATTGAAGAGTTTCGCTACCACGGTGGTGACACCCCGGAAATGCCCGGGGCGCTGGGCGCCTTCCAGAACCTGCGTCAGTTGCTCGACCGTCACCCAGGTCTGTGCGCCGGGCGGGTACAGCTCACCCGTGGAGGGTGTCCAGACGAGATCGGCCCCTGCGCCCTCCAGTAAAACCAGGTCGTGTTCGAGGTCACACGGGTAAGCTTCCAGGTCCTCGGTTGGAGCGAACTGGGTCGGGTTGACGTAGATGCTCACCCCCACACTCCTGCACTCCTGCTTCGCCTGGCGTACGAGTGAGAGATGTCCCTCGTGCAAGAACCCCATGGTGGGCACCAGCCCGAACGGATCAGGCAAGTCCTTCCTTGCGGATCGTAATTCGCTCAGTGTGCTTACGACCTTCATGCTCGCATTCCTTCTCCCAGGGCCGCGCGCGCCCGCACCAGGTTCCACAGCGCCCGGTTGACGGGCGTCGCTATATCCAGCTGCTCACCCGCCCGGACGACCGCCCCGCAGATCGCATTGATCTCGGTGGGCGCACCCCTGTGGATATCCTGGACCATCGACGACAGGTTGTGGGCCGTCCGGGCAGCGACGGCACGCGTCTCCGCCGCAAGATCCACAAATGGTAGGATCACCCCGCGTGCATGGGCCACTTCGACCGTCTCCTGCACCAGGGACTGCATGAGATCGCTGGTCCCCGGCAGTTCGAGCAGCGCTCCATTGCGCACGTCCAGCATCGCACTCAGCGGGTTGATGCCGCAGTTTACGGCCAACTTGGCCCACTGCAGGCCTTCCAGGTCAGCGACCTGTTCGACCTCGAATCCGGCCCGGGTAAGCAAGTCGGTCAAGGGGCCCAGCCGCGGGTGACCGGCAACGTAGGTCGGACCTTCGCCGCCGATGCGCACGTGGGCTGGCTCCAGCAGCGTGGCGCCGGTGGTTGTAACCCCCAGCGCTGCCCGCTCCTCCCCCACATGCCCAATTATCTGCTCGAGGTTTCCGAGGCCATTCTGCAGTGTAAGGGCGACCCCATCCGGGGCAAGGCAGCGTTGCAGCTGCTGCGCCGCCCGACCGGTCTGCCACGATTTCACCAGGACCAGCGCCAGCAGCGATCCAAGACACGGATCTGCCTCACGCGCAACGTCAACCTGATAGCGCGCTTCGGTTCCATCGCTTTCCACCAGGCGAATGCCCTCACGCTCGATCGCTTCCAGTCCGGCCTCCCAGGTTCCGAGCAGCGTGACATGCGCTACGCGCGACAGCCGCGCCCCGAACAGGCAGGCCATGGCGCCGGTGCCCAGGATCAGTATCGGATCACGCTCCATAGCACTCACCTTTATTCCAGTTCTACCTTGAGCGCGTCCCAGGCTTCGTCGGACATATTGAAGCTGTGCTCAGCGGTTGGAAACTGCCCAGCGGCGATGTCCTGCTGGAACGCGGAGAAGGCCTGCTCCATCACGCTGTGGATCTGGGCATACTGCTTGACGAAACGCGGCGTGAAGCGATCGAACATCCCCAGCAGGTCATGGGTTACCAGGACCTGCCCGTCGCATTTCGGGCCGGCGCCGATGCCGATCGTTGGGATCGACAGTCGGGTCGAAATCAACTCTGCCAGCCGGGCCGGGATCGACTCGAGCACCAGGGCAAAGCAGCCTGCCTCTTCCAGCGCATCCGCATCCTGGATCAATTTCAGCGCTGCCTGCGGCGAGCGGCCCTGCGCACGGAACCCGCCCAGTTGGTGAACGGACTGTGGCGTCAGCCCCAGATGCCCGCAAACCGGGATGCCCGCTTCAACGATCTTGCGCACCGCTTCGGCTCGTTCACGACCGCCCTCCAGCTTGACCGCGTCCATTCCGGCCTCCTGCAGGAAGCGACCCGCGTTGCGCACGGCGTGTGACTTCGAAGCCTGATAGGACATGAAGGGCATATCGCCGATCAGCAGCGCCCGGCTCGCACCGCGTGCCACGGCCCGGCAGTGATGGAGCATGTCCTCCATCGTCACCGGCAGGGTGTTCTCGTACCCGAGCACGACCATACCCAGCGAATCGCCCACCAGGATCGAATCGATGCGGGCTTGATCGAGCGCCCGCGCAGTCCCATAGTCATAGGCTGTGAGCATCGTGATCGGCTCGGCGCGGGCTTTCTTATCCCGGAATGTCTGGGTGGTGACCTTCGTGTCGGTCGGGGGGGAAGGTGCAGTTGACATGGCTATCTCCTCCTGCGAGTGAGATGCAGAGTGGCCCGAAAAAAAAGCCCGCCCGGGCCAGGGCGGGACGTCCAGCATCCATGCTCGACTACCGTCTCGGTCGGGGCCCGATCCAAGCGGCGGACCGATTATAGCAGAAATCTATGCTTTTCCATCCACCTGAGCTGCCAATCATGAGTATATCCCCACGGGTTCAAGGGTAACGGTCGTCTTCAGGTACAATGCGAAAGCTATGACACTCACAACTACGGTCACCCGTGCTCTGGACGAACTAGGCCTCGAGTACAAGCTGCATCTCCATCCCGGACCGGTGTATTCACTGGAGCAGGCGGCCCACGAGCGTGGTTTATCGCCCGAACAGATCGTACGTTCGCTTGTCTTCCGCCTCGAAGAAGGATTGTACCTGCTGGTGCTCATGCCCGGGCCGGCCCAGGTGAGCTGGGCCAAGCTGAGACACCATCTCGGCCGCTCGCGCATCACCACCGCCAGCGCAGACGAAGTCCGTACCGTGACCGGCTTCGAACCGGGCGCCGTCTCTCCCTTCGGGCTCGCCTCCCCCCTGCGCATCCTCGCCGACTGCTGCCTGCGCGAGTTGGAAGTAATCTCGCTCGGAGCTGGCCAGCGTGGTGCCGGGATCGTGATCAAGCGCGAAGATCTTGAACGTACGTTGACCGTGGAGTGGGTAGATCTGCGTGAAGAAGGGTGTTCCGGTGAGATCTCAGCCACCGGCGAACTCTAGGATCTTGCGTACAACTTCACCCAGCACCTGCAGGGAAGCCTTTAAATCATCGCCAATATTCAGGCTGTGATCTGCGCCTTCGATTTGCATCAACTCAAAGGCTCGGCTCGAGCGCATCTCACCCAGCACCCGCTCGTCATAGAAGCGATCGGCTGTCCCCAGGATGACCAGCGCTGGTTGAGTCGTCTCCTCGAACGCTGACGCAAAGAAGGGCATGTCCAGGGGCGGGGTGAGGTAGACGGTGCTTGCGGGGTCCATGACTGGCTCGATTTGGCACAAGGTCGTGATTAATGCCGCCCCCAACGATTTTCCGATCAGCAGCAATCGCGGTGCGGGACGATGGTCAAGCGCCACCTTTATCCCGCGCAGGATTTCGTCCACGGTCTGGGGGATATAGTTCAGTGAGAACTGTTTGCCGGCAGACTGGTACCCATACGTGAGAGCGAGCGTATCCCAACCCGCCTGCTGTAGCGCCAACGTGGGGTAGTACAGCAAAGGCGCATCCACGCCGTAATGATCACCGGGCAGCACAACAGCCAGGGCTTGGGGATTGCCCTGCGCCGGATAGTATTTGTGCACAAGCCTGTGGCCATCAGCCGTTTCAAGATCTAACGCCACCAGCTCAGCCATGATCACCCATCCCGATCGTCATGGGACATCGGAGAGGTTGCCCACTTCCTGCCTGGTTTCAAAGATCGTAGCGAACAATGGTGCAGCCATACCCATGGGTCTCCTGGGGATCGGGTATTTGACCTGCCTGCAGGGCCTGGACCGCATTGACCAGGTAATGCTCACTCAGTTCACGCTGCCGGAAGGATGTGTCATCCAGTGCGCCTATGTAGCGCACGATCCGGTCTTTATCGAGCAGGCAGAAATGCGGTGTGGTCACCGCCCCGTAGCGATTCGCAGCGGTTTGTCCGAGATCGATAAATACATTACGAAGACTGCGTTCTCCCGCAGCGGCTGCGATCTGTTCCCGCCCCTCATTGGCGTTGGAAGCAATCGACCAGATCTCAACTCCACCATCCCACTCTTTTTGCAGTTCAGCGAGGATCGCATCTGCCCGCGCCGACCAGGGGCATTCCGCCGACCAGAAATTCAGAATCAGCAGATCGGCGTTGGCCTGGTCAAGGCCACGCTCCATACCTTTGAGATCGAGCAGTGTAATCTCAGGCGCCGCTTGATTGATCTTGACTATGGAATCCATGCTGGCAGGTATCCTCCCATGACCAATCGGTCCTGGCTGCCCGTTTCCAGATCCAGCCACCAGATCTCCGGCCCCTGCTCAAGTTCAGACGGGCTGCGGCGCATGAAGGCCAGCATTGTTGAATCGGGGCTCCAATTGATCGATGAGAAAGTGTAGTTGGGTTGATTCGTCAGGGATTCGGCACCAGAGCCATCCTCGCTCATCCGCCATAGCTGCCTACCGGGTGACCAGCGCACGACGTCGAGGTACTTTCGTGCGAACACGATCCATTTCCCATCTGGGCTGAAAGCAGGTGAGGCATCCTCCACCATGGTCTCCTCACCGCTTGAAATATCCGTAGTCCTCCCGGTCGATAGGTCGGTCTGGAAAAGGTGGCTGTAGTAGAGCGAACTATCCTTGGGGTCAACGCCGGCGGGAACCGACTCGGGGAAGATGATCTCCGGGTAGATGTAGCGCTCACCATCTGGCGACCAGCTTCCGCCGGCACCCAGGCTGTTGGGGAGGTAGGTAAACGGTGCCGGCGCCGGGCCCGCATCGAAGGTAAGCAGCGCCGCTGCGCCCAACTGCTGGTCGTAGTAGGTCAACCATCCCTGGGGTGACCAGCCCGGAATAGAACAGTTATGCTCCTGCGGGGTGACCGGAAATGCCTGCCCCTCATTTTCCATGTCGATCACCCAGATTTGGGAGGATTCCGCCACAAGGCGGCCGCCTGTCCCGATCGTCAAGGTTTGCATCACGAAGGCCACCCAGGCTCCGTCTGGAGACACTGCAGGGGTCATGCACGGCGCCTGGGGATCGCAGGTGTGTATGCGGAGGTCAACACCGGAGATCAGGTCCAGGCTGTGGAGTTCATCCTCGCCGCCAGCCTGCTGGAGCACATATACGATCTGGGTGCCGTTGGCAGACAGCGTGTAATCGATGACGGCCTGATCGTGCGCGGTCAGGGCGACGGGTTCCTCTCCCGACCCGGGCGTTGCCGCATACAAATCTGCCGGTCCATCGGCAGGCCACAGGTAGATGATGCGCGGCAGGCCGACCGTGAAAAACCAGTTTCTTGTACGCAGAAGCGGGAGCGGGACTCGCCCCAGCGCACCAGCACGCAGGGTCACATAAACCTCACCCCCATTTGGCCAGGGGGTTTCAGGAAAGAATTGCAAGGTGTCTCCTGACCACTCGAAACGGCCATCAAGCGGGGGATCGGTCGCGAAATGGCTCTCGACCGAGGCGGCGTTCATCGGTCGATTGAACTCAACCTGGATTGTGGAGGTGGATGGGACAGCAGCGTCTTCGTATTCCAGGATGACCTGGACCACACGTGGGGCCGTGAGCGCGACCACCAACATCAACCCGAGCAGAAACCCAAGGCCGATGACGAGCACGGAAGGGATGCGCCGAATACTTGTCAGCATGGTACGTGGATTATACACACCACAGGCAATGGATAGGCGAGTGCCAACATTCTTGCCGGCCCACCCTTGCCATCGCGCAACCCTGGGTTTAGCTCAACCGAGCTTCAACCGCCGCTTGAGATCCTCGATCGCTTCGACCGGGGTGGGATCGATGCCGTAGGCCATCGCCAGGTAAAAGGCCGTGTAATCACCAAAATGCAAGCAGGTCCACTGTTGGGCCAGACGGGTGTCCCCCACTGCTTCGATCACATCCGTGTTGAATCCCTCCAGCATGAGCACCGAGCGGGTGGCCTCCACCCGGCGCAGGTTACGGTCATCTTCGAGGGAGGCGCGCAGGAAGAGGACCATCGTGCTCCCGAAGAGCTGCTCCGGCTGCATTACCCCCGCCAGCATGTTGTGATCCGCTTCCGGAAGCGCCTCAAACTGCGCCAGTGCCTTGGCCAGTTCGGCAAGCTGGGTGCGCCAGCGCCGTGCAACCGGCGCCAGGATCCCTGCTCCCAGGATGGTGGGCCAGCGCCCCATCAACTGCCCGGCCATCCGCTTGGCGGCGTTGCCCGAGACCGGGGTTGAAGCACGTAGGGCTGCCTGCTGAGTGCGCATGGCATCCACAGCGGAAGAAAGTTCGTCTTCTGGGTCAGGGATCAGACCCAACCGGGCGATGAGCGCGAGCAAGAGCCCGAAGGAATAACCCACCGCTGCCCGTGGCTGTCCGTGGTGTTCAAACGCCCAGAAGGGTACTCCTTGCGCCTGGGCACGCTTCCCCAGCTCGCCTCCTGTCGAGATGGTAATCACCGGCGCATGCGAATCCAGCGCCATCTCGAAGGCGGAGAGGGTCTCCTCTGTATTGCCAGAGTGGGAACAAGCGACAACCAGTGTCTCTTCATTCAAGGCGAAGGCCGGCAGGTCGTAGTCGCGCCACACGATCAACGGCACGCTGGCCAGCGGCGCAGCGTAGGCAGCCAGCACATCAGCGCCGATCGCCGAACCGCCCATCCCCGCCAGAAGCACCTGGCGGATCCCGGAAATGTCCCCCAGCGGCTGGCGCTGGCCGAGTGCCCAGGCTCTAGCCAGCTGGTCGGGGAGTGCTTCGATCTCGGCCAGCATATTCGCCGGATCAAGCGACTTGAAGTTGGCGCTGTCATCCAGGTTCATGATTCCTCCAGGCCAAGGTTATATACCTGATTGCGGGGCCAGCCGCTCTCTCCGGCAACCGTACGAGCGGCAGCGGCATGACCGGCTCCGCTTTGTATAAGTTCGGCCAAACGGTCCCGCACCTCCGTTTCAGACCACGCTTGTGCTTCTGATTGACCGCCGACAATCAGCGTGTACTCGCCGCGCGTGGGCTGGTTTTCGATCTCGCCCAGCACATCGGCCAGGTGGCCGCGCACAAATTGCTCGTGTAATTTGGTCAGTTCCCGGGCAACAGCAATCGGGCGATGGCCACCGAGGATGGATGTCAGATCCTGCAGGCTGGCCAGCAAGCGGTGTGGGACTTCGAAGAAGATTAATGTGGCTGGCTGATCACGAACGGATTCGATCAACATGCGCCGCTCACCCGCCTTGCGGGGCAGGTAACCGAGGAAAAGAAAGCGGTCGGCCGGTAGCCCCGAGGCGATCAGCGCCGTGAGCGGTGCGGCTGGACCCGGAATGGGCACGATATCGTAACCTGCTTCGATTGCCGACTGGACAAGCGAGAAACCCGGATCGGAGATCCCGGGCGTACCGGCATCGGTGACCAGCGCGAGATCATTTTCAGCGAGCCTTGCGATCAGTTCTGTCTCGCGGGCAGCTTTGCTGTGTTCGTGGTAGCTGATGAGGGGTGTGCTGATCTGGTAGTGGGTCAGCAGGGTTCGCGTGCGGCGTGTGTCTTCGGCCGCGATCAAAGGCACCGCGCGCAGGATACGCAGCGCGCGCAGGGTGATGTCTTCCAGGTTGCCGATCGGCGTCGCCACCAGGTATAGCGTGCCCACGGCGCAATTGTAGCAGAGCGTGGATGGGATAAACCATCAGTCTGCTCGCATAACTGGCTGACGCAGGAGGGTCTTCAAGCGTTCCGGGACGGTGCGGTGCGGGTCGCTCAGGTAGATCTCGTGATGCTTGCCCACCTCGCGTAGGTCCTGTGCCGGCAGGTACTCCTCGTGCAATCGGAGCAAGGTAGGCCCCTCATCTGCATAAGGCCCGATGTGCATGATCTGAACCGACAACCCTTCCTGATAGGCTTCCAACCTCATCTTGGTCAGAGCAGGCAAGTCCTTCTTTTCACCCGCATCCCTGCAAGCTTCGCTGAACATCCCGACGGTGATCCAATCGGGTATGTGGATCATGGCCGTCCACTCCCAAGCATCCTTGTCCAGCTGCTTGTGGAACTTATCCGGGGAATCCGCCCACCACAATCCCTCCAGCGGCGCCACGACGAAGTCCTTCGTCAGCCGCTTCTTCGACTTGAATTTCAGCCCGTAGGCGACGGCGTAGAGCGCCTCGATGGCTTGCTGGTAACTCTCTGCCGTGTTGGGATCGCCGCGGCCATCCACCATCAGGAATGAGAACTCGGGCACATCGACAATCTCAAAATCCTTATTCGACGCGCTGTAGAACGCTTTCCACGCTTGCTTAAGATCCACTTTTTCCATCAAGGGCCTCCACTGTGGATTGAAATCGCTTCACCCAGCTATCTTCGGCTTGCAGCAAGGTCAGACTGTAGTCGAACATCGCTTGAACGAAGTAAGGCGATGATCCAATATTCGATCTCGCCTGCTGCAGATCATGCTCACGTTCGTTTAAAGCTTGCTGGTAGCCGGTCAGGGCGTTGAGGATCTCTTCCTTCTGAAGAACCGGCAGGTTCGCCAGCCCGAGCAGGAAAGCGGGCGGCGAAGACTGCGGGATCGAGAGCGCCTCCTGCACACCTTGTTCAAGGGCAGCCCTGCCAGGCGGGAGCACGCGGTACACCACACGGGCCTTCCCCGGACCGGATGGAGGCTGGCATTTTCCCGATACCAATCCCTTCCGCTCAAGCTTCTTGAGCAGGTAGTAGATGGAAGAGAAGCTTACTTCGGTCCAGGCACGCATGCCGCGCGTTTCGAGCAGCTGCTCGATTTCGTATCCGTACCGGTCGTGCTCGACTATGAGGCTCAAAATTGCCAATTCGGCGTTGGTCAGGCTTTGTTCACTCATGATATTCTAGTACTAGAATATCATTCCTACAACCAAACGTCAAGCCCGCCCCCTCACGCGAAAATAGCCTCGAAGCGTGGAACGTATTTACCTGCGTTCGGAGAGCCTCAGAGCAGGGAAATTCCCTAGCCAGCAGGAAGAAGGCTTGAGATAATGGGATAGGCCGAACCTTGGAGACTGATTCTCGACGCATCGACTGACGATAAGGCAAAACCATGCCCACATTACCCCCTTTCGCGACCACAGTCACCGGAAGTTTCCCCCACACCGATCCCGCAGCTCTCAGCCAACTGCTGGCCGAACTGCTCGATATCCCCGCCTGGCCGCAGTTGCCGCGGCGTAACTTCCGCGAAAATATGTATGTGCAATTCAGCCTCGCCCTGCCGGCCCTCACGCTCGATCCCCACTCTGAGAAGATCACCTTCGAGATCGACAATGATCTGGCTAGCCGCGTCCTTCCCTTCTATGAACACTATCTCGCCGATGATCTCGAGGCCTTTGCGCTTACCCCTGCATATGCATCCGGGTTCGAAGCCATGCTCAACGTACTTGCACAGTCTTCGGGCGAGTGGGCCAAGGGCCATGTCACGGGGCCAATCAGCCTCGGCCTCACCGTCACCGACCAAAACCTGCGCTCCGGTCTTTACCATGAACAGCTTGCTGATGTGATCGTTAAGAACGCTGCCATGAATGCTCGTTGGCAGATCCGCCGCCTGCGTGAGGTGCGCCCCAACATCGTGATCTTCGTCGATGAGCCCTACATGGCCTCCTTCGGTTCGGCCTTCATCAGCTTGGACCGCGAACAGGTGATCGGCATGTTGGATGAGGTCTTCCAGGCGATCCATCATGAAGGTGCCCAGGCTGGGGTTCACTGCTGCGCGAACACGGATTGGTCCGTGCTGCTGGCGACAGAAGTCGACATCCTCAACCTGGACAGCTATGGTTACCTGGAGAACCTGGCGCTCTATCCTTCCGAATTAGATGCATACCTTGCTCGCGGAGGCTGCATCGCATGGGGAGCCATCCCCAACGACGAGAGCCTCCAATCGACGAATCCGCAGGCGCTCGCAGAAAAATTACTTAGGGGACTGGAACACATCGCCGCGCGCGGGGCGGGGCACGGACTGACAACCGAGCGACTGGCGGCAGGCTCCCTGCTCTCACCAAGCTGCGGTCTCGGATCTACGACGCTCGAGATCGCCGAGGCTGCCCTGGACATGCTCGTCAGGACAGCCCCGCTTCTGCGTGCCGAAGTGGGATGATCGGTTGACACGTGGGACTCTACGCTCACCACTTCGTGAAAATTGACAGCCTCCCTGTCAGATGGTAAACTGACAATCTCGGTCTAGTTTGAAATGGATGCCGGCGAGCATCCCACCACTCATCAAGAGAGGCAGAGGGACCGGCCCTGTGATGCCTCGGCAACCACCAGCAGGCTCCGCGCTGGCAGGTGCCAACTCCGGCAGAAGACGCTGCGGCGTGCTTCTGGAAGATGAGAGCCGAAAGCCTGTGTTGGCTATGGCCTCTTCTTTCCGAAGAGGCTTTTTTGCTCGGCCACGCCAGACGCTGTACGAGAAAGGTAAATGGCCCATGACCCAACGTCGCTATACCAACCGTCGCTACCTGGATGCGCTCGCCCTGGGCGTGCTCGTCTATGATGGCGCTATGGGCACCAGCTTGCAGGCCATGAATTTGAGCGCTGCTGACTTTGGCGGCGAAAACCTGCAGGGCTGCAACGACCACCTTATCCTCAGCAAACCGCAAGCCGTCGAGCAGGTCCATCGTTCCTTCCTGGAAGTCGGAATCGATGTGATCGAAACCAACACCTTTCGATCCAACCGGCTAACGCTAGGGGATTTCGGCCTCTCCGATCAGGTCCACGAGATCAATCGAGCCGCTGCCGCGCTTGCCCGGCGCCTGGCTGATGAATACGGCACAGACGATCAACCACGCTTCGTAGCCGGCTCGGTCGGCCCGAGCGGGAAACTCCCCTCGGCCGACGACCCGGACCTGTCCGACATCAGCTTCGACCAGCTGGCATCGCTCTTCAAGGAGCAAGCCCTGGGCTTGATTGCCGGCGGCGTTGACCTGCTGCTGATCGAGACTTCCCAGGACATCCTGGAAGTGAAGGCTGCCATCCATGGTTTCCTGCAGGCCTTCGAGGAAAGCGGCGTTTGGCTGCCGATCCAGGCCCAGGTCACGCTCGATACCAGCGGGCGGATGCTGCTGGGGACTGATGTCGCCGCCGCCTGGCACACGCTCGAACGGCTGTCGATCGACGTGGTCGGTTTGAACTGCTCCACCGGCCCCGAGCACATGCGTGAACCGATCCGCTACCTCGGTGAGCACGCCACGCTCCCCGTTTCCTGCATCCCCAACGCCGGGCTGCCGCTCAACGTGGACGGTGAAGCCGTCTACCCGCTCGAGCCAGGACCGTTTGTCGCCGACATGCTTGAATTCGTCGAAGAGCATAACGTGAGCATCGTCGGCGGCTGCTGTGGGACCACACCTGAACATCTGCGCCCGCTGGTCGAGGCGCTGCGTGGGCACCGCAGCCCTCCCCGGGCGAACGAGCGCGACCCGCACCTCAGCTCAGCCGTGAGGGCAGTCCCCATGCACCAGGAACCCAGGCCGCTGCTCATCGGCGAACGCATCAACACCCAGGGCTCACGCAAAGCCAAGCGCCTGCTCATGGCTGATGATTACGATGCGGTGATCGAGCTGGCCCGGGAGCAGGTCGACCGTGGGGCGCACGTGCTCGACATCTGCGTCGCCCTCACCGAGCGGTCCGACGAGGCGGAGATGATGGCTGAAGTCGTGCGCCGGCTGGCGATGAGTGTGGAAGCCCCGCTGGTGATCGACTCCACTGAACCGGAAGTCATGGAAGCCGCCCTCAAGGCCAACCCGGGCCGCTGCATGCTCAACTCGATCAACCTTGAATCCGGCCGGGAGAAGATCGATCGAGTACTCCCGCTGGCGCTCGAGCATGGCGCGGCGGTCATCGCCCTTACCATCGACGAGCAGGGCATGGCAAAGACGGCCGAACGCAAAGTGCAGGTCGCAAAACGCATCTACGAAATCTGCGTCGACGAATACAGGCTCAGCCCGCAGGATGTCATATTTGACGCGCTGACATTCACCCTGGCCACCGGTGATGCTGAATTCGCCGATTCGGCCCACGAGACCATCGAAGGCATCCGACGAATCAAGGCCGAGCTGCCGGGTGTGCTTACCTCACTTGGCGTTTCTAATGTTTCCTTCGGACTCAGCCCGCAGGCGCGGTCTGTACTCAACAGTGTCATGCTCTACCACTGCGTAAGTGCCGGTCTCGACATGGCGATCGTGAACCCGGCACATATCAAGCCGTATGCAGAAATCCCGCAAGCGGAGCGTGAGTTGGTGGAGGCTTTGATCTTCAACCGTGAGAATGATGCTCTTGCTCGCTTGATCGAGCACTTCGATGCGGTGCCGGTCACCGAGTCCGATCAAACTCAGGATCCCACGCTTGACATGTCCCCCGAGGAACGGCTGCACTGGCGCATCCTCCATCGTCACAAGGAAGCCGTGGAAACCGATATCGACGAGATCCTCGCCCGTTACGATGACAGCACACGGCCGGACGGTGCGGTCACGGTCCTGAACGAGGTGCTCCTGCCGGCGATGAAGGAGGTCGGTGATCGCTTCGGCGCGGGTGAACTCATCCTGCCCTTTGTGCTCCAATCGGCGGAGGTCATGAAGCGCGCCGTCGCCCACGTAGAGGGCTTCCTCGAACGGCGGGAGGGCGTCAGCAAAGGCACACTGGTGCTGGCCACGGTTTATGGCGATGTGCACGATATCGGTAAGAACCTGGTCAAGACCATCCTATCCAATAATGGGTACCGGGTGCACGACCTCGGCAAGCAGGTGCCGGCAACGGTCATAATCGACAAAGCCGTCGAAGTGGGGGCGGATGCGATCGGCCTGAGCGCGCTGCTCGTCAGCACAAGCAAACAGATGCCGCTCATCGTGAACGAACTCCATCGCCGCGGGCTCAACATCCCGGTCTTGATCGGAGGCGCGGCCATCAACCGTCGCTTTGGCCGCAGAATCCTCTTCACCGAGGAGGGTGAGTGCTATCAACCCGGCGTGTTCTACTGCAAGGATGCCTTCGAAGGATTGGATGTGATCGACCAACTGCAGGACCCGGAGCGCAGAAGTGCGTTAATCGAAAGCCGCTACGAAATCGCACTCCGCGAGCAGGAGCGAGCAGTGCCGGCACGCCGATCGAGCGCGGGAGGCAGGACAATCGCCGCGGCCGATTTCATCCCTACGCCGCCTGTGTGGGGCGAGCACATCGTACAGGAGATGCCGCTCGATGCAGTCTTCCAGTACCTGTACAAGAACGAACTCTTCCGCCTATCCTGGGGAGCGAAAAACACACACGGCAAAGCCTGGCAGGAGCTGAGTGAAGCGTTCGAACTGCGGCTGGAGCGCATGCAACGCGAGGCCTTGCGTGAGGGCTGGCTGCGGCCGCAGGCTGTCTATGGCTACTGGCCTGTGCAGTCGAGCGGGGACGAGTTGGTCGTCTTTGATCCTGAGAGCCTGGACTCCCCCACCCCGCGCGAATTAATGCGCTTCGCTTTTCCGCGCCAACTGGATGGCGAGCACTTGTGCCTGGCGGACTATTTCCTTCCGGCCGGTTCCGAGTGGATGGATGTGGTTGCGCTGCAAGTGGTCACGGTCGGATCACAGGCGACGGCACGCGTCGACCAACTCCAGGAGGGCGGGGATTACAGCGAGGCTTATTACCACCACGGCCTCGCCGTACAAACGGCGGAAGCTGCCGCCGAATATCTGCACCGGTACATCCGCCGTGAATTGAACCTGCCGGAGGGGCAGGGCAAACGCTACTCCTGGGGCTATCCGGCCATCCCCGACCTGGAAGACCACGAGAAGGTTTTCGAGCTGCTGCCAGCACGCAGCGCGCTCGGCATGCAGCTATCCTCTGCCTACCAACTCATTCCCGAGCAATCTACGGCCGCTATCGTCGTCCACCACCCGTCCGCGTCGTATTACAGCGTCGGCGTAAGCCGTGTCGAACAATTAACCAAATGAGCGGGAGAGGTTGATGTACGCATGATCAAAGAAAGGTCTCCACTGCTCAGCTTGCTCTCGAAGGGTCCGATCCTGGCCGACGGCGCCATGGGCACGATGCTCCACACTCGCGGAGTATCGTTTGAAACCTGTTTTGACGAATTAAACCTCACCCAGCCGACGTTGGTCGCCGACATACATCGCGCCTACATCGACGCCGGTGCACAATTAATTGAAACCAATACCTTCGGTGGCAACCGCTTCAAACTGGCCGGGCATGGCCTGGAGACGAAATTAGTCGAGATCAACCGCGCCGCCGTTGATCTCGCCCGCCGGGCGGTGGAAGCCTCCTTCAAGCCGGTCCTCATCGCCGGCAGCATCGGTCCACTGGGGGTTCGCCTTGCTCCATTCGGGCGGGTCCAACCCGAACAGGCATTTAACGCTTTCGTGGAACAGATCCGCTCCCTGCTCGATGCCGGCGTCGACTTGCTGATGATCGAAACCCAGAACGACCTTTACGAGGTGCGCGAGGCCATCCGTGCCGCCCGATCGCTAAGCGACATCCCGATCGTCGCAACGCTGACTTTCACCCGCGATGATCGCACCCTGCTTGGTGATACCCCTCGCCGGGCAGCTCAGCTCCTGGTCGAACACGGCGCCGACATCATCGGGGCCAACTGCTCAAGCGGACCGGCCCAGCTGCTGCGGATCCTAAAACAGATGCGCCAGGGTGCGCCTGGAGCGCGCTTCTCGGTCATGCCCAACGCGGGCTGGCCCGAGCGAGTGTCAGGGCGGATCATGTACCCGGCGACGGCCGACTATTTCGCCGATTATGCCGTCGCCTTCTGCCAGGCCGGGGCAGCGATCATCGGCGGCTGCTGCGGCACAACCCCGGATCACATTGCACAAATGCGTGCCAGCCTCGATGCCGGCGTCGAGCCTTGCCTGAGCGAAGATGCCGGCCTGATGGAGGAAGCCTCACTGGAGTTTTCTCGGGCAGCCGTTCAACCCACCGAGCTGGAACGGAAACTGGAGCGAAACCGCTTCGTGCTGGCGGTTGAGATGGATCCCCCGCGCGGCTTTTCAACCCACAAATTACTGGCCGGGGCTTCACTTCTAGCGGAGGCTGGCGCGGATGTGATCAATGTCGCCGACAGCCCGATGGCACGCATGCGCATGAGCCCGTGGGCTGTATGCCAGTTGATCCAGCGTGATGTCGGTGTGGAAACCGTGCTGCACTTTCCCACCCGCGGCCGCAACCTGCTGCGTGTGCAAGGTGACATGCTCGCCGCACATGCGATGGGCGTCCGCAACATCTTCGTCGTCATGGGCGATCCGACCGCGATCGGTGACTACCCGGAGGCGATGGATAACTACGATCTCGTGCCCAGTGGTTTGATCAACCTGATTCAGCAGGGGTTTAACAGCGGGGTCGACCTGAGTGGCGCCGATATCGGCGAGGCAACCTCCTTCTTTGTCGGATGCGCGCTCAACCTCAACTCCCAGGATCCCCAGCGCGAGCTGCGCCTGTTCCGCAAAAAGATCGAAGCCGGCGCGGATTTCGCTCTGACCCAGCCGGTGTACGAGCTAGATCTGGCCGCAAGTTTCATCTCCATGTACCAACAGGAATACGACGATCTCCCGATACCGATCCTGGTCGGGGTGCTGCCACTTTTTAGCGACCGGCATGCCGCCTTCCTGCACAATGAGGTCCCGGGGATCTCGATCCCGGATGGAATCCGCGAGCGGATCACCCACGCCGGGGATCGGGCACCCCAGGAGGGCGTGGCGATCGCAATTGAACTGCTCCAGGAACTGCGCTCATCCGTCCAGGGGGTATACGTGATGCCGCCCTTCGGCCGCTATGACCTGGCGGCAGAGATCCTCGAAGCCGTCCGCGGGCAGCCCGATCCCGGCTGACCAACCCGCATCCGCATCCGACCCTGCCCGGCGGTCCCCGGCCACATGTTACAATCCAGATTAGGGTACGTGGATAAGGCTATCCGTACATCCACAAGGAAGGTCTGCATGAGCAATCTCGCTCAGCGTGAGCTAAAACCACCTCGCAAGAAGGACGCACAACCGCTGCAGGGTGACGAGCTCGGCCGGCTCTATCAAGAGCTAGGAGGGGGTTGGCAGCTGCACGATGCCCATCATCTTGATAAAACATATAAGTTTAAAGATTTTATGGGCGCACTCTCATTCACCAACCGGGTTGGCGAATTGGCCGAATCGGTGGACCATCATCCCGAGATCTGTCTCACCTGGGGCAAGGCAACGATCACAATCTGGACTCACAGCATTGGTGGCCTGAGCGAGGCTGACTTCATCTTTGCCGCTCGCGCCGACCTGCTCCACACGGGATCGTGACCCGGGCTTGACACCCGCAACCCTCGTTGTAGAATACGGAAAGCTACCCGGGAAGGGCTCCAGATGAGGCGTTTTGTTCAACATTCAAGCTCGATGGGCATGCGCAAGCTGCCGCTGTCGATGGACCGAGGCCCATCGGCGAGGGCTGGTTGCGTCTGACCGCCGCCCGCCCCGGCAGCCTATTCGCCGCCAGCCTCAAGCTGGCGGTTTTGAATTATCGAGCTACCTACGCAGGCCACCGCCTGCAGCATGCAAAGAGATGAGGCACGCATGAGCGAGACCATCCATGTTTCTGTCGCCTGGCCCTACGCCAACGGGGATCTTCATGTCGGCCATCTTGCCGGCGCATACCTGCCAGCCGATATCTTCGCCCGCTACCATCGTCTGAAGGGGAACCGGGTCCTGATGGTATCTGGCTCTGATTCGCATGGCACACCGATCATGGTCGAGGCCGATAAACGCGGCGTGACCCCGAGGGAAGTGTTCGAGCACTACCATCAACGCTTCCTGGAAACCCAAAAAGCGATCGGGATCAGCTATGACCTCTTCACTCACACGGATACTGAGAACCACGCCCGCATAGCGCGGGATATCTTCCTGCGCCTGTATGAGCAGGAGTATCTTTACCAGCATACGCAGGAGCAGCTCTACTCTGCGAGTGAAGGCCGCTTCCTGCCAGATCGCTATGTCGAGGGAACCTGCCCCATCTGTGGTTTCGCCGATGCACGCGGCGACCAATGTGACAACTGCGGCAACTTGCTCGATGCGCTGGAACTGATCAACCCGCGCAGCAAGACCGATGGCAGCACCCCCGAAGTGCGCTCAACCGAGCATTTCTTCCTCGACCTGCCGGCTTTTACCGAACCGCTGCTGGCCTATCTCGATCGCTATAAGGACCGCTGGCGCCCGAACGTTTACATCTTTGCCCGCAACTACATCGAAGGTGGTCTACAGGGCCGGGCTGTGACGCGTGACGTCGAGTGGGGCATCCCCGTTCCCGTTAAGGGCTGGGAGCATAAGCGCCTGTACGTGTGGTTTGAAGCCGTAATGGGGTACCTGACCGCCTCCATAGAATGGGCGCGCAACCAGGGCCAACCGGAAGCGTGGAAGGACTGGTGGTATGAGCCGTCGGCGAAGATCTTCAACTTCATCGGGAAGGACAACATCCCGTTCCACACCGTTATCTGGCAGGCCGAACTCCTGGGCGTTGGGCGGATCTACGAAGACGACGAGAACAAGTCCCTCAATCTTCCCTACAACGTTCCGGCGAATGAATTTATGAATATCGAGGGAGCGCAGTTCAGCAAGAGCCGCAACTGGGCTGTGTGGCTGCCGGATATCCTTAAGCGCTACGACCCGGATGCGATCCGCTACTACATTGCTGCAGCCATGCCCGAAGCGCGTGACAGCGAGTTTTCCTGGGCGGAGTTTGTACGCCGGAATAATGACGAATTGGTCGCAGCTTGGGGGAACCTTGCCAACCGGGTGCTCTCCTTCGCCTACCGGCATTTCGACGGCCAGGTGCCGGAGCCTGGCCAATTGGGCGCAGCCGATCGTGAGTTGCTGGATCGGATTGATGCAGGCTTCCAATCCGTCGGTGACCTGCTCGAACAAGTGAAAATCAGAGCTGCCCTGAACGACGCACTCGGCCTGGCCCGGGCGGTGAATGGATATCTCGATCACGCGCCCTGGTACAGCGTGATCAAGGACGACCGCCAAGCTGCAGCCAGGACGGTCTTCACCGCGTTGAGTGCGATCGATTCACTAAAAATCCTGCTCGCTCCGTTCCTGCCGTTCAGCAGCGAGAAACTGCATTGCCTTCTCGGCTACGACCAACCACTGTTTGGTGAGCAGAAGATTGAAATGTTTCAGGAAAGCGAGCGCAGCCACGCTGCGCTCACCTATGATCCAGCGCTGGCAACCGGACACTGGCAGAGCAGCGAGCTCAAACCCGGACAAAGGCTGCGGGAACCGAAGCCGCTTTACACGAAACTGGACGATTCCGTGATCGAGGAAGAACGTGCTCGCCTTGGCGCCCCTCGCTAAATGGTGGTTGCGAAGGTGACTAGCTTTCCCGAATTTTACTAGTTTCGTCCAAATAGAACTGACGTATGAATTGACCCGCTGGCCCGCTGCCCATAGAATGATGACGTGGAGACGCCGTCGGGCGGGTGCGCAGTGATGGTTTTCGCTCCTGGCCCCGATCCTGCATGGAGGAAGCTGTGAGCGTCGAAGATATGCTGAGCGAAGGGATCGAAGCCGCGCAATCCGGGAAGACTTTGCGCGCGCGGACCTTGCTGAGCAAGGTGGTCCTGGAGATGCCCACCTCCGTGGATGCTTGGTGGTGGCTGGGCCAGAGTGTCCAGGATCCAAGACAGCGCGAGTACTGCTTCCGGAAAGTGGTCGAGATCGACCCCACCTATGAGGCGGCGCGTGCCGAACTGGGTATGTCACCCGCCCCTGCGCAGGCTGAATTGAGAGCATCTGCCGCTCGCTCCCGGGCAGTTTCCCGGCGCGGGATGAGCCGTGGCCGGCAGCGTTTTATCATCTTCGTGCTCATACTGGGAGTGATCTTCATCGCCATCGGTGGTGGCGCTTACGTCGCTCTCGACTCGCTCGGTTTCCTGGACGATGCCCTCGCAGGTGACTTCAGTTTTATCGGCTCGATCATGCCGGCAGCGGTCGAGGCGACTCCAACGACGACCGGCTTGCGGCCAACCGCCACCTATGCCTCTGTCTCGCTGGCAAGCATCCCAACCTGGACGGCAACGCCCTCTCTGACGCCGAAACCAGCCACCCCTACCGCTACCCACACTCAACCCGCCTCACCCCGTGGAACAGCGACGCCAATCCCCCCCACACCCGAATTCCTTCCGGAAGTGGGCGATGCCGAGGATGTCCAGCTGACAACCGGCACCGGCTTCCTGACCCTTTTTCAGAACGAATTCTATAACTTCCGCTTTGTGCCAGAACTCCCACTCCAGGTGGAGACCGTTGGCTCGCTCACCTTCCATGCCATTGGCGATCTCAACGCGCCTCTCAGCGTGGAGCTCTATCTCTGGAATATGGACGCATCAAGCTGGTCGGTGCTGGGGGTACTGCCCGGAGACACGGTCATCTCTCCGGCAACGAGCTTCGTCGATCCCCAGGGTGTGATTATTGCCGCAGTGCGCAACTGGGGGCCTGATCCGATTGATTTTGTCAATGCGGGGTTTACCTTCAGCGGCCGGCTGGTTGATGGTTCGGAGATTTCCTACGGCTTGATGAGACAGGAGATCAGGCCACCGGCCACAATCACACCCACTGTGCCCTTCAGCGAGTAGAAGTCGCGCTTGCTCCCGGCGAAATTTTAACGCCCCGTGAACTGCCCGGGGCGTTTTTCCATGAAGGCCGCCAGCCCTTCCTGATGGTCGAGAGTCTCGCCTGCGATCTGCTGCAGATGCGCTTCGTAATCGAGCACGGCGGGCAGGTTCGAGAGATACGCGCGGTTGAAAGCCCGCTTGGTCAAACCCAGGGCGCGCGTTGCGCGCGCAGCAATCCTGGCCGCGAGCAAGTCCACCTCCCGCATGAGTTCGTCATCGGGGAATACGCGCGTGACCAGGCCCCAACGCAGCGCGTCCTGCGCGTCCAGAGCTTCGTTCGTGAAGGCCATCTCGGAAGCCTTTGCCAGGCCGACCAACTGCGGGAGCGTGAGCGACACACCCGAATCGGCCGCCAACCCGATCTCGGAAAAACCAAAAACGAATTGCGCCGATTCGGAAGCCCAGCGGATATCCGTCGCCAGAGCGATCCCCAGCCCCGCACCGGCAGTGGGCCCGTTGATGGCTCCGATGACCGGTTTCTCCAGATCACGCAGCGCCAGGATGATCGCATTGTAGGTCCGCCGCAGATGTTCCCGGTAAGGAACCGACTCGCCCTGTTCGAGGATCACGGCGATATCCTGACCGCTGCTGAAGAAACGTCCGGCACCGGTAAGGATGACGCAGCGCACAACTGGGTCGCTCTTCGCCTCCCCTAACGCGTGCAGCAAGTCCTCAACCAGGCCAAAGTTGAATGCATTCGCTTTCGGGCGATCAAGCGTGATTGTGCTGACGCCTTCTACCTGGTCAACGCGCAAGTCTCGGTAGCCCATTGCACCCCTCCCGGAATTCATCACCATGTTAAAACAAAAACCCGGGCTCTGAAAAGCCCGGGGGGATTTGCCTCAGAGTGACAGGCCGAAATCCACCTCATCGTCCTCGTCCTCATCATATTCGTCGTCGAAGGCCTCGAAATCAAAGTCGATCTCGACTTCGATGTCTTCCTCCAGACGAACCCACAGCAGGAGCACATCCCCTTCTTCCAACTCAAGCCAGCGGACAGCGACAATGGGCGCCTCGCTCGTCAGGCCGTCATCCGTACGGTACTCGAGGTAGATCGGCTGCTGGTCACGCCAGGCGCGATAGCAGCGCTCGACGAGCGCCGGGCCGTTTCCGGTCCGGACCCGGCAGAGCGCGATGCGTGTTGGAACCGGCCCTTCACTCAGCCCGCCCAACCATGGATCACCCACCAGCTCGAACGTGGGGGGAGGTCCTTCGATGATGGTGATTTTTCGCATCTCTGTCATCGCAACCTCATTGACTCCAGCTCTTGGGGCGGCGGTATCTTACCATAGATTACATTGTACTCGTTACAGGTGTCCGTGTGCACGGGACCAGGCAATCATCACATCAATCGTGATGTTTTGCCTCCAGCCCGAGCGCCCTGGGCTAGGCCGGAGTCATACGCCGGCCTGCGGGAAAGGGCACGAGTATGCCCTGTGCCACCCCTTCTCGGGTTGGCTGCACGGAATATGCCACATGAGCCGCAACGTTCATCTTCCCCGCAGGATAATTCCCGGCTTCAGCCAAGTACACCTGGTCGAGGATCCTGATCATCGGATGTCGGCGCAAGCGGTGTTGAAAGCCGGCTTTCTCCCACAGTGCTCCCATGCCGGTACAATTCACTTGAAATATCCACTCAACGAATCCGGAGAACCTAATATGGTCTTGCAAGCGTACATTCATACTGCAGTCTCGAAGCTGGTGGACCTCGCGTTGAGCGTAAAGCCATACGCCGTGCTCAACGGCGGTCCGGCAGGACACGAGCCCGATCTGCCGGCACAAACCCTGCTCAAGGCCGGCCGCGCGCTGATCGCTACGGCGATGGATCCGACCAGCGGGAGATAGGACTATATCCAGCTGCTGTCAGATCCAGCATACCAGGCCTACCGCGAGCTTGCCCGCTCGCTTCGAGGGTTTTCTCCCGCGAGATTTGAGACTGCTGAGCCCACAGCATTCTGGATCAACCTCTACAACGCGCTCATGATCGACGCTGTGCTCCAGTATGATGTTTCAAGATCCGTGATGCGCGATCCAGGGGTCTTCCGCCGGGCCGCATACAACGTGGGTAATCTGCGTTATTCTGCCGATGACATCGAACACGGGATTCTGCGCCGAAACCGACCGCACCCTTTCCTGCGTTAGTAGTGTCCCACAATTGCCGAGTGAAGATGAGAAGTAGACCGACCTGAGACGAGTTTAATCCTCATTCGGTCGCGGTTTCCAGTGCTTCAGATCTCTTTCGTCAATGCTTAACCTC
>Ga0315553_10000838_pt1 | contig 26566 bp, 17 predicted proteins | sample SalMarSW160140MG_FD_203099 | JGI IMG/M metagenome (GOLD analysis project Ga0315553, IMG submission 203099) | Salt marsh sediment microbial communities from the Plum Island Ecosystem LTER, Massachusetts, United States - Salt Marsh Sediment SW1601-40 ... | reverse complement strand
GCAGCAACCGATAGGAAATCCTTTTCCTGGTCTGCGTCCTTTCAGTATTGATGAGAGCCATCTCTTTTTTGGCAGAGAAGGTCAGAGCGAGGAAGTCCTGAAGAAACTGGCAGATAACAGGTTCGTTGCTGTCATCGGTGCTTCAGGAAGTGGGAAATCCTCGTTGATCTATTGCGGATTAGTTCCTGTTTTGTATGGTGGATTTATCACCCAGGCAGGATCCCGGTGGAACATCATTACTTCAAGACCCGGGAATGACCCAATCCACAATCTGGCTGAATCGTTCGTCAACAAACAATCGGAAGATATTGAAGATCCGGGAGTGCAGGTCTCAATGACCAAGGCGATCCTGTACAGAAGCTCTTTTGGGCTGGTGGAATGTGTGAAACAGTTGAAATTATCCCAGGATGAAAACATCCTGATTTTGATTGACCAGTTTGAAGAGTTGTTCCGGTTTAAAGCCAGCAGAGAGGATCCTTTGACATTTAATGAATCTGAAGCCTTTGTGAAATTATTGGTTGAAGCCATTGAACAAAGAGAAGTACCAATTTATGTAGTCCTTACAATGAGGTCCGATTTCATCGGAGAATGTTCCCAGTTCCAGGAGCTTACAGAGGAGATTAACAACAGCAACTACCTTGTCCCGCAAATGACACGCGAAGATTTCAAGGCTGCCATTGAAGGGCCGGTTGCTGTGGGCGGTGCTACCATTGAGAAAGCCCTGGTTCAGCAACTTCTGAATGAAGTAGGTGATGATCCCGACCAGCTGCCCATCCTCCAACACTCATTAATGCGGACCTGGGAATATTGGAAACAACTCAATGATCCAGACAAACCGATTAGTTTAAGTGACTATGAAGCCATTGGTAAAATGGAAAAGGCACTTTCTGAACATGCGAATGAAGCATTCGATGAACTCAATGCCAGTGGGAAAAGAGTGTGTGAAAGCATGTTTAAAACACTGACCGAAAAAGGGACAGATAACCGAGGTATCCGCCATCCCACCCGGGTTGAAGTGCTTGCCACAATATCCAAATCTTCCGTTGAGGAAGTAATAGATGTAGTGGAAAAGTATCGGGCAACGGGCAGATCTTTTCTGGCACCTGCACCCCAGGTGCCCCTAAATAAAGATTCTGTAATAGACCTGTCCCACGAAAGCCTGATGAGGATCTGGAACAAACTGAAAGTGTGGGTGGAGGAGGAATCACACGCAATTCAAATGTATACCAGATTGGCAGAAGCATCCAAGATGTATCAGGAGGGAAAGACCGGACTCTGGAGACCCCCCGATTTGCAGCTTGCTTTGAACTGGAAAAAGAAACAGCAACCAACCCTCACCTGGGCAGAGAGATATAACCCTGCGTTTGAACGGGCAATGGTTTACCTGGAAACCAGTGAGAAAGAGTTTGTCGCAGAGGAAGAGAATAAAATAAGAATGCAGAAAAGAGCCCTGAAGAGAACAAGAATTACCGCCGTCATCCTCGGAACTGCTGCTATCATTTCACTTGGATTCATGCTCTTTGCAGTGATACAGCAGCGCGAAGCGGAAAAACAGAGACAGATAGCCGAAGATAGAAGGATCGAAGCCGATGAACAACGAGACAGAGCAGATGAAAAAACACAGGAAGCACTGGATAACATGACCGAGGCACAGAAACAACAGATGATCGCCAACAGGAACAAGGCAACGGCAGATAGCAATGCCCAGATTGCGTTTGCAAATGAGCAGGAAGCACTCAGACAAAAAGAACTTGCTACAAGCAATGAGGCAAGAGCAGTTGAAGGCGAAAAACGGGCTACTTTAAATGCAGAGGAAGCCAGAAGACAGGAGTCCGAAGCCAGGCGACAAGAACAACTGGCCTATCAAAACAGGCTGCTCTCTATAGCACAAGCCATGTCTGTCAAGTCACTTCAGGTTGACCAGGACCTTGATCTGAAAAGGCTGTTGGCTTACCAGGCATACCTTTTCAATCAGGAATATCAGGGAATCCCCCATAATGCTGACGTTTACCTGGGACTCTATAACGCACTGAAGGTTACCAATCAACAATCCTATAAGGTATTCAGGGGACATGAAGACCAGGTGAATTCCATTCAGTTTGTTCCGGGAAGCTCAGAATTCTATTCTGCAGACAGCGAGGGTAAATTGTTGCATTTTAACCTGAATAACCCCGAAAGAAATTATATGACAATAAGTGACAGCGGGACCGTTATCGAAGAGATCTCCATTAGTCCCGATGGCCGATGGCTTGCCTGTGCCACCTGGTCAGGAATCCGAATGTATGACCTTTCCTCGGGTCGAACTCCTGTGAAAACTCTTGAAGGACATTCCGGAAATGTACTAACAGTTACCTTTTTACCCGATAGCAGAACCTTACTCACATCAGGAATAGACAAGAAATTGTTGCTCTGGAATATTGCCAGTGGAACCAATTCAACTGTATCAAATCAGCAAACCATTATCCAGGACATTGCCGTTTCACCCAGAGGAGACCGGGTAGCAGCAGCAACCAAGGAGGGTAAACTCCTGCTCTGGAATCCTGTTAATCGAAGTTTTGGCGATCCGGAAATTGTTTTTGAAGAAGTCCGGAACCCGGTCTCTTCAGTATGCTTAAGTCACGATGGATCAGTACTTGTTTCCGGTGATAAAAAAGGAAATGTTAAAATCTATGATATTGCACAAAAAAAGTTGATACAGACATTACGGGGACACACTGCACAGATTGAAGAGGTTCAATATAGCCCTGATGACCGTCAACTGGTTAGTGTTGGCCGGGATGGAACAATCCAGATATGGGAAACAGGTAACCTGTTCGATCAACCCATCGTGATCAAGGATAGTGAAGGATGGGTCTTCTCGGTAGCTTTCAGCCCCGATGGAAAATCGTTTATTGCCGGTTCCAATGGAAGGGATAAACTGGTTGCCAGACCCACACGGTCAGCAGATATGGCAGCCAATATGTGTATCCTGATCGATCGGAATTTTTCTCTACAGGAATGGAATAATTATGTCGGTGAAGATATCGACTATGTTGAAACCTGTAATGTTGCGGCAGCAAGCCAAAGTGTTAATAATCAATAAGTTTATTGGTATGGCAAAAAAGATACTTATCCTTTCAATCATTCTCTGTACTTTAGTTACCTTTAAGGTAAACAGTCAATCAGAGGAATGTGTATTCAAGCTTCAGGAAGCCGAACGATTGTATTCCGTGGGACAGGTTGAAAACATCCCACAAATGCTCGAATCCTGTATTGCAGAAGGATTTAACAAGGAGGAGCGTTTGCAGGCTTATAAGTTAATCATTTTAACCTTTCTGTCAGAGGACAACATGCAGAAAGCAGACTCTGCTATGGTTGATTTCCTGAAAAGATATCCTGAATATGAAATTACTCCTGCAGATCCGGCAGAATTTGTCTACCTGAAGAAATCCTACAAAACAGTCCCTTCATTTTCCCTGGGAGTGATTGGAGGTGTAAATCTCTCTTTCCCCTATTCCATTGAACAGTTCGGCCCACATGATCTGGGCAGTGCTTCCGGAACCTATAAGGCTACCGGACCCGGCTTCCAGGCAGGCGCCAGTTTGATCAAATACATTTCACCCCGGTTTGATCTGAACCTTGAGATCCTCTACCAGCAATCCATCTATTTTTATTCATTAATAGCTAAACAACAGACCAGCGTCTTTAATCCCAACTATGAGATAGAGATCTTTGAAACCATGTCCATGCTGGCATTCCCTTTGTCAGTTACGTTCGACCTGACAAAGAGGAAATGGAGACCCTTTTTGCGTGCGGGAATTGTCGGGACCTATAACCTTGGCTCCACCATTGATCCGAAGCGGTACTATTCCGATGGTTCACTGGATGTTGTATCGGGTGAGAATATCGCTACAAGTGACTTGAAGAATAGGACTGACCTAAATTTTTATGCCCAGGCAGGTGCCGGTCTGAAGTATGATTACCAGGGAAAAGGGTATTTCCTGCTCGATATTCGATTTCTGGCTGGATTTACAAAAATTGTTTATGCAGAAAACAGGCTTGACTCTCATAGTGATTTGATTTTCAGATATAAATATACTGATGACGATATATATATGAATGCGTTGTATATCTCATTGGGTTGGATATATCCCATTTATGTTTCAGAAAAGCAACCAAATTTTAACTGATTTAGTCATTGTAAAAGAAAGAGTTCCTGCCATGAAAAGAAACTATTTGGTTATGTTAACCTTACTGATTCTATCTTTAGGTTGCTCTAAGGATGCAATCAAAAAGGGTCAGTCCGAAGCATTCATCAAGTTCTTCGGAAATTCAATGGTGGATGAAGGGACCGATGTGAAACAATTGACCGATGGCGGATACATCGTTATCGGAACCTCAACTACAGGATCCGGTGATTCAGATATAGCACTGATCAGAACCGATCAATATGGTAACGAACAGTGGTCACTCTATTTCGGAGGACCTGGCAATGATGTGGGAAACAGTATCCAGCTGACAGGGGATGGCGGATTTATCCTGGTTGGTTCCTGGTTTGACAACCAGGCTGGTAAAACAGACCTTTACCTGATAAAAACGGATGACCAGGGAAGTGTCCAGTGGGAAAAAAAGATCGTGAAACCAGGCAACCAGGTTGGAAACTCCGTGCTTGAATTGAGCAATGGATATATCATGACCGGTAAGAGCGATCAATACGGGAATGATGACATTATTGTCGTACGTACTACAACCACCGGGGATATACTCGAGAATGAAGAATCATGGTACGCTACACGGGGATATGGAATTTCAGATGTTGGAAACCAGATCATTAAAGTCCCCGATATAAATGCATTTATTGTTATCGGTACAACCAGCCTGGAAGATCCCGGGCAGGGATTGCTTAATTCAAATATCATTACCATTCACATTACAGGTAATGGCGTTGGATGGTCAAATGTAATTTTTGGTGGCAGTGGAAATGATCTTGGTGAGTCGATTCAACACATCAAGGATAATGAATACATCATGGCAGGCACCCTGGATGACGGAGCAAACTCAAAAATGTTCATTCACAAGCTGAAACTCATCGTTGAAGACATTTCAAAATCCTGGAGTACTCCTGCTACATTTATTGAAACGACAGGGAAAACTTCAGGCACATCAGTGCAAGTAACACCGGATGGAGGATTTGCTGTACTGGGTTCAGTCATTGCTTCTCCTGGCAACTCTGATTTCTACCTGGTATTAACTGACCCTGCTGGAGCAGTTCTTGAAGGTCAAACACTGACCTTCGGTGGAACAGGTAATGAATTCGGAACATCCCTGCAACTGACTGCTGATGGTGGTTTCATTATGGTCGGATCGACCGGTATTCCCGAGGATAATAACCGGGAGATTGCCCTCATAAAAACGAATAGTTTGGGCAAACTCTATTAAACAGGTTAAACGAAGGAGGCGCTCCTCCCTGCTAACTGAATTAATGAATAAGCTATGCGAAGAATTATATCCATAATGGTTTTGTTCTTTTTTACCCTTTCAGGGTATCTCTCTGCCCAGCCCGTTGCTATATTGACAACAGAAACGGTTGATATTTGTTCCGGAGAAACGTATGATCTGACTGTAACGATAAGCGGTGGCCAGTCTCCATATGATATCAAGTACCAGAACCCGGATTTGTCTGTCGTTGAGCTTACGGATCAAACATCCCCAATTTCTATTACTGTGTCCGATGACGGAACGTATGTGCTAACTGAAGTAATAGATGACAACGATGAATCGGGCACCTTTTCGGGAACTGCTACGGTAAACGTCCTTTCCCGGCCACAGAAACCTACCATCAACTCCTATCCAAACGGAGGAGTGACTGAGTTTTGTGAAGGTAGCTCGTTGACCCTGAGAGCTCAGGAATATAGTCCTGGATATCTTTGGAGTAATGATATATCCTCCCGGAATAACACCGTTTCGCAATCGGGTGATTACACCGTCCAGAGAATCGGCTCCAATGGATGTTATAGCGAACCATCAGATCCCTACTCGGTGACAGAGAATCCAAAACCGATTGCAACCATTGCAGTGCAGGGGGACAATTCGATCTGTGTAGACGAAACCGGGACCTGGAGAGTCTCTTTGTTCCAGGGGACCAATCCCATTACGGTAACCTATACCGGATCAATCCCCGGCATAGAAATCACCAGTGCGAGTTATTTCGACATAACAGACAGTAAAAGTTATGCTACTACCATGACTTACACGATTACAGATGTAACTGATTCTAAAGGCTGTGATGGTCAGATCCTTGCTTCCAGTGCATCAATAACCGTGAATGACTTGCCCGATGTTACGTTCAATCCTCCAAAAACTGATTTCCTGGATACAGAGGATGATGTGGCACTTACCGGGGGCAGCCCTCCATTGGGAACCTATTCGGGTGATGCAGTTTGGAATGGATACTTCCATCCTTCCGAGGCAAGCACATCAAGCCCTAACGATGTTACCTATACCTATACCGATGCAAATGGATGTACCGATAGTGAAACGGTCCAGTTTGATGTGGTTGAGGCTCAGGGAGATTTCACCGCAGAACATGCGTATGATAACGGGAGTGGCAACCTGATCTATTGCACCTATACACCGGTAGATACACTCACTGGTACGGTGATTAATGGAATGCCAGGTGGATATTTCATCGGCCCGGGGATCATCGAAAATCCTACTCCCGATCAGGCATATTTTGACCCGTCTCTTGCCGGAGCAGGTGATCATCTGATCACATATATCTTTTACGTTTATCTCAACCCCCCATTTAACACACTTTGGAGCCAGGCCGCCATATCGAAGACCGCCAGGGTAGACTATGCGGGGGATATAATTATTTCAGGACTGGATCCCGCATATTGTGCAAATGATGATTCAGTCAAGATTGATCTTCTGGGTAGCATTCACAACGAAGGGATTACCGGTTTTGAAGGGGTGGAAGAAATGACTGGATTGGGCGTTACGAATCCCTTCCCGGATACCTACTATTTTGATCCGAAGAAAGGAGTAACCGGTCAAAGAACAGTATCCTATACCTATACCCGTGATTTTTCACAATGTGTTATTCACGATGCGAAAATAATAACCGTTAACCCCTTACCGGTACTTGATTTTGAGATACTTGATAGTTGCATTTATACAACTGCAGGAACAGATTCAATCCAGTTTAACAATACATCACCTGATGCAACCAGCGTTGTGTCGTGGGAATGGGATTTCGGAGATGGGAAAACCAGCCCCGAAGAGAATCCATGGCATGACTACAATTCCGTCGGGACAAAGTTAATTGTCTTGAAAGGGACCAATAATTTTGGTTGTACTGACCAGGTTCAGCAGATCCAGGAGTTCCAGTCGATATCACGGGCACTGTTTGGATGGGAAAACGAATGCCTTGGAGATACCATGCATTTCTTGTTCAAATTTGGTGAAGTGGAGGGGAATGTTATTTCCTGGAAATGGGATTTTGATGATGGAACATTATCCTCTGATACTACCCTGTCCGATCCTTACCATAAGTATGACCTCTCCGATAATTATGATGTTGAACTGAAGGTTGAAAACGACTTTGGCTGCAGGGATACAGTTGTACAAATCGTTCCCGTAAGACCCACCTTCCTGGTAAATGCTGATAATCCCTATTTTGAAGATTTCGAAGGAGGAGAAGGGGGATGGCTGAACGATGCGGACCCGGGTTCACCGAATAGCTGGGAGTTTGGAAAACCATCAGGCACCATTATCGGTGATACCCTGAAAGGGGACGCCTGGGTGACCAGCCTTGGAGGACTTTACAGTGCGAATGAAAAGTCGTACGTTGAAAGCCCCTGCTTTGACTTTTCTGAAATTGAAAAACCCATGGTGCGCCTGGATGTTTGGGCACATACCGAAAATACACGGGATGGAGCTGCCATACAAACGTCCATTGACGATGGTAAAACCTGGACCATTCTTGGGTCTAACCAGGACGGGATCAACTGGTACAACTCTGCATTGCTTACAGGGGAACCCGGAGGACAGCGGCTCGGCTGGACAGGAACCTCCCAGTCAACATGGAAAGAAGCAAGGAACATGGTTGACCATCTGAAAGGAACTAAATTCAGGATGAGAGTTGCCTTTGGATCCGATGCCGTAGCCAGTAACTACGAAGGATTTGCCTTTGATAATGTATGGGTCGGAGAAAGAACCCGAATGGTAATCCTGGAACACTTTACCAATTCAACCAGTGCTCAAAGTCTCGATGCGGATGCGGATGTGAATAGCGTTACCCAACAAAATGCGAGAGAGGTGATCGATATTCACTATCATACGAGCTTCCCGGGTGCAGATCCCCGGAATAGCTATTTCCCATCAGGACCCAGTTCCAGAACACTCTACTATGGAGTTGCTTCCGTTCCCTATTCAGTCATGGACGGAATATATCCCTTCCAGGGTTTCGATGGTGAAACGGGAGAATATAACTGGAAAGAGAGTAATTTGCTGCGAAATATACTGATCGACCCGCTGTCAACGATCGATCTGAGTTCCTCTTACATTGTCGGTAATAATATCTATGTGGAGGCTGATGTTGGTCTGATTGATACAACACTGATAGGGGAAAACATTACACTGCATCTTGCTGTAGTGGAGAACGAATCAACGGCATTTGAAAGTATATTGAAAAAGATGCTTCCCGATGCCGGAGGAACAAGCCTGATCGACCAGTGGGATGAAACTAATTCGGTCACGGTGTATCAGTCCTGGAGTTTTAATCCGGCAGATTTTGTCTCGGTGGATTCTCTCGTACTGGTTGCATTTGTTCAGAATGAAGACACCAAAGATGTATACCAGACAGCCTATATCGGATTTAAAGATCTGCTGGGAACCCCTATTTTTGATACTCCGGCCAGAACCGGCGCTCTCGATTACCTGGTTTATCCAAATCCAGCATCCGGTGAGATCTTCCTGAAGTTTGATCAGGTACTAAAAGGGAATATGCAGGTTCATGTGTTCAATGAAGTGGGAGCACTGGTTGAAATTAATGTTCTGCAGAAGGGGAATGACCTGTTCTCATTTGATGTTGCAAACTACAACCAGGGTGTTTATATAATTCATGTGACCGATGCTGAGAGTAATTCCCAGGGATGGAAACGATTCATCGTGATCCATTAGATCCAAACCGGCCGGTGTGAACCGAAAACGGTAAACAAAAAATTCCAGGCGACCTGTTTCACGACAAAAACAGGTCGCTTTTTTTCTTCCCATAAAAAGAATACTTTTGTAATTCCATTTTTTGTATCACAGATACAATCGCATGTTGGGTGGCTGTCCAAAGCAGCCACATTTTACAACCATGAATTTTAATGTGCAGGATTAAAAAATGAGAAATAAAGTCATACTGATTATCCTCGATGGCTGGGGGATCGGAGATAAAACTGTCTCGGATGTGATCTTTAACGGAGATACGCCCAACATGGATGAATTTTTGGCTACCTGTCCGAATGCAACCCTCAGAACCTGTGGGGAAGATGTCGGACTACCTGAAGGACAGATGGGAAATTCTGAGGTGGGTCACCTGAACATTGGCGCCGGACGCGTGGTTTATCAGGATCTGGTAAAAATCAATAAAGCGGTTAAAGATAATTCCATTGCTGAGAATCCCCAGCTTGTTGATGCGTTCCGCTATGCCCGGAATAACAAAAAAAACGTTCATTTTATCGGCCTGGTATCCGATGGAGGTGTCCACTCACTGGATGAACACCTTTATAAATTGTGCGATCTGACCGGAGAATATGGGCTGGAACATGTATTTATTCATGCCCTGACCGATGGCAGGGACACAGACCCCAGGAGTGGCCTCGGATTTATCAGAGAGCTGGAAGAGCAGCTGCAGCATTCAAATGGAACCGTTGCAACCCTTACTGGAAGGTACTATACAATGGACCGGGATAAGCGATGGGAAAGGATAAAAATCGGATACGATGCACTGGTAAAAGGCGAAGGAAAACATACCCGCTCCATACAGGAAGCAATAAAAGAATCATACAATGCAGGAGTTACAGATGAATTTATTAAGCCTATCGTGAAAGTGGATGGCGAGGGGAATCCTATTGGCACAATTCAACCGGATGATGTTGTGATCTGTTTTAATTTCCGGACTGACCGACTGCGGGAAATTACCATAGCCCTGACACAAAAGAATTTTCCGGAATATGAAATGGAAACCATACCACTCTATTACCTGACCCTCACACGGTATGATGATACATTTAAAAATGTTCAAGTAGTCTACGATAAGGAACATGTATCCAATACCCTGGGGGAGATCATGGCAAATACCGGGAGAAAACAGATCAGGATCGCTGAAACGGAAAAATATGCACATGTGACCTTTTTCTTTTCGGGAGGAAGAGAGGATGAATTTGAAAACGAGAAAAGAATAATGATCCCCTCACCAAAAGTGGCTACCTATGACCTGAAACCGGAAATGAGTGCCTATGAGGTGAAGGATGCCATTCTGCCGGAACTGCAAAAACAAACAGCCGATTTCATTTGCCTTAATTTTGCCAATGGAGATATGGTAGGCCACACCGGCGATTATGAGGCGATCCTGAAAGCCGTACATGCGGTGGATGAATGTGCAGGGGAAGTGGTCAGGACAGCCAGGGCAACCAACTACTCCATTTTGATTATTGCCGATCATGGAAACGCCGATAATGCCGTTAATCCGGATGGATCACCGAATACCGCACATTCACTTAACCCGGTTCCTGTAATCCTCATTTCAGACCTGAAACGGGGGTTGAAAGACGGAATCTTAGCGGATGTCGCACCAACCATCCTGGAAATGATGGAAATAGAAATACCGGAACAGATGACCGGCAAAAGCCTGCTCGTTTAATCCTGTTATCCATAATCGTTTGATACAGATAGGTAACGCCATAGTGAGTATAGATGTGATTGAAAAACAATTTGTGTGTGACCTTGCCAGTTGCAAGGGCGAATGCTGTCTCTATGGTGATTCGGGTGCTCCACTTGAACCGGAAGAAGGAATCATACTGGAACAGATCTGCGATAAAATAAAACCCTTTTTACGACCTGAAGGGATTCAAGCAATTGAACAAATCGGTACAAGCATGACCGATGCAGATGGTGACCTGGTTACTCCCCTGATCATGAACAGGGAATGTGCATATACCCTGATAGAGGACGGAATATACAAATGTGCTATCGAAAGAGCCTATCTGAATAAGAGGATAACATTCAGAAAACCAGCTTCCTGTCATCTTTTCCCGGCAAAAATTAAAAACCATTCCGGGTTTGACAGCGTGAATTATGAACAATGGGAAATATGTAAACCAGCCCGGGTCCTTGGAGAAAAAATGGGAATCCCCGTTTACAGGTTTCTGAAGGATCCGTTGATCCGGAAATTTGGAAAACAATGGTACAGGGAACTGGAAATAGCAGCACGAAGCATAACCCGGTAACAACTGTAAAATCCAGGTCAAATGAATGCGTAATATGCAGAACCCACATTGTAACAGTTAATCATATAATCTATCAATAAACAATGGAAAAAGTTACAAAATACATTGATGAGAACAGACAACGGTTCCTGGATGAATTATTCGACTTCATCCGGATACCATCGGTCAGTGCAAAACCCGAGCATAAGAAAGATATGGCCAGGGCAACAGAATTTATCAAGGATAAACTCCTGGAAGCCGGCGCTGATAAAGCGGAGGTTTTTACAACACAGGGACATCCCATAGTGTATGGTGAAAAAATGGTGGACAAGGATGCCCCGACAGTCCTCGTCTATGGACATTATGATGTTCAACCGGCCGAACCGTTTGAGCTTTGGGATTCTCCACCCTTTGAACCGGAAATCCGGGACGAAAAAATTTATGCCCGGGGAGCAGATGATGATAAAGGGCAGCTGTTTATGCATGTGAAAGCATTTGAATACATGAATCGTACGGATGCCCTCACCTGTAACATCAAATTTATGATCGAAGGCGAAGAGGAGATCGGCTCTCCCAGCCTGAAAAAGTTTTGTGTTGACCATAAAGAACTGCTCATGTCCGATGTCATCCTCGTCTCCGATACTACGATGATCGCACCCGATATCCCTTCCATTACCGTTGGATTGCGTGGTCTGAGTTATTTGGAAGTGGAAGTGAGCGGACCGAACCGGGATCTGCATTCTGGACTCTATGGCGGGGCGGTGGCAAATCCGGCTAATGTTCTTGCTAAAATGATTGCATCACTTACCGATGAAAACAACCGGATTACCATACCGGGCTTTTACGAAGATGTGCTGGAAGTAAGCAGGGAAGAGAGAGATGAAATGGCAAAAAGGCCATTTAACCTGGATGAATTTAAAAAATCGATCAATATAGACCACGAGTCAGGTGAAGAAGGATATACAACACTCGAGAGAACCGGGATAAGACCTTCTCTCGATGTGAATGGAATCTGGGGAGGATTTACCGGTGAAGGAGCAAAAACAATCCTTCCTTCTAAAGCTTCCGCTAAAATATCCATGCGACTCGTACCGAACCAGAAATCAAAGAAGATCGATAAACTGTTTGAAGATTATTTTAAATCCATTGCTCCCGATGGCGTGAAAGTTAAGGTTAAAAGCCTTCACGGAGGTGAAGGGTATGTCTCACCCATCGATACAATTGCTTACCAGGCAGCAAGCAAAGCCTGTGAGGTTACCTTCGGAAAAAACCCCATACCGGTCAGAAGTGGAGGAAGTATCCCCATCATCTCCGATTTCGAACAGGTGCTGGGAGTGAAATCCATCTTACTGGGCTTCGGACTCGATTCAGATGCCATCCATAGCCCGAATGAAAATTATCCCCTGTTTAACTTTTTCAAAGGAATAGAAACCATTCCGGCATTTTTTCGCTATTTCGCAGAGATGATGAAATGAAAGGCTAACTGTTCATAAAGATAATCCTTATCAAAACCAAAAATCCCAAAACTCAAAGTACCAATCCCAAATAAATCCCAGTCATCAATAAATCAAATTCCAATAATTTGTGTTGATTATTGGAATTTTTTTTCATATTTTTTGATGGCTGCCATCAAAAAAAGGAGGGTATGTTGAGAAAATGTTCATAAAATAATGCTTGGGATATAAAAAAAAGGGGGGGTAATCAGAAAAATATAGTCTATTTTTGGCCATACCTATAAAATAAATAAAATGGCTGAATTACGATTCAAAGCATTACAGGAAGTCTTTTCGCGCCAACCAAGAGAGGTTGTATTTCCTTCCAATAAGATCTCAGATTATTTTGGAATCCGGGTCTTTGACCAGCAGAAAATGCAGAAGTATTTATCCAAAGAGGCTTATGAAAACATTAAGAAGGCAATCCATGAAGGTTCTGCAATTGAAAGGAAACTGGCAGACCAGGTTGCGGCCGGAATGAGAGATTGGGCTATAGGCATGGGTGTAACACACTACACTCACTGGTTTCATCCTTTAACAGACGGAACAGCGGAGAAACATGATAGCTTTATTGAATTTGGAGATTATGGCGGATTAATTGAAAACTTTTCCGGGGAGTTACTCGTTCAGCAAGAACCGGATGCATCAAGCTTCCCAAGTGGAGGAATAAGAAACACATTCGAAGCAAGAGGGTACACGGCCTGGGATATTTCATCTCCGGCATTTCTCATAGGAACTACACTGTGTATACCTACCGTCTTTGTTTCCTATACAGGCGAAGCCCTCGATTATAAGACTCCCTTGCTGAAAGCATTGAGCCTGATTGACAAGGCTGCAGTAGATGTTTGCCAATACTTCGATAAAAACATAAAGAAGGTTATCGCTACTCTTGGATGGGAACAGGAATATTTTTTGATTGATTCAGCCCTTTACCATGCACGCCCTGACCTGATCCTGACAGACCGGACGCTTATGGGGCATCAGTCATCAAAGGATCAGCAGCTGGATGATCATTATTTCAGCTCGATACCTGAACGGGTTAAGGCCTTCATGCAGGATTTTGAGATTGAAGCATACAAGTTGGGAATTCCTATCAAAACCAGGCATAATGAAGTGGCTCCCAACCAGTTTGAATGTGCACCGATTTTTGAGGAAGCAAACCTCTCAAATGATCACAACCAGATGACCATGGAAATTATGAAAAAGGTGGCCATAAAACATAATTTCCGGGTGTTGCTTCATGAGAAACCCTTTGCAGGAATCAATGGTTCCGGAAAGCATAATAACTGGTCTTTATTAACCAATACCGGTGTTAACCTGTTATCTCCAGGGAAAAATCCCAAACGAAACCTGCTGTTTCTTACTTTCCTTGTCAATGTGATTGAAGCCGTCTATGAAGACCAGGACTTGCTTCGAGCCAGTATATTAAATGCCAACAATGCTCATCGACTCGGAGCCAATGAGGCACCACCTGCAATTATTTCGGTTTTCCTTGGCTCATTCATTACTTCAATCCTGGATGACATTGTGGAGAAAGTTACAGATAAAAAAATGAGTCCTGACCTGAAAACTGAATTGAAACTGGGTATTGGAAAGATTCCCGAAATCCTTCTTGACAATACTGACAGAAACAGAACCTCTCCTTTCGCTTTTACCGGGAACAGGTTTGAATATCGTGCAGTGGGAGCCTCTGCCAATTGCGCGGCTGCCCTGATAACACTTAATGCTTCTGTTGCAAACCAATTGATAAAGTTTAAAAAAGAGGTGGATAAAATCATCAAAGACGGAAGAAAAAAGGACGAAGCCATCTTTCAGGTATTAAAAAAATACATTGTAGACTCAGAGAAGATTCGTTTTGAGGGCGATGGATATAGCGAGGAATGGAAAAAAGAAGCAGCCAGGAGAGGATTAACCAATATCACTTCTGTTCCTGAATCACTCACACATTACCTGACAAAAAAGGCAAAAGAGGTTTTAATTGACAACGGGATCTTTGATGAAAAAGAACTGGAAGGCCGTGTTGAGGTTGAATTTGAAAAATTTACAAAAAAGATCCAGATCGAAGCTCGTGTACTGGGAGACCTGGCAATAAACCATATTGTTCCAACCGCGATCGAGTATCAGAATACCTTGATAACCAATGTTAAAGGGTTGCTGGAAATCTATGAAGAAAAGGATTTTGAAGCAATTGCCGGTGCAAGAAAGGAGATGATAAAGGAGATCTCAAACCACATTTCAAACATCAAGAAAAAGGTCCACGATATGATTGAAGAACGCAAAAAAGCAAACAAAATATCCGATGTGAAAGAGCAGGCTTTTGTGTATGACCAAAATGTGAGACCTTATCTGGCTGATATCAGGAGACATGTTGACAAACTTGAGCTTGCCGTTGACAACGAAATCTGGCCCCTGCCCAAATACCGGGAATTACTATTTACCCGGTAATCGTCGATTTTTTATTTGATAGAAAAATAATTATTTTTATCCACCGTTGTAACAGAAAAAAGAGTATGGGTAAACGTTGCTTTTTCCTCGCAGTAATCTTTCTTTTAACGATCTCACTGGACAGTTCTGCCCAAAAGAAAAGAACTGAAAAGGCTAATGAAGCCTATAATGCAGGTGAGTATTACGAGGCGATCGACCTGTATAAAGATGCCTACTCCGTCATCCAGGATAAGGTTGAAAGAAACAGGGTCGTGTTCATGATTGCTGAGTGTTACCGTAAAACAAACGATCCACGAAGGGCTGAATTGTGGTACAAAAAAGCCATCGGCAGGGATTTCCCCGATCCCATTGCTCAGCTTCGCTATGCCGATGCCATGAAGATGAACATGAAATATGAAGATGCTATCGATGAATATAAACGGTATAAAGAACTTGTTCCGGCTGACCCCAGAGCAGATAACGGAATCCTCTCCTGCGAACTTGCCCTGCAATGGATGGAGAGTCCTATCGGCTATGAAGTCCAGGATATGAAGTATTTTAACTCCAGGGGAATTGATTTTAGTCCGGCATTCGCCAGGGACGATTACCAGGTGGTCTATTTTACCTCCTCCAGAGATGAAGCACTCGGGAATAAGACACATGGTGCCACTGGCGAGGATTTTACCGATATATTTGAATCAAAACTCGACCGTAAGGGAAAATGGAGCGTTCCGGTACCGGTCGAAGGACCGGTGAATACGGAATTTGAAGACGGTACACCTTCTTTTACAGGGGATTATGAAACAATGTACTTCTCAAGGTGCGAGATCAGTAAAAGAAAAACCCTGGGATGTAAAATCTTTGTCGCTAACCGTACAGGAGAAAACTGGGGTACACCAAAACCCCTGGAAATCCTCTCCGATAGCCTGGTTGCAGCTCATCCATCCATCTCTGCTGATGAATTAACACTCTATTTTGTCTCCGATATTGAAGGAGGTTTCGGGGGTAAGGACCTATGGAAGGTTACCAGAGAATCCAAAGGATCCGATTGGGAGAAACCCGTCAATATGGGCCCTGAAATAAATACTCAGGGAGACGAGGTTTTTCCGTATATCCACCCCGACGGCACACTCTACTTCTCATCAAACGGACACATTGGAATGGGAGGGCTCGATATTTTCAGGGCTGCACTCGGGGAGGATAACCACTGGAAAATTGAAAATATGCAATACCCGATAAACTCATTTGCTGATGACTTCGGGATCGTTTTTGAAAAAGAGATGGAACGGGGATTCTTCAGCTCTGCCAGAAAGGGCAGAGGAAATGATGATATCTATTCATTCGTCCTTCCTCCATTGAAATTTAACCTCATCGGTGTGGTCCGGGATGAGAAGACCGAAGATGTTATCCCGGGTTCAACCGTAAAACTGATTGGAAGTGATGGACTGAATATTCAGACTGAAACAGGAGATGATGGAACATTCAGGTTCATGCTGCAACCAAATACCGACTATGTGTTCCTTGCCTCCAAAGAGGGCTATCTGAATGGCAAAGGAAGGGAAACAACCAAAGGACAGGATCAAAGCAGGGATTTCAGGGCAACCATCTACATCGCATCCATCGCGAAACCCATCGAACTATCCAATAGCAATGTCTTTTACGACTTCGCAAAATGGGACCTCCGGCCGGAAGCCATGGTCTCCCTCGATAAACTGGTTGAAACGTTAAATGACAATCCCAATGTAACCATCGAATTGATGTCTCATACCGATTCAAGAGATACCGAAGAGTTTAATTTGGATCTTTCTCAGAAAAGAGCACAGTCCGTAGTCGAGTACCTCATTGAAAAAGGAATTGCTCCGGACAGGCTCTCAGCCAAAGGATATGGTGAGTCGACACCCAAAGTGGTGACCAAACGAATGACTGAAGAGTATGATTTTCTGAATGAAAATGATGTCTTGTCCGTAGAGTATATCGATCGCCTTGCTACTGTTGAACAAAAGGAAATAGCCCACCAGATGAACCGCAGAACTGAATTCAGGGTCATTACTACCGACTACGAATTGAACGACCAATAAATTAAGGTATTGCCTGATGGAACAGACTTCCAGGTATCAACAACGGGGTGTTTCTTCAACCAAAAAGGAGGTTCACCAGGCTATTAAAGATGTGGACAAGGGGATCTTTCCCTCAGCATTTTGCAAGGTGATCCCGGACATACTTGCCGGTGATCCCGCCTGGTGCAACATCATGCATGCCGATGGGGCAGGAACAAAATCTTCCCTGGCCTACCTCTATTGGAAAGAGACGGGTGACCTGTCCGTCTGGAAGGGAATTGCCCAGGATGCCATCGTCATGAACCTGGATGACCTGTTGTGTGCTGGAGCAACAGAGAATATCCTGGCTTCTTCCACCATCGGAAGAAATAAAAACAGGATTCCTTCCGATGTGATTTCTGCTATCATTAACGGGACAGAGGAGCTGCTCTCGGAGTTGCGTAACCTTGGAATAACTATTTTTTCAACCGGTGGTGAAACTGCCGACCTGGGAGACCTCGTGCGGACGATTATTGTCGATCTTACCGTTGCTTGCAGGATGAAACGAGAGGATGTTATCAGTAACCACAAGATTGCTGCAAACGATCTGATCATCGGATTGTCTTCAACTGGCAAAGCAAGCTATGAACAGCAATACAATAGCGGTATGGGAAGCAATGGCCTTACCTCAGCCAGACACGACCTGTTTGCTAAATACCTTGCTAAAAAATACCCGGAAAGTTATGACCCGGAAATGCCTGATGAACTGGTTTATTCGGGAAAACTTAACCTCACATCCACCATTGAATCGCTTGGCCTGGATGCCGGTAAACTTGTTCTCTCCCCAACCCGAACCTATGCACCAGTGGTAAAAAAAATACTGAAAAACCACCGCGATAGTATCCATGGAATGATCCATTGTTCAGGAGGAGCTCAAACCAAAATACTGCACTTTATCAATGATATACACGTGGTGAAGGATAACCTCTTCCCCATTCCTCCCCTTTTCCGTATGATCAGGGAACAATCCGGAACCAGCATGAAAGAGATGTACCAGGTCTTTAATATGGGACACCGGTTCGAACTCTATGTCCCACCACCCGTTGCTGATGAGATAATCAAAATATCAGAATCCTTTAACATCGAAGCACGAGTCGTTGGATATTGCGAAAAAGGAGAAGGAAAAAAATTGACTATCCGAAGTGAACACGGTACCTTCTGTTATTGATCCTGCATCTTTTTAACCCCTCCTTCGGAAAAGACCTGTTGCTCCCAACCATTGAAATAGTTACCTTTGCCTACCAATGTAAAGAACCAACAGCATGAGCAGGAATATCATTTTAGAAAAGCTTGAAGGTGTAAAAAACCGGTTTGAAGAAGTTTCGCAACTCATCGCGGAGCCTGAGATCGTTGCCGATATGAAAAGATATATCAAACTGAATAAGGAGTATAAAGATCTTGAACCGGTTATATTAGCCTACAAAGAATATAAGAATACCCTGAGCAACATTGACTCGGCAAAAAAAATGTTAGCCAGTGAAAAAGATGAAGAGATTAGAGAGATGGCAAAGCAGGAACTGGAGGAGTTGACTGAAAATCTTCCGGCAATGGAAGAGAAAATCAAGATGTTGCTCCTGCCTGCCGATTCAGAAGATAGTAAAAATGCAATCGTGGAGATAAGAGCAGGGACCGGAGGTGATGAAGCCAGCATCTTTGCCGGTGACTTGTATAGAATGTATACCAAGTTTTGTGAAAGAATGAAATGGAAGATCGAAGTCAATCGCTTCACGGAAGGAACTGTTGGAGGCTATAAGGAGATTGTATTTATAGTTTCGGGCGAAGGAGTCTATGGTATCATGAAATATGAATCAGGCGTTCACCGGGTGCAGAGAGTACCCCAAACGGAAACCCAGGGCAGGGTGCATACATCAGCAGCATCTGTGGCTATTCTGCCTGAAGCCGAAGAATTTGATGTACAGATCAAACCGGACGACATTCGGAGAGATACCTACTGCTCTTCAGGACCAGGAGGCCAATCGGTGAACACAACCTATTCGGCAATTCGGCTGACACACATTCCTACCGGGATCGTTGTGACCTGCCAGGATCAGAAATCCCAGTTGAAAAACCTTGACAAGGCAATGAAAGAACTCAGAACAAGATTATACAGCCTTGAGTATGAGAAATACCTCTCAGATATTGCTTCAAGACGAAAAACCATGGTCTCAACTGGTGACCGGTCGGCAAAAATCAGAACCTATAATTATCCACAGGGCCGGATGACCGATCATCGGATAAACCTTACCCTCTATAATCTTACCTCCGTTATGGATGGTGATATCCTTGAGATCATTGAAAAGCTTCAAATGGCTGAAAATGCAGAACGTTTGAAAATGAGTGAATTATAAAACGAAGAAACGTAACTTATCCGCATGAACTACACTCAGATCGTTGAAAACATCAAAAGGAAAAAGAGCTTCCTCTGCGTTGGGCTCGATTCGGATATGCGTAAAATCCCTCATTTCCTGCTTCGTAAGAAAGACCCGGTGTTTGAGTTTAATAAACAGATCATTGATGAAACGAGCCAGTTTGCAGTGGCTTATAAACCCAATCTGGCATTCTATGAAAGCCGTGGTGCGGAAGGATGGAACACCCTTCTGCAAACCGTCCGGTTTATCCGCTCAGAATACCCGGATATTTTCCTGATTGCCGATGCTAAACGGGGAGATATCGGAAATACATCCGGTTTGTATGCCAGAGCATTCTTCGAAAAGATGGATTTTGATGCCGTTACTGTGGCTCCCTATATGGGCTACGATTCGGTCTCTCCCTTTTTAGACTACCCTCACCGGTGGATCATATTGCTGGCCCTGACATCAAATGAGGGTGCTGCTGATTTCCAGTTCATAAGAAACAGTGAAACAGGAGATCAGCTGTTCGAATCTGTTCTCCGAAAAGCACAACAATGGGGATCAAAAGAGAACATGATGTTTGTTGTCGGAGCAACAAAAGCAGAAATGTTGAAAAATATCCGGGACATTGTTCCCGATCATTTCCTTCTTGTTCCCGGTGTTGGCGCTCAGGGAGGAAGCCTGGCCGAGGTAGCAGAGAACGGACTGAATAACCAGTGTGGACTTCTTGTTAATTCATCAAGAGGAATTATTTATGCAAGTAATAATCAGGACTTTGCAGAAGTAGCCGGGGAAAAAGCCAGGGCAATTCAGGAGGAGATGGCGGTTATCTTAAATCAACATGACCTGGCTTAATTTCGTAAACCAATGAAAGAGAATTTTTTGCATTTCATCTGGAAACAAAGCCTTTATGATAAAAGCAACCTGATCGCTGATAATGGTGAAAACATAGAAGTCCTTACTCCCGGTGAACAGAACTTCGATGCAGGTCCTGATTTCTTCAATGCAAAAATTAAAAGTGACAATACCATATGGGTTGGAAATGTTGAGATACATGTCAGATCCTCCGACTGGATGAGGCATAAACACGATACCGACAAAGCGTATGATAATGTTATCCTTCAGGTGGTAGCCGATCATGATACACCGGTTTATCGAACCAATGGACAGCAAATTCCAACCGTTGAACTAACCTTTAATCCGAAGATCTATACCAATTATCTCCACCTCCTGAAGAACCAGGAGTGGATCCCCTGCGAATCCAGCATCTTTAAGGTTGACCCGTTTCATTTGAAGCACTGGCTGCAAAGCGTACTTGTGGAACGACTGGAGGAAAAATCCCGGGAGATCAGCTCCATGCTTCAACATCAGAAACATGACTGGGATGAAACATGTTATCAGCAACTGGCCAGAAATTTCGGATTTAAAAAAAATGCACAACCCTTTGAGTTGTTGGCAAAATCTCTTCCCTATAAATACCTTGCAAAACACCGGAATAACCTGTTACAGGTGGAAGCGATGCTGTTCGGACAGGCAGGAATGCTCAATGACCTCATTTCAGAGGATGAGTATTACAGTTCACTGAAAAAGGAATACACCTTTCTGAAAGAGAAATTCTCACTGAAACCCCTCGGCGGACACCTCTGGAAATTCCTTCGACTAAGACCATCTAATTTTCCGACCCTGCGGATTGCCCAGTTCGGAATGCTGATCCATCAGTCAGAACGTTTGTTCTCCAGGTTAATCCTCTGTAAAAATCTGGAAGAGATACATGCACTCTTTGATGTTACTGCCTCGTCCTACTGGGATGACCATTATCTCTTCCATAAAAGAACGAAGAAAAAGAAGAAACTGCTGGGGGAAGATGCCGTGGATGTGCTTATCATCAATACAATTGTCCCATTCCTTTTTCTCTATGGTGTGGAAAAGAACCTGCCTGAATACAAGGAACGGGCACTGGAATTCCTGGATCAGATACCGCCAGAGAAAAATTCAATCGTTTCAAAATGGGATGCCCTGGGGGTAAAAGCAGACAATGCATTTTACTCTCAAGCCCTCTTACAATTAAAGGGTAAATATTGTAACTTTAAACGCTGTTTGGATTGCACTGTTGGTAGAAAAATCATAACCGGAAACCAAACATGAAAAGAGACGGATTCGGTTCGGTCATTTTTCCAATAGCCTTGCTGTTTGGGGTTATCATAACAGGGGTGATCGGATTCTCGATCATTGAGGATTTTACCCTGTCAGAATCCTTCTTTATGACCATCATTACAATCTCCACTGTCGGTTTTCAGGAGGTGCATCCACTTTCAGAAGCCGGCAGATTATTCACGGCTCTCCTGATCATCTTCAGCCTGGGGATCTTTGGTTATGTGGTAACAACCATTACCCGGTTTATTGCCGATGGAATCTTCAAAAATTATTATAAAGATAATAAGGTGAAAAAACGAATTAACAAATTATCAAACCACGTGGTATTGTGTGGTTATGGCAGGAATGGAAAACAGGCAGCCATTGAACTGTCTGAAAATGATGAGGCTTTTGTGATTATCGAAAGCGATGAAACCTTGATTGATAAGGTCAGGGAGGACACCAAACTGCTCTATATACATGGCGATGCGATGCATGAAGATGTGCTGGCAGAATCAAGGATTGATAAAGCAAAGGCTATGATCACTACCCTGCCCAATGATGCCGATAACCTCTTCATGGTGATTACCGCCCGTCAGATTAATCCTTCTCTGGCAATCATCAGCCGGGCTTCGGATGATAAGTCGGACATCAAGTTAAAACGGGCCGGTGCAAATAATGTGATCATGTCCGATAAAATCGGGGGACAACGGATGGCTACACTGGTGACGCAACCGGATGTGGTGGAGTTTATTGAGTACATCATGCTTCAGAGAAAGGGAGATGTCAGCCTGGAAGAAGTATCATGTAAAAACCTATCCTCCTGCTTTGCCGGTAATTCCATCCGTGAACTGGATGTTCGCAATGTTTCCGGTGCTAATATCATCGGACTGAAACGAAAGGATAAAAGTTATCTCATTAATCCCGACCCCAATGTTATGCTAACTACCGAGGACCAGCTGTTTGTACTGGGAACAGTGGAGCAGATTAATAAACTGAAAGAAATTATTGATTTCGGATGATTTCTAAACTTTCTCTCAATTGTTATTGAATTATAAAAAAAAATGGATATTTTTGCACTTCTTAAAAATAGACGTAAATAATTATAGAATAGATAGGTATGTACTTAACTGCTGAAAAGAAGAAAGAATTCTTTAAAAAGTACGGGAAATCGGATTCCGATACCGGATCAACGGAAGGACAGATTGCACTTTTTTCCTACCGGATTGCACATTTAACAGAACACCTGAAGAAAAATAAAAAAGATTTCAGTACGCAGATGGCTCTGGTAAAACTGGTTGGGAAGAGAAGGAGGCTGCTGGATTATCTGAAACACCGGGATATCGAACGGTACCGTGCTGTTATTAAAGCTTTGAAGTTACGAAAGTAGTGAAAAGGGCAATTTTAGATTGCCTTTTTTCATACCTGATTCATTAGAATGATCAAAATAAGGAAGGATACGAAATGATGTACCAAGCGTTTGAAAAGACCATAGACCTGGGTGATGGAAGGAGCATCTCAATTGAAACGGGAAAACTGGCAAAGCAGGCTGATGGCTCTGTAGTGGTAAAAATGGGAAGGACCATGCTTCTGGCAACGGTTGTTTCAGCAAAAGAGGCGCGGGAAAATGTGGATTTCATGCCACTCTCTGTCGAATATAAAGAAAAGTTTGCATCCCTGGGACGATTTCCCGGTGGGTTTATGAAACGGGAAACCAGGCCATCGGATTACGAAGTGCTCATTGCACGACTGGTCGACAGGGCGCTACGACCCTTATTCCCCGATGACTATCATGCGGAAACGTTCGTTACCGTTAACCTTATTTCAGCCGATAAGGATATCATGCCCGATTCCCTTGCCGGACTGGCCGCTTCGGCAGCCCTGACACTGTCAGATATACCGTTTAATGGACCCATATCCGAAGTGCGGGTAGGAAGAATTGATGGTAAATTCAAGATCAATCCTACCTTCAACGACCTGGAAGAATCCGATATAGATATTATCGTTGGAGCTACCGAAAAGAATATATTGATGGTAGAGGGTGAAATGAATGAGGTTTCAGAAGAAGATATGTTGGAAGCCATGAAATTTGCACACCAGGCTATCAAGGTGCAGTGTAAAGCACAACTTGATCTGGCAGGAATGAAAGGTAAACCCGAAACCAGAAGTTACGACAACGAAGAGAACAATGAAGAGCTCAGGAAGAAGCTGTATGACGAGACCTATGATAAAATTCATGCCGTTGCTGCCAGCAAAATCGCAAACAAACATGAGCGGTCGGCTGCTATTGATGAGGTGAAGGAGGCATTCCTTTCTCAGTTTAGCGAAGAGGATGAAATTGACGAAAAGCTGGTATCACGCTATTTTCATGAAGTGGAGAAGGAAGCTGTACGTAATTTGATACTCAAGGAAGGGGTTCGGCTGGATGGAAGAAAATACGATGAAATCCGCCCCATATGGTGCGAGGTGGATTATTTGCCTGCCGCTCACGGATCAGCCCTTTTTACACGCGGAGAAACACAGTCCTTAACAACCGTTACCCTTGGAACAAAACTGGATGAGAAAGTAATTGATGAAGTGCTGTTGCAGGGGACTCAGAAATTTGTGCTGCACTATAACTTTCCTCCTTTTTCTACCGGCGATGCAAGACCCGTGAGGGGCCTAAGCAGAAGAGAGATCGGACATGGAAACCTGGCACACAGAGCCCTGAAAAGAATGGTCCCTGCAAATTCGGATAATCCCTATGCCATCAGGGTGGTGTCAGATATCCTCGAATCCAACGGATCTTCCTCCATGGCAACCGTTTGTGCCGGAACTCTTGCCCTCATGGACGCCGGAATAAAAATTAAAAAACCGGTTTCCGGAATCGCCATGGGAATGATTTCGGATGAAAAAACCGGGAAATATGCCATCCTCTCCGACATCCTGGGCGATGAAGATCACCTTGGAGATATGGATTTTAAAGTTACCGGAACAAAAGATGGTGTGACAGCTACCCAAATGGACATCAAAATTGAGGGGCTATCCTTTGAAGTGCTGGCAAAAGCACTTGACCAGGCAAAAAAAGGAAGACTCTATATCCTTGATAAAATGGTTGAAACCATTCCCGAACCAAGAGAAAACCTTAAACCGCATGCTCCGAGAATTGTCCAGATTACCATTCCAAAGGATATGATTGGTCCACTCATCGGACCGGGAGGCAAAGTGATACAGGAAATACAGAACGATACAGGCTCAACCATCGTCATTGAAGAAATTGATAATAAGGGAGTCGTTGATGTATTCGCAGATAATAAGGAATCCATTGAAGCTGCCCTGAAACGCATCAACCGCATCGTTGAAGTTCCTGAAATAGGGAAAATCTATAAGGGGAAAGTGAAGTCAATCGTTCCCTTCGGAGCTTTTGTTGAGATCCTCCCCGGAAAAGATGGATTGCTGCATATTTCAGAGATTGAATGGCGCCGCCTGGAAACCGTCGACTCCGTACTGAAAGAAGGCCAGGAAATCGAAGTGAAATTGATCGATATCGATGAGCGAACCGGTAAATTTAAGCTTTCCCGTAAAGTACTGCTGCCGAAACCGGAAAGATCTCATGAGAGAAGACCGGATGAAAAACAACACAGACACAATTGAACTGACGGTTGAGGTGATGCTTGCCAAAAGAACAAATCCCTGTTTATTTGTTCCCTGAAAATGGATAAAAATTCAGAATGGTTTACCACGTTTCATCAGGAGATGAATCAGTTCCCCTTTACCAGACGAGAGTATAAACTATTTAACATAAACCGGTTTATAAAATCGGCAAGATGGACAGACCAGTTCTCAGATCAATGCCCTGTCTGTAAGAAAAACAGGTCCGGTATGCTTCATGCAGCAAGAGAAATAGAAAGCATGATAAGAGCATCGGGTGGGGGAGCAGCCGAATTCGAAGCATTACATGACACTATATATCATCACCTGAGAAAGGATCATGAACTTACTCCACGATCCTACTTTATTGCACTCTATTCCTTCTTTGGAATGATCGCCGGATCAATATCCGGAGGAGTGGTGGGTGTTGTGACAGATCTCATCCTCGATGCAGAGAAGGGCCAGTGGCTGAAAAATGGCCTCTTGATCGGATGGTTCCTGGGACTGGTGGCAGGTCAGATTTTCGGAAAACGGAAAGACAACCGGATTAAAAAACTCGGCAGGCAATTTTAGTGATTTCATCAGGATATTCCTATTTTTGTTTTAATAGGTATAGTGATCGGAATTCCGATTAGTCCCGTTTTGATAACAAGCCTGATCATTGCCCGTTGAAATAGCTGCCCAGGTTATGGAACTGAGTTATATTGTCATTGAAGGAAATATTGGCGCCGGAAAAACTTCCCTCGCGAAACGTATAGCACAGGATTTCAATGGCAAACTGATCCTTGAACGTTTCGCAGACAATCCGTTTCTCCCCAAATTCTATCAGGATCCGGAACGATACTCTTTCCCCCTTGAGCTCTCATTTCTCGCCGACCGGTACAACCAGCTTAAAAGAGAACTTAGTGACCGTGACCTGTTTAAAAGTTTTACCATCGCCGATTATTACTTCATGAAATCCCTGATATTTGCCAAAGCTACCC
>Ga0315553_10000837_pt1 | contig 26569 bp, 24 predicted proteins | sample SalMarSW160140MG_FD_203099 | JGI IMG/M metagenome (GOLD analysis project Ga0315553, IMG submission 203099) | Salt marsh sediment microbial communities from the Plum Island Ecosystem LTER, Massachusetts, United States - Salt Marsh Sediment SW1601-40 ... | reverse complement strand
CAGCTTGATCACGCGAGAGAATGGGTCAGAACGAGCGCCGAGCGATGCTCGCGTCAGCCAGCGCGGCGGAAGAACCCTGCGAAAGCCTTCCGTGCCTGCCCGATGAACGAGTCGGTCGTTTCGCCGCTCGCTCCAGCCACGGCTCTCAACTCGGCCTGCCGCATGGCGAGCACGCCCGCAAAGGTGTCGATGAGATCGGGAGCGCGGGCGAAGATGCGCTCCAGCGACGCCTTGGTGATCTCGAGCGCGTCGACATTGGAGACGGCGCTCACCGTCGCGGTTCGGCGGTCGCCGGTGAAGAGCGACATCTCGCCGACCACGTCACCCGGCCCGAGCTTCGCCACCGACTGCTCGCGCTCCGCGGCGTCGGCGAACGTCACCGCGACCTCACCGGAGGCGACGACGAACATCGCTCCACCGAACTCGCCTTGCGTCATCAGCCGCGTTCCGGCGCGAAAGAATGTCGGGCGGCTCTGCGTGGCAAGCAAATGCAGCTGGTCTTCGTCGAGTGCTTCGGCGAAGAGCGGAACGGTCTTCAGGAAGGCTTCGGCGTCCATATTCCTTCCTTACGGTTTCAGTGTCAGCGGGGGGCTTTTTGTCCGCCGGCCGCTGCGATCACGGCGATGATGATGAGGCCGGTCGCCAGGAGCCGGATGCCGGCGCTGGCGCCGTAGGTGTTGAGCATCGTGAGAAGCAGCACCATGAAGAGTGCGGCGCCCCAGATGCCGGGGACGTTGGCCTTGCCGCCTGCCACGGACGTGCCGCCGATCACGACGACGGCGATCGAGGCCAGGAGATACTCATTGCCGATGTCGACTGAGGCACCACGGAAATAGCCGGCAAGCAGCGCGCCGTTCAACCCGCCGAGACAGCCGGAGAGCATGTAGGTCACAAGCCGCACCCGGCCGACGGGGATGTTGGCGAGGCGCGCGGCGCGCATGTTCTGACCAATCGCGAGCACCGAGCGTCCGAAGACCGTGCGATGCAGGACGACCGCCATCAGCGTCGCGAAAAGCGCGGTCAGGATCGCCAGCACCGGAATGCCGAAGAGCTGCGAGCTGGTGAAGGCGGCGAAGCCTGGGGGCGGCTTGATCTGCAGTCCGCGGCCATAGCTGATGTCGATCGAGTGAATGACAAAGCTCGCTGAGAGCGTGGCGATGATCGGCGGGATGCGAAGCGCCCAGATCAGGAAATAGTTGAAGAGCCCGATCGCCGCGCCGCACGCCAGCGCCGCTGCCAGCCCGACAACGATCATGGCGTCGGAGCCGTCCATCACCTTCATGGCGACGGCGCTCGCGAGACCGATATTGGCGGGGAGCGAAAGGTCGACGTTACCCGGCCCGAGCGTGATGACGAACATCTGCCCGATGCCGGCGATCACCATGAAGACGGCGAGCGCCAGCGCTGCCTGGATCATGCCGACGGCGCCGAAGCCGCCGGTGAAGGCGATCGTGGCGACGTAAACCAGCGCAGCGCCGACGAAGGACCAGAGCCAGGGCCTGGCAAGGAGCGCGAGCGGGCGGGACGGGGAGGCCATCGTCTAGCGCTCCCGGCGACTCAGGAGTGCGCGCGCGGCGAGCACGATGATCAGGATCGCGCCGTTGGCGCCGACCTGCCAGTCAGGCGAGATGTGCATGAAAGTGAGGAGCGGCGAAGCGGCGAGCGCCAGAGTCAGCGCGCCGATCACCGCGCCGATGGGCGACACGCGTCCGCCGACGAACTCGCCGCCGCCGAGGATGACGCCGGCGATGGAGAGAAGGGTGTAGCCGGTGCCGATATTGGCGTCGGCGGACGTGGTGATGCCGATCAGTGCCAGCCCGGAGAGGACGCCGAACAGGCCGGCGAGCGCGAACATCGTCACCTTGGTCTTCAGAAGCGACCAGCCGGCGCGCTCGATGGCGACCGGGTTGCCTCCGGCGCCGCGCAGAATCGCGCCATAGGAGGAGCGCATCAGCCCGACATGCACGACGAGGCCGATGACGATCGCCGCCACGATGGGGAAGGGGACGTAGGGCACCTTGAAGCTCATCAGCCAAAGCAGCCAATCGGGCGCCTTGCCGCCCGGGCGCGGCAAGAGAAGGATGGCGAGGCCCTGCCAGACGAAGCTCATGCCGAGCGTCACGACAATCGACGGCAGTTTGCGCAAATGGATGAGCGCGCCGAGCGCCGCATATAGCCCGATACAGCCGACCAGCACGATCGCGCCGAAGAGCGGCGCGTCGCGCAGCCACGTGGCGGTGACGCAGCCGACGAAGCTGACGAAGGTGCCGATCGAGAGGTCGAGATCGTTGACGCAGAGGATGAACATCTGCGCGATCGTCGCGAGCGCGATCGGGATCGCCAGATTGAGCATCAGGCTGAAGCCGAAATAGCTGATCGCGCGCGGGTTGAGATAGGCAATCGCAAGCAGGATCAGCGTCAGGGAGAGCGCCGGCAGTAGAGTGCGAATAAGCCGGCGCACGCTGATCGACGCGAGAAGCGGCCCGCGCGCCGCGCCTGGAAGCGGGACCGACGTCATCGGGCGGCTGCGCCTTCGAGCGGAGCGTCCTCGAAGGAGGACTGAATGACCTTTGCCTCAGTCAGCTCACTGCGGTCGAGGTCGGCAACGATCCTGCCGTTGCGGAAGACATAGACGTGGTCGCAGTTCTCCAACTCGTCGAGCTCGGTCGTGTACCAAAGGAAGGTGCGACCGGCAGCGGCCTCCGAACGGATCAGATCGTAGACCTCGAGCTTGGTGCCGAAATCGACGCCGCGCATCGGATCGTCCATCAGGATCACTTTTGCATCGGAACCGAGCGCGCGCGCGAAGAGCGCCTTCTGCTGATTGCCGCCGGAAAGCGAGAGGATGGGATTGTGAATGTCGGGCGTGCGGATGCCGATGCGTTCGCGCCACTCCTCGGCAAGTCGGTCCTCGAGCTGGGGCGAGAGCAGCAGGCCGCGGCGAAGCGCCGATATCGAGCGGATGCCGATGTTCTCCCCGATCGACCACAGAGGGAAGATGCCGTCGGTCTGACGGTCGCCGGCAACGAGCGCGGCCGACGCGGCGACCTCGACTCCCGGGCGGCGGCCCATCGAGGCATTGAACACGTCGAGCAGGAGCTCGGTCTGGCCGTGGCCGGAGAGACCGGCGAGGCCGACGATCTCGCCGGCATGGGCGATGAGCTCGGCGCTGTCGGATTGACCGGCGGGGCGTGCCCGAACCACGACCGGTCGATCCTCGCGCCGGTCTGTCTGCCGTTCCTGGTCAGCCGCCTCCTGGTGCTCGGCGCCCATCGCGCCGACGAGCTTGTTGCGATCGAAGGCCGCTGCCTTGTCGGCGGCGACGACCTTGCCGTCGCGCATGACGACGATGCGGTCGGAGTTGTCGATGATCTCGTTCAGGAGATGCGAGATCAGGATGCAGCTTGCGCCGGTCGCCACCGTGCGGCGCACGAAGGAGAGAAGCTGTCCCGCAGAATGCGCGTCGAGCGACGAGGTCGGCTCGTCAAGGATGACCAGGTGAAGCGGGTCCCCCTCCGTCACCGTGAAGGCGCGGGCGACTTCGACCATCTGACGGTGGCCTATCGAAAGGTCCGAGACGATTGAGTCGGGCGAGACGCCGTGGCCGGGAAAGATCTCGTCGAGCTTGGCACCGATCAGATCGCCGGCGCGTTTGCGCCAGCGCCAGCCCTCGATCGTGGGATGGAGGATGCGCGTGTTCTCGCCGACGGTAAGGTTCGGGCAAAGCGACAGTTCCTGGAACACGCAGCGGATGCCGAGCCTCTGCGCGAGCGCTACCGAATAGGCTCCGCGCAGCTCGCCGTGGACAAGGATCTTGCCGGTGTCGGGGGCAAGCGTGCCGGCGAGGATGTGCATGAGCGTCGACTTGCCGGCGCCGTTATGCCCGACCAAGCCAACGCACTCGCCGCTCTCGACGGCGAAATCAACACCGTCGAGAGCGTGGACGGCGCCGAAATGCTTTTCGACGCCGTCCAGCTCAACGGTCTTTCGCGTAGCCGACATCACCGGTGCCCCCTGCCGATGATGACTACGCTACAGCAGCCGCGCAATCACTTCATGTTGGCCGCGATCGCCGCCTTGGCGTCGTCGAGCGAGTATTCCTTGCTCGCCACGCCACCTTGCTCGATGTTGGGGAGCGCCGCCTCGAAGTCGTCCTGCGTAAAGGCGAGGTACGGCACGAGGAGATCATGTGGGATGTCCTTGTTGCCGTCGAGGATTTGCTGCGCGACCCAGAACGCAAGGGTCGACACGCCGGGCGCGATCGATGCCGACCAGGTCACGTAGCCATCCTTCGCCTTCTGCTCCTTCCACCACTGGAGCTCGTCCTGGCGGTTGCCCATGATGATCGTCGGGCGCGGCTTGCCGGCGGCGGCAAAGGCCTGCGCGGCGCCGTAGCCGTCGCCGCCCTGGTCGACCACGCCGACGATGTCGGGAAGCGAGGGAAGCACGGTGGCGACAGCCTTCTGCGCCGTCGTCTGGTCCCAGTCGCCTTCCACGGAGGAGACGATCTTGAACTCCGGATGTGCGGCAACGCCTTCCAGGATTCCTTCGTGGATCGCGTCGTCGATCGAGGTTCCGGCAAGGCCACGGATTTCGAGCAGGTTGCCGCCGTCCGGCTGGAACTTCGCCATCTGCTCGACTTCCTGCTTGCCCATATCCTTGAAGTCGACGACCACCCGCCAGGCGCAGGGCGCGGTGACGATGCCGTCGAAGGATACGACGACGATGCCGGCGTCGCAGGCCTGCTGGATGGCGCCGTTGAGCGCGTCCGGCGACGAGGCATTGATGACGATCGCGTCGTAGCCCTGCAGGATCAGGTTCTGGATCTGCGCCGCCTGTGTCGGCACTTCCTTGTCGGCGGTGGTGAACACGTCGGCGGCGGCGACCACGCCGTCGGCGACCGCCTTCTTGGTGACGATGTCGTAGCTCTTCAGCATCGCCTGACGCCAGGAGTTGCCGGCGTAGTTGTTAGAGAACGCGATCTTCTTGTCCGACGTATCGGCCTGAGATGAGCCGGCCGAGGCTACAAGCACCAAGGCGACGGCAGTTGTGGTGAGTAACGTCTTCATACTTTCTTCCTCCCAAGATTGAGCCGGCGATTTTCGCTTCGGCTCCGAACGACAGGTCCGACGAGGACCTGAACCCTTTTCTGCCCTACATGACCGCGCCGATCTGCCAGGGTACGAATTCATTGTCGCCGAGACCGAGTGTCTCGCTCTTCGAGCGCTCGCCCGAGGCGACGGCGAGAATCTTCTTGAAGATCTCCTCGCCCTTCGACTCGATCGTCGCATCGCCGTCAACGATGTCGCCGCAGTTGATGTCCATGTCCTCTTCCATCGTCGTGTACGTGCGCGAGTTGGTCGCTAGCTTGATGGTCGGGGCGGGCTTCGAGCCGAAGGCCGAGCCGCGGCCCGTGGTGAAGCACACTATCTGGCACCCGCAGGCGATCTGCCCGGTGACGGAAGCAGGATCATAGCCGGGGCTGTCCATGAAGATGAAGCCCTTCGTGGTGATCTTCTCGCCGTAAAGCGCGACGTCGGCGAGCGGCGAGACGCCGCCCTTGGCGGCAGCGCCGAGCGATTTCTCCAGGATCGTGGTGAGACCGCCCGCCTTGTTGCCGGGCGAGGGGTTATTGTTCATGTCGCCCTTGTTGCGGCGCGTATAGTCCTCCCACCAGCGGATGCGGTCGATGAGCTTCTGGCCGGCCGCCTCAGAGGCGGCGCGGCGGACGAGGAGCTGCTCGGCGCCGTAGATCTCCGGCGTTTCGGCGAGGACGGACGTGCCGCCGAACTGGACCAGAATGTCGGCGGCGCGGCCGAGCGCGGGGTTGGCGGTGACGCCGGAATAGCCGTCGGAGCCGCCGCATTGAAGCGCCACCATCAGCTCGCTCGCGGGCACATCCGTGCGTGAGATGACGGGGAGCGTGGGGAGAAGCTCCTCGATCATCCTCAGCGCGCTCTCGACGGCGCGGCGCGTGCCGCCCGACTCCTGAATGGTCAGCGTGTGGAAGTGATCCTCGTCGAAGCCGTATTTGTGCTTCAGCCGGCTGATCTGCATGACCTCGCAACCGAGCCCGACAAAGATCGCCGCGGCGACATTCGGGTGCGTGGCGTAGCCCCAAAGCACGCGCTCTAGATTGTCGAAGCCGTCGCCGGAATCGGCCATGCCGCAGCCGGTGCCGTGCGAGAGCGCGATGGCGCCGTCGATATGCGGATAGTTCGCCAGCATGCCGGAATGGTTCACGCGGTCGGCGATCATGCGGATCACGGTCGCCGAGCAGTTCACCGTCGAACAGAGGGCGATGTAGTTGCGCGTTCCGACCCGTCCGTCGGAGCGGCGGAGGCCCTTGAAGGTCGCCTCCGCGGGATCGCGATACTGCACCGGCTTGTAGTCGACGCCGATATGATAGTCCTGGTCGTGGCTACCCATGGCGCAATTGTGGACGTGGACATGCGCGCCGGACGGAATGTCGTCGGTGGCGTAACCGATGATCTGGCCGAACTTCAGCACCGCCTCGCCTTTGGAAATGGCGCGCGTCGCCACCTTGTGGCCCATCGGGACGGCCTTGAGGACGGACACGCGCTCTCCGTCCAGCTCCGTGCTGGTCGGGAGGGAGACGGCTGCCACCACCACATTATCGTCCCGGTGGAGCCGCACGAACCGGCGTCTCGGCGCGGTCGGCGGCGTCGCACCCACGGTGGAGAGAGTGGCTGGATTCTTCTGGTTGCTCATGGCTTTCATGCCTCGCGCTACAAGTATGGTTCAGCCGGAGTTCTTCAACCGGCTGGAAAGTCTCAAAGCCGCGCAATCGCCTTCACGAGCCCGACGCGGTCGTGCACCCAGCGCGCCATGGCGTCGGGAAGCTCGTCGAGGCTGCAGGAGTGGGTGTTCATCTCTCCGGTCGGGATCTTGCCGTCGCGCATCGCACCAACCACCGTATCGAAATCCTCGCGGGTGGCGTTGCGGCTCGCGTGGAGGGTGAGCTCACGGCGGTGAAGCTCAGGGTCGGAAAAGGTAATCCGATCTTTCACCACCCCCACCATGACATATGTACCGCCGCTTGCGGCGAAGTCGAAGCTCTTCTCCATCGCCTTGGCGTTGCCGGTGGCGTCGAAGACGACGTCGAAGTTGTCGCCGCCCGTGAGTTCGGCTGCGCGCTCCGCGGCGTCCGGGCCGGCAGTTATGGTCGATTCGATGCCAGTGATCTTGCTGACGCGCGCCGCGGTCTCGGCGACAGCGTCCATCAGCGTGACGTCGGCGCCCGCGAGGCGCGCGAAGAGCGCCGTGCCAATGCCGATCGGACCGGCGCCGACGACGAGCGCGCGGTCGCCCGGGATCAGCTGCGATCGACGCACGGCATGTGCGCCGATCGCCAGAAATTCCACCATCGCCGCCTGCTCGAGCGACAGCCCCTCGGCCGGATAGAGATTTGCTTCCGGCAGTGCGATCCGCTCGGCCATGCCACCGTCGCAGTGGACGCCGAGACACTGGAGCGTGGTGCAGCAGTTCGTCTTGCCGCGGCGGCAGGCGACGCAGGTGCCGCAGGAAAGGTAGGGGATCACGATCAGCGCATCGCCGGATTTGTAGCCGCTCCCCTTCGGCGCCTCGATCACCTCGGCGGAAAGCTCGTGCCCCATGACGCGGGGGTATTGCAGGAAGGGATGGAGGCCCTCGTAGATATGATAGTCGGTGCCGCAGATCCCGATCCGCCGGATGGCGAGCAGGATTTCGTCGGCCTTACGGTCAGGTAGCGGCCTTTCTTCAAGAGCCAGTTCGCCGGGCTTGCGACAAACGACGGCGCGCATTCCGTTCATGTGAGTGGCGAAGTCATTTCACGACTTTCCCGTCGGCGCCGATGACGCCCTTGGTCAGAATGATATTGGCATAAAGCCGGCGATCCGTGGTGGCCACGATGGCGAAGCAGGTCTTGGCGCGCTCGTAAAAGGCAAAGCGCTCGATGCGTCCGATCTTGACGGGAAAGCCCGAGCGGCGGTCGACGATCGACTGGAAATCGGCGACGGCGGGCGGAATCTCTCTGGGTTTTCCGACCACCTGCATCGAGTTTGCCGGCGCCTTCACGTAGGAGTCGAGCGGAAGCACGGAAAGCACTGCGCCAAGAGACTGACTCGCATCGGTTCCGTCGAGTCGGACGAGGCGGTTGGCGTTACTCGTCGCGGGATAATTCCCGTCGACGATGGCGATCTCGTCGCCGTGACCCATAGCGCGGAGGATCATCAGCAGCTCGGGCGTGAGCAACGGATCGATGCCGATCAGCACGGTTTCACCTCCCCTGTCGTTTTGTCGGGACCCATCAAACCGGTCCGATCACTTTGTTGGTACCGGCGCCTGCGGCGGTATCAGTCCCTGAGATTTCATGTCGGCCCAAAGCTCCGGCGGAATTTTCGCATGAAGCAGGCGAAGATTGGCTTCGACCTGGGCCGGGTCGTTTGCGCCGGGGATGACGGTCTTCACCGCCGGGTGGCCGAGTACGAATTGCAGCGCCGCCTCGATGAGCTTGACGCCATGGGAGACGCAGACAGCGTCGAGCCGCGCGACCCGCGCCAGAATATTCGACGGGGCGGGGCTGTAATTGTAGTGCGCGCCTGGAACCGCGCCCGTCGCCAGGATGCCGGAATTGAACGGGCCGCCGAGGATGATGCCGACGTCGCGCTCCTCGCAAAGCGGCAGGAAGGTGTCGAGGGCCTCCTGCTCCAGAAGCGTGTAGCGGCCGGCGAGCAGGAAGCAGTCGAAGTCGCCGAGACCGAGCAGCGTCTCGCAGACCTCCGACTCGTTCACGCCAGCGCCGATCGCCATCACCGTGCCCGAGTCGCGAAGCTCCTCCAGGGCTCGGTAGCCGCCCTTGTCGAAAAGCTCGCGGATGCGCGCGTCAGAAGCCTCGCGTGAGCCGTGGGTCGGCGCGTCGATGTCGTGAACGAGCAGGATGTCGATGCGATCCTGCTTCAGGCGGCGAAGGCTATCCTCGTGGGAGCGCATCACGCCGTCGTAGGAGTAGTCGAACTCGAAGGCGCGTGACGGGGTGTCGCTGAAGAGCGTCTCGGGCACCTCTTCGGGCGAGCAGTCGCGCAAAACGCGTCCGATCTTCGTGGAGAGCAAATAAGTGTCGCGCGGATGCGCGGTCAGGACACGCCCGAAGCGTTCCTCCGACAGACCCAACCCGTAGAAAGGCGCGCTGTCGAACACCCGGATGCCGGCGTCCCAGGCCGCGGCGAGCGTCGCCTCCGCCGCGCTCTCGGTGATGGCCGTGTAGAGATTGCCGAGCGGGGCGCCGCCGAAGCCGAGCACGGTGAGGCTCAACCGACCTTTGCCGGCGCGCAGTTTCCTCGTCTCCATCCCAGGTTCCCGAGATTCTTCTAGGCGGGAGGGCATGGCTATCAGCCCTCGAGCGCGCCGACCAGTAGTCCGCGCGCAAATTGCCGGCGCGCCGGGGCGAGGCGAAACCGCGGGTGTTCGAGCCGAAAGCGCACGCCGAGAGGAGGGCATTTTGGCCGAGGACGATGCCGCATTTGGTGCTGTCTCATTTCGGCAAGGATTAAGTAACTCCTGGAGAACTCTTTTTTTACGCAGTGCCGGTAGAACGGTTCACAGAGGGACGCAGACTGGTTCAGCGTTCCGTCCCTCCCTTTTTGTTTCCCGCGTGGTTCCCGACGGCCAATGCCCACACGCCAGCGCAAGCAGTCGAAGGTCCGGCCGCTGCTTCTTCCGCTCGCGTGTCTCTTCATCATGGGATATTTCGCCTACCACGCCGTGGAGGGCGACTACGGCCTTTTCGCACTCAGCAAGTTGCAAGCGCGCGTCGCGTCGCTCGAATCCGAAATTGCTGCAGTGCGGCAAGAGCGGGAGCGGATGGAGAGTCACGTCGCCTTGATGCGCCCGGAGAGTCTCGACCGCGACATGCTCGATGAGCGCGCCCGCGAAGCGCTCAATATGGCGGATGCGAAGGATCTGGTAATCTTCCTCGACAAGGACGGCGCGGAGCGGCCCTGACGTTCACGTGCTCGTCAGCCAAGCCCGCTCCGCATGGCTGCTTTGCACAGGTCGCGATACCAGCGGCTGGCCTTTTTCCCCAGGGCATGGCGTTATTATCTATCAGAAGAAGAAGCCGGCTCCGGAGGAAACGATGGCGCAACCCCAGGCCGCTCCCAAACGCGGTCCCGCCGACGTACAGGTTAAACCCGAGCGCGTGCGCCCCGTCGACAAGGGGAAAGCTGCGCCGATTGCTGCATTCTCCAAAGACGACGAGCTTAGGGCGCTGCGCTCGATGCTGCTGATTCGGCGCTTTGAGGAGAAGGCCGGACAACTCTACGGAATGGGGCAGATCGGCGGGTTCTGCCATCTCTATATCGGTCAGGAGGCGGTGGTCGTCGGATTGTCGATGGCGGCGAAAGACGGCGACCAGGTCATCACCGGCTATCGCGACCACGGCCACATGCTGGCGACGGGAATGGACCCGAAGGGCGTGATGGCCGAGCTGACCGGACGCAGGAGCGGCTACTCGCGCGGCAAAGGCGGCTCCATGCACATGTTCTCCAAGGAGAAGAACTTCTACGGCGGGCATGGAATCGTCGGTGCGATGGTGCCGATCGGCACCGGCCTCGCCTTCGCCAACAGGTACCGCGAGAACAGCAACGTCGCCGTTACCTATTTCGGCGACGGCGCCGCCAATCAGGGGCAGGTCTACGAGAGCTTCAATATGGCGAAGCTCTGGGACCTGCCTGTCGTCTACGTCATCGAGAACAATCAGTACGGAATGGGGACGAGCGTGAAGCGTGCGTCGGCGACGACCGAGCTCTGGAAGCGCGGACAGTCGTTCGACATCCCCGGCGCACCGGTCGACGGCATGGATGTGCGCGCGGTGAAGGCTGCCGGCGACATGGCGCTCGATCACGCGCGCTCCGGCAAAGGGCCCTACATTCTCGAGATGATGACCTACCGCTATCGCGGGCACTCCATGTCCGACCCGGCGAAGTACCGCGCGCGCGAAGAAGTGCAGAAAATGCGCGAGGAGCACGATCCGATCGAGCAGGTCAGGCGGCGGCTCGAAGAGAAGGGTTGGGCGAGCGAGGAGAGCCTCAAGGACATCGACAAGGAGATCCGCCGGGTCGTCAACGAGGCGGCAGAGTTCGCGCAGGCCGATCCGGAGCCCGATCAATCGGAGCTTTGGACCGATGTATACGCCCAAGCCTGATCGGGAGCCCGCCCCCAATGCCGACCGAAGTCTTGATGCCTGCCCTCTCTCCCACCATGGAGGAGGGCAAACTCACAAAATGGGTCGTCAAGGAAGGCGACAAGGTCTCTTCCGGCGACGTGATCGCGGAAATCGAAACCGACAAGGCAACGATGGAAGTCGAGGCGGTCGACGAAGGTATTGTCGGCAAGATACTGGTCGGCGAAGGGACCGAAGGGGTGAAGGTCAACACACCGATCGCGGTAATCTTGAGCGACGGGGAAGACGCCTCCGCGATCAAGGAAGGCGCGTCGAAGCCGGCGCCGAAGAAAGCGGCGAACGGCGAGGCGACGGAGCCGGAGAAGAAAGCGGACGCGAGCGGCGGAAAGGACGGCGGCGAGCCGGTCTCCGCACTCGCGGCAATGCCCAAGGCGGAGCCTGTCGACGACACGCCGGAGGTGCCAGAGGGCACCGAGATGGTCGAGCAGACGGTGCGCGAGGCGCTTCGCGACGCGATGGCGGAAGAGATGCGCCGCGACGGCGATGTCTTCGTCATGGGCGAGGAGGTCGCGGAGTATCAGGGCGCCTACAAGGTCACGCAGGGGCTTCTCGACGAGTTCGGCGCAAAGCGCGTTATCGACACGCCGATCACCGAGCACGGCTTCGCCGGCGTCGGCGTCGGCGCGGCGTTCGCGGGGCTTCGGCCGATCGTAGAGTTCATGACCTGGAACTTCGCCATGCAGGCGATGGACCAGATTATCAACTCCGCGGCGAAGACACTTTATATGGCGGGCGGCCAGATGGGCTGCCCGATCGTTTTCCGCGGGCCGAACGGCGCCGCCGCACGCGTCGCCGCGCAGCACAGCCAGGACTACGCAGCCTGGTACTCGCAGATACCGGGGCTGAAGGTGGTTCAGCCGCACACGGCCGCCGACGCCAAGGGGCTGCTCAAGGCGGCGATCCGCGACCCGAACCCGGTGATCTTCCTGGAGAACGAGATCCTCTATGGGCAGAGCTTCAAGGTGCCGAAGCTCGACGACTTCGTGTTGCCGATCGGCAAGGCGAAGATCGCGCGCGCCGGCAAGGACGTCACGATCGTCTCTTTCGGCATCGGCATGACCTACGCGCTCAGAGCCGCCGAGGCGCTTGCGGGCGAGGGGATCGAGGCGGAGGTGATCGACCTTCGCACCATCCGCCCAATGGACATCGACACGGTGATCGCGTCGGTGAAGAAGACCAATCGCTGCGTCACGGTCGAGGAGGGCTGGCCGCAAGGGTCGGTCGGCAATCACATCTCGTCGGAGATGATGTCGAAGGCGTTCGACTTCCTCGACGCGCCGGTCTTGAACATCACCGGCAAGGACGTGCCGATGCCCTACGCTGCCAACCTCGAGAAGCTCGCGCTGCCGAGCATCAAAGAGGTGGTCGAGGCGGCGAAGAGCGTGAGCTATGTATGACTCATACAAGCTCTGCCCCGACCTCAGGCCGAAAGAAGTGTGCCTCGTCGTAGAAATGTACCAGTCCGGTGAGTTCTTGCGGCTACATCATCGTGATGTTCCAGCTATCCGGCTTTCGAAAGATCGGATCCTGAACATTCTTCGTTCCCTGGTAGTCAGGTTCGATGGGCAGAGCGGGTTAGGATTTGACGGAATTGTCCTTTCTTTTCTCAACTCACGGCAAAGGGTGCCCGCTGCCGCGAACCCCTTCCAAATCCACGTATCGCACCCAGAGCCAGGAGTTCTGAGAACATATCGCGGGACGAATACATTGGCTTGGGCAGATGAGATATTCTCGCAAGCGGACTTTAGGTCCAGGCGAGCCGACAAGGTGAGCTGATGCCGATCAACATCCTCATGCCTGCACTGTCGCCGACCATGGAAGTCGGCAATCTCGCCAAGTGGCACGTCAAGGAAGGCGACAAGGTCGCGTCCGGCGACGTGATTGCGGAGATCGAGACCGACAAGGCGACGATGGAAGTCGAGGCGGTCGACGAGGGAACGGTCGCGAAGATCGTCGTGCCGGAGGGCACCGCCGACGTGCCGGTCAACGACGTGATCGCGGTGCTGGCCGGCGAGGGCGAGGACGCGAAGGCTGCGGCTTCGGCAGCGCCGTCAGCAGAGGCGAAGCCGGAGAAGAAAGCCGAAGAACCCGCGGCGAAGACTGAAGCTCCGGCGAAAGAAGAAGTGAAGCCAGCGGAAGCAAAACCCGCGCCCGCGCCGGCTCCCTCAAGAGGCAACGGCCAGGCGGGGCGCATCTTTGCCTCGCCGCTGGCGAAGCGTCTCGCCAAGGCGAGCGGTATCGACCTCGCCGCGGTCGCCGGCTCCGGTCCGCATGGACGGATCGTGCAGCGGGATGTCGAGGCTGCGGCCAAGGGCGGTGTGACCAGGGTCGCCCCGGTGGCAGCGCCGGGTGCTGCTTCGGCGGCGCTGCCGCAGGGCATGTCGGATCAGCAGGTCCGCGCCCTCTACGAGGTCGGAAGCTACGAGATCGTCCCGCACGACTCCGTGCGCAAGATCATCGCCCGGCGGCTGGTCGAGGCGAAGACGACGATCCCGCATTTCTATCTGACGATGGACTGCCGCATCGACAAGCTGCTGGCACTTCGCGCCGACATCAACGCGGCGGCGCCGGAGGTCGACGGCAAGCCGGCGTGGAAGGTGTCGGTCAACGACATGGTCATCAAGGCGCTCGCCAAGGCGCTGATGGCCGTGCCTGACGCGAACGTCACCTGGACGAGCGAAGGGATGCTGAAGCACAAGCGCGCCGACGTCGGCGTCGCCGTGTCGATCCCGGGCGGGCTGATCACGCCGGTCGTCCGCCAGGCCGAAACGAAGACGCTTTCGGCGATCGCCAGCGAGATGAAGGATCTCGCGGCTCGCGCGCGCAAGAAGAGGCTTGCGCCCGAGGAATATCAGGGCGGCTCGAGTGCGGTCTCCAATCTCGGCATGTTCGGGGTCAAGGATTTCGCCGCGGTCATCAACCCGCCGCACGCGACGATCCTGGCGGTCGGCGCGGGCGAGGAACGGGCGATCGTGGAGAACGGCGAGATCAAGGTCGCGACCATGATGACGGTGACGCTTTCGACCGACCATCGCGCGGTCGACGGCGCGCTCGGCGCCGAGCTTCTCGCCGCCTTCAAACGTTACATCGAAGCGCCGGCGGGCATGCTGGCCTGACTTCGCGCACACGCGTGCGCCCTTTTCGAAACCAATCAGATGGAGGTGGCCAATGCCGTCGATCAAACGCAGCGCCGAAGCCGTGTGGAATGGCGGGGGGCCAGACGGGAAGGGCACCCTGACGACGAAGAGCGGCACGCTCTCCGGAACACCGTATTCGGCGGGGATGCGCTTCGGCGAGGATAAGGGCACGAACCCTGAAGAGCTGATCGCGGCCGCGCATGCGGGTTGCTTCAACATGGCGCTGGCCTTCGGGCTCGGCAACGGCGGTCATAAGCCGGACGAGCTGCGCACGACCGCGGTGGTCACCATCGAAAAGGAAGACGCCGGCTGGACAGTCAAATCGAGCGCGTTGACGCTTAAGGGGAAGGTGCCCGGCATGTCGGCCGACGAGTTCAAGAAGGCGGCCGAAGGCGCCAAGGCCGGTTGCCCGATCTCCCGGCTTCTGAAGGGCGCGGAGATCACGCTCGACGCCGAACTGGTAAGTTAGCCGCCTTCGAAAACAAGCGAAGCGCCCCGGAGGCGGGGCGCTCGATGCAACGGCCGTGAGCTCGCGACTACTTCGCGCCGCGCTTGCGGCCGCGCTTCTTCGGCGCGCTGGTTGCCTTGCGTCCTAGCCCCATGCTCTTTGCCAGCTCCGAGCGCGCCTTCGCGTAGTTCGGCGCGACCATCGGATAGTCGCGCGGCAGACCCCACTTGGCGCGATACTCGTCCGGCGTCATGCCGTAGGTGCCGGCGAGATGGCGCTTCAGCGATTTGAACTTCCGCCCGTCCTCCAGCGAGACGATGTAGTCGGGCGTGATCGACTTGCGAATCGGGACGGCCGGTACCAGCGGCTTCTGCTCCGGCTCGGCGGCCGCCGCCGGCGCTCTCACGAGGGCCATATGAACGTCCTCGATCAGCTGGCTCAGCTGCGCGGATTCGATCGTATTGTTCGTGACATAGGCCGACACGATGTCGGCCGTCAGCTGTACGAGATCATCGCGTTCGTCGGCGTTCATTTCTGTTCCTTCTACGCGCCAAGTGCTGGGAATGGCACCGCTCACGATTGCTTGAGTATCGAAGCAGCAAGTGCCAATCGATACTTCCGCTCAAAGCTTTGCGCAACAACGAACCCGCAAATTCCTGTGCAGAATTCAGACCCAACGTGCGCTTTGGGCACAAGAGTTCCCGCGAAGATAGAATTGTTCATATCCTGATAATCGCGTCAAAGAAGAATATCGAGAAAATCCGGCGCTACCGACTTCTGTTCGTGCGGCAGTCGAAATATTGCGTCGCAGCGACACGTGCAGAACTGGTTCACCGCAGAGCGGCGGCCGCTCACACGCCTTTCTGGTGTTGAGCCATGGCGCGCGCCGCTTCGCTCACGTCCCGCCAAAGCGAACGCATCTCGGCCGCCGCCGGGCCGGTCGTCTCGAACTCCGTCACCGCCTGGCCCGAGGCGAGGGCGTGCGCATAGACGGCGCGCTGTACGACGGCGCCGCGCCAGACCGGAGCGCCCATGTCGCGGATGGCTTTTCGCGCTGCGGCGACGATCGGCGATTCCTGGATGCCGCGCTTCGGCGGAACGGCGTTTAGCGCCACGAAGAAGGGGCGACGGTTCCGCCGGGCGATCGCGATCGTCGCCGGCACCGCGGCAAGGTCGAAGACGGCGGGGCGCGTGGGGATCAGGACGAGCGTCGCTATTCTCATCATGGCGGCCACGTCGTCGTTCGCCTGTGCCGGGCCGTCGATGAAGACCCATTGAATGTCTTGCTGCCGGCGCGCCGTCTCAAGCACTTCGGAGAGCTCGCTCGCACCGCAAGGCACGAGGAGAGGGGTGCGCTTGCCGCGCGCCCGGTGCCAGACGGAGAGCGAGCCTTGTATGTCGGTGTCGACGAGCAGAGCCGGCGCGTCCTCGCGGTTGGCGAGGGTGGCGAGATTCACCGCAAACGTGCTCTTTCCAGCGCCGCCCTTCTGGGAGGCTATCGCAATAATATGCATGTGGAGCCGCACCCCTTGCGCGCAATCTACACGGAATGAGCGGGGCAGCCATGCACCTCGTGGGCGGCAAAAACGAACGCGCCGCCGCGATTTTCATCGGGGCGGCGCGGTCTGGGAGAGGCTCAGACGAGCCGGTGCAGGCTATTTGACCTGACCGAGGGGATAGGCGCGGCGCTCGCGCTCGCGCTCCGCCTCCAGCACATGCGGAGGCGTGTCGGCGTAGCGGGACATGATCGCCGCTACCTCGCGGTCGGCCTTGCGCTGCTGCGCCTCCATGATTGCAACAAGGATACGGCGAAGAATGCCGGGTCGGGTGGGGGCTTCTCTCTGTCCAGCGCCAGCATAGGGCGCGACTGTCGAAATATTGGCCATGTCGTCCTCCTTTCAGGGTTTCGGATCCCTCCCAGGACGCTGCCAGGTACTTAGGTGAATCGGGCCGAGCCGTTAGGCGCCGCCGCGCAGGGCTGCCATGCGCACCCCGCGGGAAGGGGCGCGGTTAGGTAAATAAGGTGGAGAGGCGGAAGCGGGCGGCGCGTCAGTGCCGCCACTTGATCGAGCAGCCCACGGAAGGAACTTGCTCGGCCGGACCCTTTCCGGTCTTGGCGATCTGAAGCATCGCTTCGCGGAGCTCGCGCTTTTCCTTGCCGCTCGCCGGCCGTGAGCCGGCGCTGTCGACGCGGCCGCGATATTGCAGCTCGCCATCCGCGTTGAAGCCGAAGAGGTCTGGCGTGCAGACCGCGCCGTAGTCGCGCGCCGTCTTCTGCGTCTCGTCGATGACGTAAGGGAAGTTGAGCGCATGCTCCTTGGCGAAGAGCTTCATGTTGTCGAACGAATCTGCGGGATAGCTCTCCGTCTCGTTCGGCATGATCGCAACGGCGCCGATGCCGGCCTCCTTCAGCGCGCGCACGTCATCCACAAGCCGATCGATCACGCCCTTCACGTAAGGGCAGTGATTGCAGATGAACATGACGAGCGTGCCGTTCTCTCCCTTGACGTCGGCGAGCGAGTAAGTGCGCCCATCCGTTCCCTTCAGGCTGAAATCGATGACGCTGGACGTTCCGGACGTCTCGGCGGACTGCAAGGCCATGGGCTCCTCCGGTGGCGCGAATGGTCGGGGATTGGTGCAAGATAACGTAGGCAGAGCGGCGCGCGAACGCCAGCGCCGACGATGCGTGCGATATCAGTTCTGCTGCGGGCACGCCTTCACGCTCGGTTGAGGCACGCCGAATGAGAATGACCGCTCCACGTCCCGCATGATGACGCGCGGTTGTTTCATGTGCGCAACGATGGATGTTCGGTCGAATCGATCGGTTATCTTAATACGTGGGAAATAGATTTCCCGCTGAATTGATAGACCTTCAGATCGGAATTAGCGTTGTGTTGGTTGCAGTTCTCCGGCGGGGAGGATGGCAACACAAGACCGTTAACTCGCGCCAACTATTCTATGGCTTCTCATGTAGACAAGACTGGAAGCGAAGATGCCCATTCCGAACATTCCTGAAGGGCAGATGCGCAAGGCTCTGACGGAGCTCGAACAAGCCGCCCATAATCATGAGCAGTGGGCCGAAATGCTCTACGGCACCCTAATCTGCCGCGTGCCGCCGGACGAGCGAGACATCAGCGAGGACGCACATCGGAGGTGCAGGTTCGGCCAGTGGTACTATCAGTCGGGCGGTGCCGAGCTCCGGGAACATCCAGGTCTGGCCGAGATCGGGCACGAGCACGAGCGCATGCATCAATACGCAAGAAGCCTGTTGCGGTCTGCCTCTGACGGGGTGCCTATTTCCATCGCCGACTATGATCGGTTCGTTTCCGCGCTGAAGCGCATGCGCCTCGAGATCGATACGGTTCGGCGCGAAGTCGAGGACGCGCTCTACAACCTCGATCCGCTGACGGGGACAGCCAGCCGCGTTGGAATGCTGACCAAGCTCCGCGAGCAACGGGAGTTCGTGAAGCGTAGTGTCCATGCATGTGCGATTGCGATGTTGGACCTGGACCGCTTCAAGTTCGTGAACGACAGGTACGGGCATCTCGTCGGCGACAAGGTGCTGGTCGCCGTTGCGCGCTACGTCTCGGCGCATCTTCGCCCCTACGACAAGGTGTTTCGTTATGGGGGAGAGGAATTCCTGATCTGCTTGCCGGATACTGACCTGCAGGCAGGTTACGCGATCGTCGACCGTTTGCGCGAGGAACTGGGGGCGCTGACGCATGGTGCGGAGGGTCGGGACGCAGTTCACGTGACCATTTCGGTCGGGCTCACGCTCCTGGATCCCGACGTATCCGTCGAGGAGTCGATCGACCGCGCCGACAAGGCCCTTTATGTCGCCAAGGCGAAAGGAAGGAATGCTGCGGTCATCTGGGACGCCTCCATGAGCGAATCGGAGGCTCACCTCGAGCGAGCGTGAGGCGATTCCATCTGGGCGGGTCGATAATCCGGACCGTTCCCCGACTCGCGGCGGCGTGGCATGGCTTCAGCCTTGAACGGCCCGGGAATTGCTGGTGAGCGCTGTGGGGATCGAACCCACGACCTACTGATTAAAAGTCAGTTGCTCTACCGCTGAGCTAAGCGCTCGGATTGGCGCGGAACGTATGGAAGGGGGTGGCCTTAATCAAGCCTCTGCGGGTTGCGGCGGACGCCGGGGCGGGGCTTCACCCGGCAGCGGCATCCGCGAGCCCTGCGAGCGCGGCCACCATCGCGCTTTTCGGATCGGCAAGGGGCATCGGCGCGGTGAAGTGGTTCGCGTCGGGGATGATCGTGGCGCGCGCCGTCGCGCCGGCCGCCGACCAGCGCACGGCGACGAGGCGGCTCTGGCGGAGAAACTCGGAGGATTCGGCGCCGCCGACCCAAGCCTCGAGCGTGATGCCGGACGGCAGCGCCCAGAACGTCGGGCTCATCGCCAGCGCGGCTTCCGTGTCCAGTTTGAGATCGGTGTTGATCGAGGTCTGCACCAGAGGCTCAAGATCGAATAGGCCGGAGACAGCGAGGCCGCGGCGAACGAGACCGGCCGGCGCGCCGAGCGCGCTCCAATCGGTCGCGACCGTCGCCGCAGTCAGATGGCCGCCCGCCGAGTGCCCGGCGGCGACGAAGGGCGCATCGAAGCGGCGGTTCAGATGGAGGATCGCCGCACGAACGTCGTCGACAATGTCGGCGAGCGCGACTTCAGGGGAGAGGCGGTAGCCGGGGAGGGCGACCGCGTAGCCGCGCTCGTTCATGCCCCTGGCGAAATGACTGAACATCGTTGGATCGAACGCGCGCCAATAACCGCCGTGAATGAAGGCGATGAGGGGGCGCTTCCCGTTTGGCGAGTCGGGGAAGAAGAGATCGATGGTCTGGCGGGGATGCTCGCCGTAGCGAAGGCCGATCTCGGATTTTCCCGAGCGCGCCGCACGGTATCGGGCGGCGTCGCGCTCCCACCCGGCGATGATCTCCGGGTGCTCGGGCACCCGGCTGCGATTGTCGTATTCGGCCTCGTAGTCGCGGGCGGTCAGGCCTGCGCCTCTTCCAGCTTCTCGGCCTCGTCGCGAAGCTTCACTGGGCGAAGCAGGAATGCCGGGACGTGATCGGCGAAGCCGCTCCCTTGCGCGGCATCCTCCTCGGCGCCGCGCTCCTTACGCGGCGGCTTCTCGGCATGCTTCGGCACCGGCGCCTTCTCGTCACGTGCGGGCTCGGCACGCACGGGGGCGTCCGACATAGCCGAATCGCGACCGCGGGCGTTCCTGCGGCCGCGCGCTTCGCCCCGGTCACGGCCGCCACGCTTGCTGCGGCGACGTTCGCCGTGTTCGCGGGGAGCGCGCTCCTCGGACTCGGCGTCGCTGGCTTCGAGAGCCTCCGGCTTTTCCGCCCATTCGATGGGCTTGCCGATCAGCTTTTCGATGAACTGGATGTATTTCGTCTCTGGCTTCGTAACGATGGTGTAGGCCGCGCCCATGCGGCCGGCGCGCCCGGTGCGGCCGATGCGGTGGACGTAGTCTTCCGAATGCGTCGGGACGTCGAAGTTGAAGATGTGGCTGACGGCGGGGATATCGAGACCGCGCGCCGCCACGTCGCTGGCGACGAGGAGCTTGATCTTGTTGTCGCGGAAGCTGTCGAGGGTCGCGAGCCGCGCGTGCTGGTCCATGTCGCCATGGAGCGCACCGGCCGAATAGCCGTGGCGCTCGAGCGAGCGGTGGAGCGTCGCGACGTCGCGCTTGCGATTGCAGAAGATGATCGCGTTGGTGAGGTCTCCCGCCGAATCGATCAGGCGGCGGAGCGTCGCGCGCTTGTCGTGCGGCGTCGAGGAGGAGGGGACGAGCTTCTGCGTGATCGTCTCGACGACCGAGGCAGGCTTCGACACCTCCACGCGCACCGGATTGTGCAGGAACTTGTCGACCAGCCGCGTGATCTCCGGCGGCATGGTGGCAGAGAAGAAGAGCGTCTGCCGGGTAAAGGGCAGGAGCTTCACGATCCGCTCGATGTCGGGGATGAAGCCCATGTCGAGCATGCGGTCGGCTTCGTCGATGACGAGGATCTCGACGCCGGTCAGAAGCAGCCGCCCGCGCTCGAAATGGTCAAGGAGGCGGCCCGGCGTCGCGATCAGAACGTCGGCGCCGCGCGTGATGATCTTGTCCTGCTCGTCGAAGGAAACGCCGCCGATCAGAAGCGCGAGGTTCAGCTTATGGTTCACGCCGTAGCGACCGAAGCTGTCCTGTACCTGGCTGGCGAGCTCGCGAGTCGGCTCGAGAATCAGCGTGCGGGGCATGCGCGCCCTGGCGCGGCCATGCTCGAGCACGGTCAACATAGGCAGCACGAACGAAGCCGTCTTGCCGGTGCCAGTTTGCGCCAGGCCGAGCACGTCGCGGCGCTCCAGCACATGCGGAATCGCCTGCGCCTGAATGGGGGTGGGGGTGGTGTAGCCTGTGGCCTTAACGGCCGAAACGACTTTGTCGCTTAGTCCAAGTGTATCGAAGCTCATGAGGGTTTTCGGCCCGGCGCGGAATGACTCATCACGGCGGGCAGGGTCACATTGCGCCGCAACATAGGGATGAACGTCGCGGAGTCAAGGCGTGGCGGTGGTAAGGCCCGAGAGAATCAGCGTATTTCATTCGTCGATGCCCAGGATGTTCGCACTCCGCGGGTAAGAATGCGCGCGATGATGGTCACAAGCCTTGGTCGCCATGAATCTGCCACGATCGCGTCACCCGAGCGCCGCAGAGTGAGTCGGGATTTTTCTTAGCAGACAAAGAGTTATCCACCGAAAAACAGAGCGAGCCGTTGCCGATTAGCGACAGTCAGTGCAACTATATTGGGTTAAGAGAGCACGCAAATAACCACTGGTTCATGAGGCCATTCTGATGCTGCGTCTTTCCGTTTCCGTGTCCGCGCTCGCCCTTCTCGCAGGCGTGGCGGCTGCGGCCGACCTTCCTCCGCCCCCGACCATGGCGCCCGCGCCGATGATGTCGCCGATGCCGATCGCCTATAACTGGTCCGGCTTCTATATCGGCGGCCACGGTGGCTACGGCTTCGGCAGCGGCGCCTTCTCCGACGGCTTCGTCATCGGCGGCCAGCTCGGCGTCAACGCGCAATGGGACAGCTTCGTCCTCGGCGTCGAGGGCGACGGCAGTTGGGTCGACTGGAGCAAGACCGATGCGGTCGGCACGGTGCGGCTTCGCGGCGGCTTCGCTTTCGACCGCTTCCTCGTCTACGGAACCGGCGGTGCCGCTTTCGGAGACGATGTCGGGTGGGTCGCCGGCGGCGGTGGCGAATACGCTGTCACAGACAATTTCAGCGTGGGCGTCGAGTATCTGCACTACGACTTCGGCGGCGACGGCTCGGATGTCGTCCGCGGCCGCGTGAACTATAAGTTCAGCAGCGGTCTTTTCGGCGGCTGAGTAGTAGTTAGACCTCCGTGTACGGAAAGCCCGGCGCAAGCCGGGCTTTTTGTTTGGCCGGCCGCGGAATTAGAGAGGGTCGGCGAATTCTTGTTTTCCCGAAGTTTTCGCCGATCTTTGGCGCCGGCTAAGCTTACCCGTAAAGTGGCAGAAAGGTGACCGCCAGAACTCACGGTGCAAGGTAGGTATAGCGGAAGAAATTCGTCTTTCGGGGGTGCGGAATGCTTCGTGTTGCGGCTCTGGCGGTCGTTGCGCTTTCGATCTCGGCTTCCGCCTTCGCGCAGAACGCGCAATTCGATTGGACCGGCTTCTATGCCGGCGTAAACGGCGGCTACGGCTGGGGCACCGACGACAACGTCGGCTTCACCTACACACCTGCTTGCGCGCCGGCCTCGGCCGGCGACTGTCCATCTTCGGTGTCGATGGACATAGGAGGCGTCCTCGGCGGGGGCCTGCTCGGTGCAAACTGGCAGCACAATATGTGGCTGCTCGGCATCGAGGGCGACGCCGACTTCAGCGGAATCGATGGAAGCGGAAAGAAGTCGTCGAGCTTCTCCGGCACAACGACGATCAAGGCAAAGACGGAGCTCGACTGGCTCGCGACGTTGCGTGGGCGCGCTGGCATTACTGCAGACCGCGCGGTCTTCTACGCGACCGGTGGTCTTGCCTTCGGCGGGGTCAACAACAAGGCGACCCTGACGAGCGGGTCGACTGCGATTGCCGGCCTTGGCGGCACTTGGTCTGGCTCCAAAGACGATGTTGAAATCGGTTGGACGGTGGGCGGTGGTCTCGAATACGCCGCGACGGAGCACGTGGTGCTGGGCGTCGAGGCGCTCTACGTCGACCTCGGCGACAGGTCCGTGACCCTCAACAAGACGCCGCCGGTCGCAACGCCCGTGATCTCTGCCGATTTCGCGAACCAATTCGTCGTCGCGCGGGCCCGGCTTTCCTTCAAGTGGTGACGAGCCGGGCTCCGGGATGATGCCGTGACGAAAACGTCCGGGCCGGCCCCGGGCGTTTCTTTTTGTCGAAGGCATTCATTGGCGCCGTGTGGGCAACGGGGTGCGCGCCCGACCCCGCGTCGCGTCAGACGTCGATCAGCGCTTCGCCGGCGAACTCGGCGCGCTCCTGGATGAAGGAGAAGCGCTCCTCGGGCTTGTTGCCCATCAACCGCTGAACCATGATCTTGGTCGGGCCGACTTCGTCCTCGACGATGCCGACATTGAGAAGGATGCGCTTCGCCGGGTCCATCGTGGTGTCGCGGAGTTGCTGCATCGGCATCTCGCCAAGCCCCTTGAAGCGGCTGATCTCCACCTTGCCGCGCCCGGCGAACTCGGTCTTCAGCAATTCGTCGCGATGCTTCTCGTCGCGGGCGTAAAGCACCTTCGGGCCCTGAGCGAGGCGGAAGAGCGGCGGCACGGCGAGATAGAGGTGGCCTTCTTTGATGAGTTCCGGCAGCTCGCGATAAAAGAACGTGATGAGCAGCGATGCGATGTGCGCGCCGTCTACGTCGGCGTCGGTCATCACGATGACCCTGCCGTAGCGCAAATCCTCCTCGCGGTAGCGCGCGCCGGTGCCTACGCCGAGCGCCTGCAAGAGATCCGAGAGCTGGTGGTTCGAGTCGAGCTTCTCGCGGCCGGCGCTGGCGACATTCAGGATCTTGCCGCGCAGGGGGAGGATGGCCTGCGTCCTGCGGTCGCGCGCCTGCTTGGCGGAGCCGCCGGCGGAATCGCCTTCGACTATGAAGAGCTCTGTATCCTCGCGCGAGGCGGACGAGCAGTCTGCGAGCTTGCCGGGAAGGCGCAACTTCCTAGTCGCGGTCTTGCGCGCGATCTCCTTCTCGCGGCGACGGCGGAGCCGCTCCTCGGCGCGCTCGATCACCCATTCGAGGAGCTGGTTCGCCTGGTTGGGCGACGCGGCGAGCCAGTGGTCGAAGGCGTCGCGGACAGCGTTCTCCACGATGCGGATGGCCTCGACGCTCGCCAGCCGGTCCTTGGTCTGGCCGACGAATTCGGGCTCGCGCAGGAAGACGGAGAGCATTGCGCCGCACGACGTCATGATGTCGTCGGAGGCGATGATCGAAGCGCGCTTGTTGCCGGAGAGCTCGGCGTAGGCCTTGAAGCCGCGAAGGAGCACGCTCCTGAGCCCCGACTCGTGAGTGCCGCCCTCGGCGGTCGGAATGGTGTTGCAGTAGGAGCGACAGAAGCCATCGTTGGCGAACCAGGCGATCGCCCATTCAGCTGAACCGTGGCCGCCCTGTTTGTCGGTCTTGCCGGCGAAGATCTCGCCGCCGACCAGCGTCTCGCCGGCAAGCAGCTCGGCGAGATAATCCTTGAGCCCGCCGGGGAAATGGAAGCTCGCCTTTTCCGGCGTCTCACTCTTCGCCGGGATCAGACTCTTCGCGCAGGTCCAGCGAATCTCGACGCCGCCGAAGAGGTAGGCCTTGGAGCGCGCCATGCGGAAAAGGCGGTCGGCATCGAAAGCCGCCTTTGCTCCGAAGATCTTCGGGTCGGGATGGAAGCGCACCCTGGTGCCACGGCGATTGTGCACGTCGCCGGCCGGCTTCAGCTTCGAGGTCGGCTTTCCGCGCGCGAAGGTTTGCCGGTAGAGCTTTCGGTCGCGTGCGACCTCGACCTCGAGATGGTCGGAGAGCGCGTTCACCACCGATACGCCGACACCATGTAGGCCGCCGGAAGTCTCGTAGACTTTTGAATCGAATTTCCCCCCGGCGTGCAGCGTCGTCATGATGACTTCGAGCGCCGACTTGTCCTTGAATTTCGGATGCGGATCGATCGGGATGCCGCGGCCGTTGTCGGTGACGGTCAGAAAGCCTTCCTTGTCGAGATCGACCTCGATCCAATCGGCGTGGCCGGCGACTGCCTCGTCCATGCAATTGTCCATCACCTCGGAGAAGAGGTGGTGCATCGCCTTCTCGTCGGTGCCGCCGATATACATGCCGGGGCGGCGGCGGACGGGCTCGAGCCCCTCCAGAACCTCGATGTCGGCGGCGGTGTAGCTGCGGTTTCCGGCGGTCGCCGCGCGGCCGCGGGTGGCGCGCCCGCGCGAAGTCGAAGACGCTGGCGAGCCGGCGTCGTTGGAGAAGAGATCGTCAGCGCGGTCCATGCGAGCCATTGGGTTCACGAATCGGTAAACATCCTGCCAACCGGGCGGAAGGCGGCCAAGAGGCCAAGCATCTGCGGCGGTTTGCACGTGGCCTGGATCGGGAATCGTTAAGCCACAAGAATGAGATAGGCGGAAAACGTGCAGTCCGCAAACGGCCATTTGGCGCGTTGGGTGAGGCGTAGAAAATCTAAGGCGGCGTGCCGGCACGGAGCGCAAGCGCTACGACGCGCGGGCAGGCCGCCTCAGTTTGGGTTGCTTGGTCGCGCTCCCACCATTTCAAGGAGGCCGGTGCGTTCTAGCCCCATCAAGAAGCCGAATTGAACCCTTGTCGCTTTGCTTCAGCATCGGCGGCCATATTCGGTTAGCGCTGCAGTTCGCACGCCGCGTACGCCGTCCTCAACTGATCGATTTTCGGGGTCGCCGGTCGCCGCTCCTCGGTCAGCCGACCGGCTGCGATCTCTTCGGAGGTTTCATTTTTCTAGACCTCCCGTGTTTGCGCCTAGCACCAGCGAATCTATGTGCGCACGCGCGCGGGTCAAGTCACGATTCGTGTCGCGGTGGATGAAAGGTGAGTCGATCGCACTTTGTGTGTCTCATGCGCCGCGCAAGCCTTCGACGACGGGCTGGCGATAGAGGAGCAGCGCGGGGACGCTCGCAAGAAGCGCGCCGACCACGGCAATGCCGGCGGCAAGCGCAAGCTCGGGAAGGCCGATCGCGGCATTCATCGCGATGCCGCTGGCGTGCTCGAAGAGCGACGAGACGGATCCTGCGAGCGCCGCGGCGACGACAAGACCAAGGAGGGCGCCGCCGGCGATCAGCGCGAAGCTGAACGTCCAGACGACGGCGAAGATGTAAAGGCGCGGCGCGCCGAGCGCGCGTAAGACGGCGAAGCGCTGCGTGTAAAGACGCATGAGGATCAGAATGCCTGCGAGGATTGCGGCGACGAGCAACGTCTGCGTTGCGACCGCAAGCGCGCTCATGACGACGCGCACGTCGCCGATCAACTCGTAGAGCTGCACGAGCACTTCGGCGGAAAAGAACGCCGTCGTCTCCGTCGTCCGCCAGGTATTTCGAAGGCCGTAGGCCTCGGCGAGCGTGCGCGGCTTGACGACGGCTGCGGGAATGCCGGGGAGCGCTGCGAGATCGAAGGGTGGGCCGATAGAGACATCGGCCTCCACATCGGCATGTTCGTGATGGTGCTCTTCGCCGGCCTCGTCGTGGTGCTCCTCGGCCT
>Ga0315553_10000836_pt1 | contig 26581 bp, 17 predicted proteins | sample SalMarSW160140MG_FD_203099 | JGI IMG/M metagenome (GOLD analysis project Ga0315553, IMG submission 203099) | Salt marsh sediment microbial communities from the Plum Island Ecosystem LTER, Massachusetts, United States - Salt Marsh Sediment SW1601-40 ... | reverse complement strand
CTGCCAGGGTAGGGATAGACATGGAAACGGGAAAGATAACTATTACCGATTTTGTCATTGCTTCCGATTGTGGGAGACTACTCAGCCCCATAACAGCTGAAGGGCAGATTGAAGGGGGGGCTGTTCAGGGACTGGGGCAAACTGTATATGAAGATTTCATAATGGATAAAGGTAAAACACTGAATCCCACCTTACTGGATTACAAGATGCCCTTGGCCATGGATGTACCTAGGATGAAGTTGATAGATGTTGAAACAAATGACCCAGATGGCCCATTTGGCGCTAAAGAGGCTTCCGAAGGGAGTATTGTAAGCACACCACCAGCGGTAATTAGTGCCATCCATGATGCCACTGGGGTGTGGTTTAAGGAGCTTCCAGTAACACCAGAAAAGGTCATAAAGGCGTTGAAGCTATCGAGTCGAGCGTGATGGCTGCCTTCAACCTTGATTGCTTTATGACTGCCGTTAGTTGTTCATCTGTTAGCAACATCTTTTTGACCGAGTTTGGAACTTTGAGCCTGTTGCTTTCTTCGTTCATTGGTCCCGTACCCTTCGGTGGCATTTGAGGCATTTAAGGCCGATGTCGGCGCTCCGGGTCTCCGCCGACGATTACCGGCTTTCCCTTTAGCTTCGGGTTAAGCGTCTGCTCCGCAGAAACGAAGAAGGCATCCAAATCAATATGGAATATGCACCGAGCCATAAAGTGGTATATAAACTAGCACACAGAGCTGACAAAGCCAACTTTTCATAAAAAAGTGACCCAACAATTCTTGGTTTTGTGTAACCCCAGCCCTTGAACAAAAAGTCATTTAGTAGCTATGTTTATCCAATCAAGGAACAAGCTAGTAAGATAAAGTTCGATAGCCATTGTAATCGCGAATCTTACCCATTGGCGTCTGGTGGTAAGAAAGGTCACAATAGGTGCGACGAGTATCGCCACTGCACGACATACGTAGCTGTATCTCATGGCCAAAGTGTATTGCGGAGTCAAAGGGACACGAAAGGCACCTACAATCAAGCCTATCACAGTGAGCCCCACCAGCACAACGAACACTATCGATAGAATGAAGAAAATTTGCGTGGCACGACGACCTCTTAGCCATTCTTCAGCCCTTCTGTTTAATCTTCTTAGTCGGACGAAAAGCCGCCGTGTGTGGCCGGTCAACCATAATTCAATTCTAGTCAACAATTGCGTAACATGACGAGAACTCGTTGCATACGCATTAGTAACAGCAAGTCGGACTTGCCTCAAGATGTGTATGACAAACTCACTGAGATTCTTCAGCATTAGAAATATTCGCCTGAATACACGCATGCTAAGGAAATTATATCACGATGGAGGGCTCCACTTTGTGGATCGTATGTAAACGTAGTGTCACAATTACTCAATTTGTTCAGTGAGGCTCGGTTACACTTTTTAGTGATCGGTGCAATACGATGACGACCGTGATATAGTTTAGACAACTAACAAATTAGTTACCTACCTGTTTGGTTGTTTTGGAGTAAGCCTACAGAGAGTGAGCTATGATTGATTGGTCTAAATTAGAAACATATCACGATGGTAAACGGCGGAGCTTCGAGGAATTATGTTATCAGATAGCTAAAGGTCTCTACGGTGAGACTGGGAGATTTACTCCCATAGATGACACGGGTGGTGGAGATGGCGTAGAGTTTTACTTAACATTGCCAAACGGGGAACAATGGGGATGGCAAGCTAAGTTTTACTACCCCAATCTTCGTCTCAGTGTTAGCAATCGTAAGGCTTCTATCAGAAGCTCTTTAAAAGTAGCTTGTCAAAACCATCCAAACCTCACTAAATGGGTTCTTTGCACACCGACTAGGTTCACGAGGCAAGAACAAACTTGGTTTGAAGCTAATCTGCCAAAATCCATTCCCAGTAATATGAACGTTAGCCTTGAACATTGGGGAGATAGTGATTTCAATGGCTGGATCAGTGAGCCACGATTCAGCGGAAAGAAAGTATATTTCTTTGGAGAGTTGGAACTTAATCTAGGTTGGTTCCGCACTCAATTTGAAAAACAAATTGCTTTTGTTCAAGACCAATATAATGAGGCATTGCATATAGAAACTGATGCTGATGCATACATTCATGAATTTCTAGGCGACGCAGCTTTCGCTAAGTCTATTGCAGAAAGGGTAACCTCTTTTGAAAGAGAGCTTGAAGAATTTAAGCAAACTGTAGCAGAACTCCAAAGTGACAAACCTTACGGAGTGGATTGGCTAGATACGGAGGCGACCCTTATACCACTTGCCGAAGGGCTTGAGGATAGTTTGACTGAGGCTATCAGGCAGCTACGGAAGGTCCGTGATTATTTTGAAGAATGTCAGCTAGATGAGGTGCGCTCGTTAAACTGGGATGTAGCATGGTCTCGTATGGAACAAGCACATAATAACTATAGAGAAGCGGTTTCAGCAATTGACATAACAGGATTGGGTTATAAGGGTAGTGGGAAAAATCGTGAATATATATTGAGGGAGGCTGAGCGGATTCTACATCGGCCGAGATGGATGGCAGCTAGTTTGATGGACGACTTGCGTGTTACAATTGACCAGTTTGAGTACATTACTCAAGCTGACTTGCACTTACTTGGCAATGCGGGCATCGGTAAGACACACCTAAGCAGTCATATATGCCTCGAACGTCTGAAATCTGATTTACCAGCACTACTTGTGCTTGGACTTCATTTCACAAGCGATGAACCGCTTCATACACAACTACTGGCCATTCTCGATATACCGGCGGCTTACAGTTGGCACGATTTCTTGTATGCTTTGGAAGCAACCGCTCAAGCTTATCACACACGTTTACCTATAGTTATTGATGGCCTGAACGATGCTATGCGGAATGGTGCGCTTTCGAACGTATGGAAAACAGGATTAGCCGGCTTCATTCAAGAAATGGCTCAAACAGACAATGTGGTGTTAATAACGACCTTACGCACTACTTACAAAGAAGCCATCTGGCCTCACGGTGTGCCTGAGAATATAAAACACGTCTACGGTTTTGACGACTACAATGTAGAATCGGCACTTGAGAAGTACTTTTCCTGGTATAAAATCAAGGCAGATCTGACAGCAGCAACTTTATCTCAATTCGAGCATCCTATCTATCTCAAGATTTTTTGCGAAAGCCAGAATAGTGAGCGTAAAGAAGAAAAAGAAGTCTATATTGGTGAGCAGACGCTGTTTGAGGTATTCGACAGCTTCATTTCGCGCTGCAATCGAGCCATTTGCAGGCGGCTTAGTTTACATCCCGACGCACCGGTAGTGATGCAAGCGTTAAATGATACTGCCCGATATCTATGGGAAGATCATGGTCGCTACATTACGTTAACGAAACTGACGGAGATAGTAGATGGTGAACAGCTCGGAGCGCTGAACTGGATTCAGTCGAAAACAAAGGCGCTTCTGGATGAAGGGCTGTTGATCTGTCGTGATTGGCATAGCGGTGAAGAGGTAGTCTACTTTACATACGATTTGCTTGGTGGCTACATCATTGCGAAGTACCTAGTTCAAAAATCAAAGGATGACATACAGGCATTTGTACGCTCAGAGCAAACAGTAACAGCATTGTTCGGTGATGACTACAGTGCGCTACATCCGCTGCACAGCGATATTGGCCGTTCTTTAGCAGCACTCCTGCCAATGCAAACAGGACAGTACTTACATGAATTGACGGACAATAAGAGAGCCCTTGGTCTATCTATTAATGCCTTATTTGAATTGCAGCCTAGTATGGTCAATGAATCCTGCGTACAGCTTATTGAGAAGCTTTTCAATCGACCCCAGAATCGGAAACCCCTCTTTGAGCTAGCAGCATCAACCATAGCGCACGTAAACCACCTGCTTAATGCTTCGTTCTGGTCCAAACTATTACAAACATTGTCGATGCCGGAACGAGACGTAAGCTGGACAGAATATGTGCGAGAAAATTCCGAGCGGATGGGAAAAACCCTGGCTCGGTTCGAAGGACTTTGTAAAAGCGATGGGGCACTATCAGGTATAACCGAATCTCGCATCCAACTTATAGTAGAACATATTATGTGGGTTTTGACTTCAACAGTTCGCTCCCTGCGTGATGAAGCTACCCGGGGACTCTATTGGTTTGGTCGTCATATGCCCGAAAGTCTCTTAGACTTAGCACTCTCAAATTTGGGTATCAATGACCCCTATGTCCCGGAACGGATGCTTGCAGCTATTTATGGAGTAGCTATGGCTTGTCAATATGATTTCATTGATTCTACATTTACGAATGATATATTACCAATTTATGGCCGTAAGCTGTATGATGCAATATTTGCTCCTCATGCTCCTAATGCTACAACGCATATACTGGCGCGTGACTATGCCCGATATACTATTGAAATAGCCTTAATTCATTACCCAAATCTTCTAACAACAGAGGAACGTGAGAGAATAACACCACCATTTTCGGAGGGCGGTATTAGAGAATGGGGGCAGAGTGAAGATAAAGGTGAGTATCGTATGGGCAATGCCCCTATACATATGGATTTTGAGAATTATACGATTGGAAGACTTGTTGAAGGAAGACAGAATTACGATGACAGACCCTTAGAATATAAGACAGCAGTCGCAAACATATTCTGGCGAATATATGACTTGGGATATTCTCTTGAAGCGTTTGGAGAGATTGACAAGGATATTGCCTCGTTAAATTGGGGTAGAGAGCAAAATGGAGGAAAAGTAGACCGTTATGGGAAAAAGTATTCATGGATCGCGTTCTATGAGCTTGCTGGACTCAGGCAGGATAAGGGTTTGCTTTATATGTATGATGGAACTCGCATTTCTGATGCAGATATTGACCCCAGTTTTCCTCAACCAGTCCAGGAACTTCGGGTTGTAGGCAGAGACTTCCTTGGGGACCGTGGTAGACTTTTACACGAGTGGATTGAGAAAGGGGATATTCCTGACATTTCTCCATATATGGTGATTGAGAATCTTTGTAACGAAAAAGCACCTTGGGTTCTGTTAGATGGTTTCATCTGCCAAGAGGATGCAGCAGAAAAGCGGTCATGTGTAATACTTCCACGCAGCCTTTTAATTCAAGATACTAATTTAGAAGAAACGCTGGCGCTTCTGCGTAATGTAGAACTCATGTGGGGACGGCTGCCAGAAATACCTGAAGACTATCACACTTATGCTGGTGAAATACCATGGTGTGACACTTTTAAATACAATGGTCAAGAGGAACTAGAATTTGTTATTAGCAAGAAGAAAGCTCTACAGAGTTATCCTGCATTTTGGAAAGGACGTACACTCAGTACTGACCATGAGATTGAAGTGCCTGATAAAACAAAAACTGTTCTGGCTGCCATTCCCGTAAGAAAGAATAACTGGGAAAGCCGTTATAGTGTTGCTAATCTAGATCGATTCGTTTCAGTCCCATCAAAGGAAATAGCTGAATTCCTTGACCTCTGCTCACAACCACAGACCTTTGATTTGTACGAGAAAAATGGTAGGCGAGCATCTATTACAATTCAATGGGGTGATACTTGGCACACAGGGCACAAATTAGTGTTCTTACGTAAGGATTTATTAGATCATTACCTTAAGGAAAATGGCTTCATGTTGGCGTGGGTGATTTGGGGAGAGAGACAATTTAAATCTATAGGGAATGAAGGTTTGGATGAATTTGCAGCGAAATATCTACCATACAAATCCTTCCAAGAAGTAAAGGAGTATAGGTATATAGAATAGTTTAGAATCAAACAAAGGGTTAAGAACAAGATGCTATTTAAAAAGAACCAATTGGACATAATGTGCAGTTCGGATAACAAAAGCCTGTTTTGTTACCTCACTACACAAACCATCGCGGGGTCTTTTTATTGTCGCGAAGCTGGTTGGTTAGTCACTTTTGGAGACAAATTCTTTCACCCTTCTCTCAAACACGTCTCTCTCCAAAAGTACCCTTCTCTGGCATTTGAGGCATTTAAGGCCGATGTCGGCGCCCACTCTCACCACTTCCCATTCATCGCTGCCGCAGGGGTGCGCTTTGCGCAGCCGGACTACGTCACCGAGCTTTACTTCTGTAGTCATTGATTTGCTTGCGGATTTTTTCAGCCACGTTTCTAGCCGCCTGGGCAAAGTCCTTTTCCTTGGAAGCGTAAAGAATTTGCCTCGACACATTGATAATTGCCTTCTCGCCCCGGGCATCCACTCCGTAGCCAACTGCTGAAGCCAGGTCCCCGCCCTGAGCGCCAATGCCCGGAATGAGCAAAGGCATTTCGGGGCAAATTGCGCGGACCCTCTTCAAATCCTCAGGATAGGTAGCCCCGACTACCAAGCCAATATTGCCATAAATATTCCATTCTCTGGCTTTTTGGGCCACTGCTTCGTATAGTGGCAGGCCATTGGTGAGAAGGTCCTGGAAATCTGTGGCCCCCCGGTTCGATGTTCGGCATAAAATAAATACCCCTTTATCCTGGTAGTTGATAAAAGGCTCTACGGAATCGAAGCCAAGGTAGGGATTTACGGTAGCGGCATCGAAGCCAAGAACCGAGAAGAGAGCACTGGCGTAAGCCCTGGCAGTGTTACCGATATCGCTGCGCTTGGCATCACCGATTACAGGAATATCACCGGGTATGTGTTTAACGGTCTTCTCCAGGATAGCCAGCCCCTCGGTCCCCAAGGCTTCGTAGAAAGCTAGATTGGGCTTATAGGCACAGACCAGGTCGGAGGTAGCCTCGATAATGGCTTTGTTGAATTGTAGAACGTCTACCCCGGGCATAAGCTCCGGGTCGGGGTCGAGTCCGATGCAAAGCCAGCTCTTGTTTTTTCGACTGATATTAAGCAGTTTATCGGTGAATTTCATTACCTTACCCCAGATAATATCAGGAGATGAGTATAAATTAAAGCTCGGTCAACATTCTACTATACTGGGAGATCATTGAAATTCAAAAATCAAAAGGCAAAAATCAAAATGACAACTCAAAATGCAAAAATGTAGTGCGAGGCTTTAGCCTCGTGCAAGGGCAGGATTGCACGACCTTAAAAGGTCGCACTACAATCGTGTTTGGGCCTTAGTCAATGAGATTGCCACGCCCCAACAATCTGCCATCATTTACCATTTCAATCGTGAAGGAAAGGATTCCTTCACGCCTCAAAAAGCTATGACAATCCCTCTGTCATTGCGAGGAGCGTAGCGACGAAGCAATCTCGATGTGAGATTGCCACGCCCGACAAGTCGGGGCTCGCAATGACAAAGGAGAGGGGGCACAGAATGGGCACGAGGCTAAAGCCTCGCACTACATTTTTGATCAGCCGTGGCAGCAAAAAAGTTTGGAAAACATAGGATTGACGGCTCTTTGCCTTTATTCGTGTCAAGGGCTACAATGGAGGCATGCGGGACCTGATTGCTGATGCCTTGAAGGGCCATGGCGCCGACTATATCGAAATCCATTTTGAGGAGAGCCAGGCTACCAACATTGCCTACAGAGGGGAGAGACTGGAGGAGATAAGCAGGGCCCGTAATTCGGGTGGCAATATTCGTGCTTTAGTCCAGGGTAGCTGGGGATTCGTCAGTTTTAACCGTCTTGACGGACTGCGGGGCAAAGTAGCTCTGGCGCTGGAGGAGGCAAGGTTAGCCAGCAGGGAATCATTTAAGCTTTTCCCCACGGAGCCTGTAGTGGATACGGTGGTCCCGCAATTGAAGCAAGATGCCACAGCCATACCCTTGGCAACCAAGAAAGAGCTTTTAGATAGCTATAATAATATTATGTTAAGCAGCCCAAAAATTCAAAGCACAAGAATCAACTATCGTGATGGCAGAAAGCAACGCACCTTCGCCAATTCCGAAGGCAGCTACATAGAGCAAGCTAAAACTGACCTTAATTTACGATTGACAGCCGTAGCCCGTGAGGATAACGAGGTCCAGCAAGCAGGACTGAGCATGGGAAGCACCGGCGAGTTTTCCGCTGTGGAGGGACTACATGAGCAGGCCAGGAAGATAGCTAGCCGTGCCGCAGCCCTTCTTTCCGCCCCCCAGGTAAAAGGCGGAGAATATACCGTAATTTTGGACCCTGTTCTGGCTGGAGTCTTTGCTCATGAAGCCTTCGGGCATTTATCCGAGTCGGATTTTGTATATCAAAATGAAAACCTGCAGCAAGTCATGGTCCTGGGGAAGAGATTTGGCGGCAAGCATCTTAATATCATCGATGACCCTACGATTCCTAATTTGCGGGGAAGTTATAAATACGATGAGGAAGGAACGCCGGCAAGTAAAACCTATCTTATCAGGGAAGGCATCCTGGAGGGAAGGCTTCATTCCCGGGAAACAGCGGCTAAGATGGGAGAAAGGGCTACGGGGAATGCTCGAGCCATTAATTACCTCTTTCCCCCCATAGTGCGAATGAGCAATACCTTTATTGAGCCAGGTATTGCTTCGTTCGAGGAGATGCTTGGTGGTATCGAGGAAGGCGTCTATGTTAAGGACTGGTACGGCGGGACGACTAGCCTGGAGATGTTTACCTTCTCCGCTGGGGAAGCTTACATGATTCGCCGTGGGAAATTAGCAGAGTTATTGCGCCCCGTGGTGCTAACCGGTAATGTTTTTACTACCCTGCAAAATATAGATGCCATAGGTAATGACCTGGAGATGAATCAGGGTGGGGGCTGTGGCAAAGGAGGGCAATCTCCGCTACCCGTTTCTAACGGTAGCCCCCATATCAGGATTCGTCATTGTGTGATAGGAGGAAGATAAGAATTGAGTAGTCAGTAGCCAGTAGCCAGTAGCCAGTAGGGGGTTGGCTTCTGACTTCTGAATTCTGACTCCGAAATAAAAGTAACGTAATTGCGAGAAACGAAACGACGAAGCAATCTCAGTACAAGGACTTGACCTTTTCCAAAAAGAGTTTATGATTATAATTAGGAAGGATAGATTATGAAGCAGAAATCCTTTGCAGTTCTAACTCTAAGCGTCATAGCTTTAGCAGCTTTAATGGCAATCTTTGCCACTCCCGCTTCGGTTCCTCTTGCTGCCGGGGAACCAGAGTCTTCTCCTCCCGCTTCGGTTCCTCTTGCTGCTGAGGAACCAGAGTCTTCTCCTCCCGCTTCGGTTCCTCTTGCTGCCGGGGAACCAGAGTCTTCTCCTCCTGCTCAGGAACAGGAATCTCTCACCATGCTTGAATGGATTCTGAGCAATCCCAAAAGTCAGGAGCTTCTTGAGTTCTTACCTCAGGAGATTATAGACAAGCTGGCGGTAGAGCCAATGCCACCAATGCCACCAGTGCGAGAACGCCAACCAACAGTTAATATCATCTCTCAAACTGACTTAAGCGACGTGGAATTTCAGACGCTTTTGGAGGAGAAGGGAATAGTTCTTGGTGGACTAGACTTTCGGATATTGACTGAGCAAGAAGCTAGGGAAATCAGATTGCTCTTTGAGAGGGAACAATACAAACCCATGGGTGGTGGTGTAGAGTTTGATGCATATCTTTGGTAACTAGGGCTTGCTTCCAATAATCCAAGGAAGAATCGCCAAATTTCCTGTCTGAAACACAAAGGACTCTCACCAATGTTTTGAGACTGTTTCTGCTACAGGTCCAAAAAAAGCCGGCAATGTATATTTGATGCCCCGTCTCCATTCTTGGCTTCCATCTTATCGCTTATCGCCTGCGTTGATAACTACACTAAAATGATGTAATGTGTTGTTGACTCGACATGGAACTGGATTTGCCTGCAAAAGTTCTCCGCTCTGCTCAAAATGTGGCTGAGCAAGCTGAAGTTTTTTCAGTTTCTTCTCGGGCAATGCCGATACAGTTTGAAGCCAATGAACTAAAACAAGTTCAGACCAAGGAGAGTAGCAGTACTGCCTTGCGAATTTTCAGGGAGGGTAGAATTGGCTTTGCTACTGCCAGTGGAGGGAATGGGTTGGAAGCTTTAGTTGATATGGCCGTGGAAACCTCTCAATTTGGCAGTCCGGCCAATTTTCAATTTCCTTCCTCCCGGGACTATTCGGAAGTGCGCATCTTCGACCCTGAGGTAAAAGATATAGCTATGGAGAGGCTGGTTGAGATCGGGAAGGAGCTTATAGCCAGGATCAGGGGTCATACTCCCGATATCCTTTGCGATGTTCAAGTAACCAAGGGGACAAGCTCCATATCCTTAATTAATTCTCAAGGTGGTGAGGGGAAGTATAACAGCAGCTTTTTCGGCCTTAGCCTGGAAGGCATTCTTGTTCGGGATACAGATATGCTTTTTGTGGGTGATAGCGAAAGCTCATGTCGTCCCGATTTTATCGGCATTGATGGCCTGGCTGATAGGGTGATATGGCAACTGGAAATGGCTAAGAAAAAAGCTGCCGTGTCCACAAAGCTGCTGCCAATAATTTTTACACCTAATGGAGTAGCCAGTGCCTTACTGAGTCCCCTAGTGCTGGCGTTTAACGGCAAATCGGTCCTCGAGGGGGCTTCGCCTTTAAAAGATAAACTAGGTAAGCAAGTTTTTGACAAAAAGCTGAGCTTGTGGGATGATGCTACCATAGCTTATGGCGTAGGAAGTTATCCTTTTGATGACGAGGGGGTATCCAGTCAGCGTCTACCGCTTGTTACAGATGGAGTAGTGATGAATTTCCTTTATGATTTACAAACAGCAGCTTTAGCCGGTACTCAGAGCACCGGTAGCGGCCAGCGGGCAGGAGGTGGGTTTCCCCGCCCAGCTATAAGCTCTCTTATTTTAAGTGGAGGAGATGTTTCTTTCCAGGCGATGGTGGAAGATATGAAGGAAGGGTTAATTGTGGAGCAACTTATGGGGGCTGACCAGGGTAATCTTCTGGGTGGTGACTTCGGCGGCAACGTTTTACTGGGATTTAAAGTAGAGAATGGCGAGATAGCGGGGAGAGTGAAGGATACTATGATTGCCGGTAACGTGTATCAAGTGCTAAAGGAGCTTCTGGGCATAGGGCAGGAAGCGAGGTGGGTTGGCGGTATTTTGCAAACTCCCCCTTTATATTGCTCTAATGTATCAGTGACGACAAAGGGAAGCTAAGATATATATGAAAGACGTAATAAAGCTTTATAAACAGCCACGTCCCAAGAGTTGTGTCATGCTTGCCTCCTGGCCTGGCATTGGCGACGTTTCCTTAACCGCAGCGAAGTATCTTGTGGAGAAGCTAAACGCTGTAGAAATAGGGGAGATCGAACCTGTCAGCTTCTTCGAACCGATGGGTGTCACAGTCAGGGACAATGTGGTTGAAAACCCTCGTTTTCCTGAGAGCAAGTTTTATTACTGGCAGAATGGCAAGGCCGGTAAAGGCCTGGTGATTTTTATTGGTGAGGAACAGCCTGGTTTCAAAGGATATGAGCTGGTTAACTGTGTTTTGGACGTAGCGCAAAGGTTTAAGGTGGCGAGGGTATATAGTTGTGCTGCTGCGGTGACACGCATCCACCATAGTGAAGAGGTAAAGGTTTGGGGAGCAGCGACAACTTCTAAATTAGTCGACGAGTTAAGCAAGCATAATGTGATTCTTAGAAGTAACCTTCGCATTGCCGGGTTGAATGGATTGATATTGGGAATGGCCAAGGAAAGAGGGATGGAAGGCATTTGCTTGCTGGGCGAGGTGCCAGCGTATGCCACGCAAATAGCAAATCCCAAAGCCTCTCTGGCTGTGCTTGGTATCCTGACTGAAATGTTAGGAATTACGCTTGACTTTACCGAGCTTGGTCATCTGGCTGAGCAAGTAGACGAGGAGATGAATATAATAGCGAAGAGAGTGACGGCTGAATTTATTGACCAATTCACCGAGCCTATTTGGGAACAAGATGAAGATGAGGAGGAAGAGTAAATAAGTTGAGCCCTGACCTATCGGGGGGCTAGCAAGGATTCCAATTGACCGACAAAGGTAGATGTGCTACCATCGAATTAGATGTCAGCTTTAGCTCAACTTTGTGAGGAAATTATAGCTTGCCGGGATTGTGAGCTGGCTAAGTATCGCACTAAAGCGGTGCCTGGTGAGGGTGCCGAGGACGCGGATTTACTTTTTATCGGTGAGGCTCCGGGGTGGCACGAAGACCAGCAAGGACGTCCTTTCGTCGGGCCGGCGGGGCAATTTCTGGACCAACTGTTAGCCTCAATCGGTTTACGCAGGGAAGAAGTTTATATTGCTAATGTAATTAAGTGTCGTCCGCCCCAAAACCGTGACCCGCTGCCAGTGGAGATACAAAGTTGTAGCAAATGGCTGGACCGTCAAATAGAGATAATTCAGCCTCAAATGATTGTTACTTTGGGACGTTACTCTCTAGCTCGGTATTTTCCTAATCAGAGCATAAGCAAGATTCATGGAAAGCCACGAAAGTCGGGAGGCGTCATTTATTACCCCATGTATCATCCGGCGGCGGCTCTCCACCAGGGCTCTCTACGACGGACCATCGAAGCGGATATGCTCAAGATTCCGCAGATACTAGCCCAGGGTGAAGACCTGCCTCAAGACGAAGTTGAGTCTCAACAATTAAGCTTGTTTTAGAACCATGTCCGGAATGAAAGGAAGAAGGAAAAACCATGCCAGCACATAAGTTAAGAGTCATCCCTTTAGGTGGCTTAGGGGAAATTGGTAAGAACATGATGGCACTGGAATATGGCAACGACATCGTCGTTATCGATGCCGGGCTTATGTTCCCCAGCGAGGAAATGCCGGGAGTCGACTTGCTTATCCCGGATATTAGCTATCTTTTGGAGAGAAAGAAAAATTTAAGGGGGATCGTGATTACTCACGGGCATGAAGACCACATCGGGGCGCTGCCCTACATTTTATCTCGGCTCTCCACTCCCGTTTATGCTGCCAGGTTCACTCGAGAACTGATTCTCGTGGAACTCAAGCAGCGTGGGGTGAAAACCGACGCAAAATTGAATTTAGTTAACCCGGGGAGCAGGTTTACACTAGGTAATTTCACCATAGAGTTTTTCCCGGTTTGCCATAGTATTCCTGATTCTGTGGGGCTGATAATTCACACTCCCCTGGGAATTGTAGTTCACAGTGGTGATTTTAAGATTGATTATACGCCGGTCATTAGCGAGGCTACTAACTTTAACCAATTAGCTTCGCTAGGGGCAAAGGGTGTTTTGCTCCTTCTTTCTGACTCCACCTATGCCGAGCTTCCTGGATATACTCCTTCCGAGAGGGTGGTTAGCGATACCTTAGATCGGATTGTAAGCGAGGCAAAGGGGAGGGTAATCGTAACCACATTCGCCTCTCTCATATCTCGCGTGCAGCAGGTGTTCGATGTGGCCGTTAAGCATGGTCGCCGTGTATTTATCATCGGGCGGAGCATGAAGGAGATAGTGAGCATGGCATTGAAAACGGGTTATCTGACTGCTCCCCCCGGCATTACTTGTCGCTTGGACGAGCTTAAGACTTTGCCGCATAATCGGGTTATCGTGTTGAGCACGGGAAGTCAAGGTGAGCCCACCTCTGCTTTGGTGCGCATGGCTAATCGCGACCCCGGTAGTCGAGTTCAGATAGTCCCTGGCGACACTGTGGTGATTTCAGCAACTCCTATTCCCGGCAATGAGACATTGGTTAGCAAGACTACAGACAGCCTTTTCCGTCAGGGTGCCAATGTAATTTATGACAAGCTGGCTCAAGTTCATGTCCACGGGCACGGCAGTCAAGAGGAGTTGAAGCTTTTGCTTAGCTTAGTTAAGCCTAAATTCTTTGTTCCTGTTCATGGTGAGTATCGCCATTTGAAGTTGCACGGAGAGTTAGCCCGTAGTATGGGTATCCCCAAGGATAACATTTTTGTCCTTGAGAACGGGGATGTGCTTGAGCTCGGGCAAGATTCAGGAAAGGTGGTGGATAGAACCCGTGTCGGAGTTATCTATGTAAGTGGCCTGATAACAGGCGAGCTGGATGACGTTGTGCTTCGGGATCGCAAACTACTTTCACGAGACGGCATCGTTGTGGTGACCATTGCTGTCGATGCCGAAAGCGGTAAACTGGCTGAGAGGCCACGCATTATAACGCGAGGCTTTGTTGATGCTGGAGTGGAACAGAGATTGATTGAGAAAGGCCGAGATGTGGTGCTGGCTGCTTTGGAGAACGGAAGAAAAGAATTCATTTCTAAAAGACGCCCCGATTTTGATCGGAGCTTCGTTGATGCCAAAGTAAAGGATTCCCTGAGCAAATTCTTTTATGAACGAATTCATCGTCGTCCTGTCATCATTCCTGTGGTTGTGGAGGTAAGACGGAAGAATTCAGAATTCAGTAGCCAGTAGGGAGTGAACTTCTGACTACTAATTTCGGGGTATAAGTCCGTGGCTAAAGCAAGAAGTAGGTCTAAGCCGAGGCGGAAGGCAGAAGAAAGCAGGCCAGCATGGAAGCGATTCTTCGGCTTCGTAGCTTCACCGGTGGTGCGCAGGCTCATCTTAATTGTCGTAATAGTAGCCTTGCTGTATGTGGTGTGGGAAGGCATGCTCGCGTTGTTTGGTTATGGATTAATAATAATAGCCATCGCTTTGGGCTCTCTGGTCTGGGTGGCATGGCGGCGGCAGTTCTCTATTGTGAAACATAGGTGGAATTGGGTCCTCGGGGCCATTAGCCTGGCTTTTGCTGTATGGGGAATCCTTGCTTTCTTCCCTGGGGAAGGTATTTTGAGGGAAGCCACACTGGGAGGCACATTCGGGCAAAGCATAATAGGAGATTCTAATGTCGTGGGAGGGCTCGGAGTAGCCGGACTTGTCCTTCTGGGCATTATTTTTATCATTCCTCGGAAGTCTTGGAACGCTGCCAAGAATAGCTGGCGTTTCTTGACCAGAGTTTTCCGACGCCGTCCCAGGGTCGTCTTTCCCCGGCGAGCTCCTGTTGAAGCTATCTCTCTCGAAGCTACCTCCCCTGAAGTAGAGACAGTTATGGTTAATGAAGTGGAGGCAAGGCCTGCTGTACTTTCTTCTCCTCCCGTCTGGCAATCCGAACACGAACCAATTCTCACCCCCGGAGGGTGGCATCTCCCACCGATTGATATCTTGGATAAGCCCACTGAGGTGACATTGGACAGGGCAGACATTGACCAACGAGCCCGATTGATCGAGGAAGCTCTGGCGAGCTATGGTGTAGAAGCCAAGGTTGTGCAGGTAAATATTGGGCCTACCGTGACACAGTTTGGTGTCGAGCCTGGTTGGGACAGAAAATATAAGGAAGTAAGAGGGAAGGGAAGGAACGGTAGCTATGAAACGAAATCGGAAGAGGTATCCAGAACCAGGGTAAGGGTAGACCGTATTACCTCTTTGGGCAATGATTTAGCTTTAGCTCTAGCTGCTTCCAGCATCAGGTTTGAGGCTCCCGTGCCCGGGGCATCGGTGGTGGGCATTGAGGTTCCTAACACTGTGTTTGGCTCGGTCGCCCTTCGCAGTGCAATAGAGAGCGCTGCTTTTCAGAAGATTAAAGCCCGCTCCAAGCTAACTATCGCTCTGGGTAAAGGTGCCGGGGGTGAGGCGATGTCAGCCGACCTGACCAGGATGCCACATTTGCTTATCGCTGGAGCTACTGGCAGTGGTAAAACTGTTTGTCTTAATTCTATTATTTGTTGCTTGCTTTTACACAACAGCCCCTACGATGTTCGGTTCATCATGATTGACCCCAAGAGGGTGGAGTTAGTGACTTTTAATGGAGTGCCCCATCTACTTGCCCCTGTGGTTGTGGATGCTGATAAGGCGATAAAGGCTTTGAGGTGGCTCAGTCAGGAGATGGATAGTCGATATCGTCAGTTTGCTCAGGCGGGAGCACGCAATATCGAGGGTTATAACAAAGACCGCTCACCCGGAGAAGAGTTGCCATATTTAGTGCTAATCATCGATGAACTGGCTGATTTGATGATGACAGCTTTCGATGAGGTGGAACATGCGCTTTGCCGGTTAGCTCAATTGGCTCGGGCTACAGGCATTCATCTCGTCGTAGCTACACAACGCCCTTCGGTAGATGTAATTACCGGGCTTATTAAAGCTAACTTTCCTACCCGCATTAGTTTCGCAGTCACCTCTCACATAGATTCCAGGACCATACTTGACATGGTAGGTGCTGAGAAATTGCTGGGCAGAGGAGATATGCTCTACATGCCTACTGAAGCTAGCAAGCCTAAACGCCTTCAAGGAAGCTTTGTTTCTGATGCTGAGATCGATAGATTGGTGTATTTCTGGGGAAATCAGCGGCAGATTGAGATGAGCTCTGTCGACTTTGATGAGGTGGCTGAGCGTCTATTAGGTGCCCGGATAGCTGCTCCCCCCGACCCTCTTTTGGAAGATGCAAAGCGCCTGGCGCAAGAATATAAACGTGTCTCAACTTCTTTCTTACAGCGCCGTCTTCGAATTGGATATCCTAGAGCTGCCCGCCTTATGGAGGCACTGCAACAAGCAGGTTTGGTGGGGGCGGCTCAACCCGAACGGGAAAGCTAAAGCGGTTAGTAAATCCAGAACCACTCCGCTTGAAATCCAAGAGCAAAAATAAAAATGCAAAATGACATAGGAAAATTCAAAAATTTTGCATTTTGGATTGTAATTTTGACCTTTGACTTTTGATTTTCTTTAGGCGCCAAACTTGTCCAGTTTCAAAGCATTAGCCATGGCTAGGGGCATGATTTCCATAGCCGGGAAACGCCCCATACCACCGGCAAGGCAGGCTCGTTCCGAGAACTCAGTGACGTTATCGGGGCGACACCACTTGGACCTTAGCATGAAAGGGACTGGATGCCAGCTATGCGCAGCTAAGGGTGCGGGGGTAGAGTGGTCTCCGGTGATGATCAGGACCTCCGGGTCTAAGTTGAGCAGGTTGGGGAGGGCATTATCAAGTTCCTCAATGGCCTGAACTTTAGCCCGGAAGTCGCCATCCTCTCCTCTGGCATCGGTGGTCTTAAAATGGACGAAGAAAAAATCATGATCGGCATAGTAGAGGTGCAGGCTGTTCAGTTGTGCTGTTATGGTTTCGCCTCCCGGCAATACTTGCATCCCCACCAACTTGGCCAGGCCCCGGTACATAGGATACGTAGCAATGGCTGCCGGTTTTAATTTGTAGATCTCAGGTATAAGGGGGATGTCGGGGCGACGGGAGAAGCCACGTAGAAGCACCATGTTGGCGGAGACTTCAACTCGTAAAAGATTTCTTGCTTGAGATACGAATTCGTTGGCAATCTCCGCTGTTCTCTGTGCCTGCTTTGATAACGCCTCTATCTTTTTGGGGGCTAGCCCTGCTTGCTGCGGGTCGGAGTCTGCTAAATCGGGCGACAGAGCTTCGCCTTGGAGGATGAGCACAAATCTATGTTCTTTCACAGGCAGCATGGAAATCTCAGCTCCCTTTATGGATATTTTATTTAATGCGCGGCATAACTCGGTATTTTTTGCTGTGGGAATCCGTCTTGCCCTCCTGTCGGTAATGATTCCCCTGTCATCAACGGTGCAGAAATTACCCCGGGCCGCGATCTCGTCTGGCTTTAGGTTCCAATCTATTCCCAGAGCTTCCACGACTCCCCGCCCGATATTATATTTGACGGGGTCATAGCCAAAGATTGCCAGATGCCCAGGGGCACTCCCCGGCGTAATTCCCGGGCTTACTGGGTCAGTGAGTCCGCAAAGAGAGTCCCTGGCTATGCGATTCAGGTTGGGCTTTTTGGCTGACTCCAGTTCTGTTTTACCGGTTTTAGTATGAGGTAACCCGCCTAAGCCATCCATTATCAGAAGCACTATTTTAGACGGGGACGTCCGGGATAGTTTCTTCATGTGCTCAAATCCAATCATGGTATCTGTTATTTTACTCTGAGGCATAGCCAAGTTCAAGTTTGTCGTTTGACAAAGCTCGCTTGATAGCCGTTGGGAACGTACCTATTGCAGAAATACTTGTTTTCATGGCACAATATCGCAATTCAATTACAGGAGGTGATAATCTATGTTTGGTGTGCTTGAGTCAATACCTAGGATAAGTCTCATTGGAGGAATCATCACCCTCATCTTCGGTATCGTGGTGATGATTTTTCCTAAAATCCTCAACTATCTGGTGGGCATCTGGCTCATCATAATAGGAGTGGTAGCTCTTATTGCCTATTTTACTTAGCCAGAAGCTGGAAAGATTTATTTTTTAGCGGGTGATGGAGGACTTGGGCCTCTGACATTCCTGCCAGAGCCGGACGCCCCGACCACTGGAGCCTTGTAGGCTGTAAGGCCTTGATTGTTATGTTCGCTCGCTTTCAAGATTGAAAGCAGAGGCCGTTGTAAAGTATAATATTTGTGGTTATGGTGAGTGTAGCCCAGTGGTTAAGGCGCCAGGTTGTGGCCCTGGAGATCGAGGGTTCAAATCCCTCCACTCACCCCACAATATTTTTATCCGCCCCACGTCGGTGATTGGCGAAAACCCAACTTCTAGTTTTCTTGATAAAGTCTTTGACCTCTTCGTCAGTGCGGAAATCTTCCTCGCCGAAGTAGTCACGATGTACCATCTTGTCGAGCGGCCTCATCAGCTTGGGCCTCGATTTGTAAGCAGGATAGCCCAAGGCGATCATATCGTAGACCTCCATCTCTTTGGGTATGTGTAAGAGGTTCTTTAGTAAGCAGTGATTATAAGGCGATGCCACCAAAGATACCCACTGGCTGGCCAGCCCCAGCGTCGTAGCCGCCAGGTGCATATACAGAAAGGCATTGGCCAGGCTGGAAAGGTAGATTGACTGTTTTATATGCGGGTCACATCTTACCACCATGGGTAACCCCAGCTGAGTTCTGGTATCGCCAAAGAGTAATATAAGGACCGGGGCATTCTGGTACTCCATTTCCGGGTCAAGCCAGGGCTGCCGTTTTTGCCGCATCCAGGGTTCACACATGTCTTCCAATTTGGAGAATCCCGAGGCTCCGGCTGGACGGGGCCGCCTGATAATTCGCATAATATCGTCCTTTAGTTTCTTATCCTTGATGACAACAAACTCCCACGGCTGCGAGTTAAAGCCCGATGGAGCCCAGCGAGCAGCTTCAATAATCCTGTCCACATATTCATCAGGTATAGGGTCTGGCTTAAACCTGCGGATGCTCCTTCTTTTTTTAACCAATTCAAGGAAGCTCTCATAATTCATCGCAATCTCCTCCTTAAACATGATTATTGCCGTAAGAGTCTAGTTTTCCCAGAATTTCATCAGCATTGGTAAAAAGTCCATAAACTGGGTGATAGGAGCTCATCTCTGGCTTTCTTACTGACCTTGATAGTAAACGACAAGCTAGAAAGGCCTTCATTTTTGAGGAAAACTTACCTATTACCTGTTGCCTTTATAGCACACACGATGAGCAACTTTCAACTAGAGGAGGTTTAGGCATATTCCCTTTAGGACTGTGGGAATAAGTTGACACGAGAGGACTCTGGCACTAGAATTCTATATGAGATGCGCCTATAGCTCAGCGGACAAGAGCACCGGTCTTCGGAACCGGGGGTCGTGGGTTCAAATCCCTCTAGGCGCGCTATCTGAATCATCGCTGTTTGGCAACTTTTTTCTCTGGCTAGGGCTTAGGCATCCGGTCAAAGTTTTCCGCTGCAGACTTACTTGTCCCTGATAAAAGATGGGCAGAGCCTGATAAATCAGGCAACTACAAAAATCTGGAGGTGAAGTGCGACTCCAAGGAGTCGCACTGCGAAGTTTCATGGGGTGGGGATTTATTCCCCGAAAATAAAGAGGCGGCATACAAAATGCCGCCCGAGGTTCAGGTCTTTTTCATGCGTGTTCTTTATTTCTTTTCTTGCGAAGCTATGTTCTCCGAGAGGCTTATGCGAACTTTTCTTGGTTCTTTTCTTGGTTCGCCGTTGGTATCACCTTTGTCAATTGTGACTTCTTCAACATGAGCCACTGCGGGGATTGCTTGTAGCACATCAACAAGGTTCAGGGAGTCACGCAGGAAGACCAAAATTGAAGGCGTATCAATATGAGGTACAATCATCTCAGTATTTGCAACTTCGGGTAATTGGTCAAGATAGGATACGACTTCCATGATTTTGGCTATACCAAACGGAGGTAAGATTTCCACTTCCCATTGCGGCTTGCCCAACTCTAGCTTGGCGTTGCTCTCAAATAGTTTCGAGAGTTCGAAGCTCTTTTCAGTTTGGCCCGTAGCGTGGCTTGGCTCCGGGTGTTGGTCAGGTGCCTTGCTCCCTTCCGGTATTTTCGCGGCTGCGTCGCTATCTTCTGTGACTATAGTGTCGCTCTTTTCCTCAATTTTCGCGGCTGCGTCGCTGTCCTCCTCACTGGGCTTAGACAACCCGTTGTCAAAATCTGCCTGTACCGCTGCTGCCTGCTGGTTAAGTCCTTTCAATTCTTCCAGCATATAGCCGAATTGTTGGTTTACAAGGTTGCGTAGTTCACCCCGAATTTTATTTCTATCATTCTCTAAAAGCAGTGCTGCTTCCTCTTCGGTTTTGGCTCTGATTGCGTTAGCCTTTTCATTAGCCATCTCCACAGCTTCAGCTATTTTTTGTTCCACCATCTGTCGAGCTTGCTCCCTGGCTTTATCTATAATGGCAACACTCTCAGCTTTAGCTTGTTCTGCGGCTTCTGCCTTGATCTGTGTGGCTAGCCTGTCGGCTTCGACAACGGTCATCTCTGCAAGTCTGTTAAGAGAGTCGATATGTTCCTGGGACTGGGCCAGTTTATCCCGCTCCTTGATAATCTCGTCAATGAAAGACGCTACCTGAGCCTCATCCAGCCCATTTTTTACTTGATTGAACTCACGCCCCCCCAGTGCAATGACACCATCTTTTTTAGGGTTATTACTCATAATATAATCCACCTTTCTCACAGGACTCAATAACGGCAAGCCTATCAATGTGACACGTCAGCCCCGTCACATTGCTATTTCTCAATTTCACCCTGAAAGACCTTCCAGATTCTCTCTGACGTTCCTTGAGTTTCTTTCCAGGCTTGCTCGATGGTCTCCTTGCGTACTCTCAATGCTTCGTTCACACTGTCCTGGTAAACCCGCTTAGCTCCCATTTTCGCTTTCTTATATGCTTCCTCGGCTTCCTGTTCAGCCTTTTCCAGGGCGCGTGTGGCTTTTTCTATGGTTTCTGTACAGATGTTAGCGGCGTGCTCTTCAGTTTCTTTATAGGACTTCTCCTCTTGGCGTTGCCGTTCCTGATACGCTGCCGCTACCTTTCTCTGAGCTTGCATATAGGACGTATACGCGACTTGGGCCTGGCTCATTAGCTCATTGAGAGGATCCTTAGCCTCCTTGGGGGCCTCGGAGGGAAGCTCGACCATTTGTTTCGCATCTTTGCTTACCACCTTTCGGGATTGTTGACTCTTACTCATCGTAGTCACCATGATACGCCTCCTTGAATTTGTTCCTTAAAATCGATGATATTTATTATATTTTGACCACACAGTTCTTCTGAATTTTGTTAGTCTCCGACTTAAGACTGAGTAGTTCATCCTCCGCGAACAGCCTCCACCCTTTCCTGTCTCTATATTTTGCATCCTTCACGATGTTTTGCCTGATCCAGCGGAATAAAGTGCTCTTACCTATGCCAACTATCTGGCAAACTTCAGCAGTCCTATAATAAATTCGTCCATTTATTTTTACGGGCATATGCAACACCCCCTAAAACTAACTGAATATAGTCTAAGACTCGTTCAATTTCCCGTCAATCACCTATTAGTAATCTTACTTTCGTAGGGGAGGGGCTTGTCCCCTCTTAATTTGCGGGAGCACACAAGTGGCTCTCCGCAGAGACCTTGATGTGATTGCCGAGCTTCACTCGCAATGACGGGTAAAATTGTGTCGGGATTTATGCGGGTGACTATAAATAGCGGTGCCCATTTTGGTAGATGCTCATTGTGAGGGTAAAGAAATTTTTGGCAGCTAGAAATTCCTCGTTTGGGGCCCTTAGCGCAAATGTTATAATCTAGCTAATGCCACGGAAGTTTGCCCACCTTCACGTCCACACTGAGTATAGCTTGCTCGATGGCATGTGCCGCATCCCTCAGCTTATTGCCCGGACCAAAGAGTTGGGCATGGACAGCCTTGCTATCACTGACCACGGCGCCATGTATGGCGTCATCGATTTTTATGTGGCGGCCAGGGAAGCAGGTATAAAACCAATCATTGGCTGCGAAGTCTATGTCGCCGAGACCGATTGCCATAGCCGGGAGCCGGCTCACAAAAACGCCTATCATCTTACTTTACTGGTCAAGAATGAAAAGGGCTACCGCAATTTGCTCCAACTGGTTACTAAGAGCCACCTCGAGGGGTTTTACTATAAGCCCAGGGTAGATAAGGAGCTTCTCAAGCTTCATCATGACGGGCTTATTGCCCTTTCCGGGTGTGCTCATGGGGAACTGGCTCGACTTATCCTCGAAGGGCGAAACGACGAGCTTGCCAAGACAGCTTCATGGTACAAGGAAGTCTTCGGCGATTACTACCTGGAGATTCAAAGGCATCCTATGCCGGAACTGGAGCAAATCAACCAGGAGCTTATTTCGCTATCCGCTAAACTCAATATACCGCCGGTAGCCACCTTTGATGTGCATTACGTTGATAAAAAAGACGCCACAGCCCATGAACTTCTTTTGTGTATACAGACCAATACCTCTGTGTATGATGAAAAAAGGCTGAAGATGGCTGGCGATTTCTTCTACCTGAAAAGCCCTGAAGAAGTGGAAGAGTTATTTGCTGACTTACCTCAGGCTGTGGAGAACACTCAAGCCATTGCTGATATGTGTCAGCTGGAGCTGGATTTTACCAAGCTACATCTGCCGCACGTGGAATTGCCTCAGGGCAAAAAAGCTGATGATTTCCTGGCTGAGCTCTGCTGGCAGGGTCTGGGAAGACGTTATCAGGAGCCCGGCTCAGAGGTCAAGGAACGGCTTAGCCACGAGCTTGATGTCATCCAGAAGACAAGGTTTGCCCATTACTTCCTCGTTGTTTGGGATATAATCTCCTTTGCCAGAGAACGGGGCGTCTATTTTGGTGTTCGGGGGAGTGCTGCAGCCAGCCTGGCTCTTTACTGTCTGGGTGTCACTGATGTAGACCCGCTAGCATACGGGCTTGTTTTCGAACGATTCCTTAATGTCGAGCGCCGTGAACTCCCCGATATTGACCTTGATTTTCAGGATGACCGCCGTGATGAAGTCCTGTCCTACGTTAATCAGAAATATGGCTCTGACCACGTAGCTCAAATTATTACCTTTGGCACCATGGGGGCCAGAGCAGCGATAAGAGACACGGGGCGGGCTTTAGGCATGCCTTACGCTCAGGTTGACCAGGTGGCTCGACTCATCCCTCTGGAGCTGACTATAACCCTGGATAGGGCTCTGGAACAGAGCCGGGAGCTTTATGACATTTATCATCAAGACGCCGCAATACGTAACTTGATTGACTCAGCCAGGAAAATGGAGGGATTGGTCAGGCACGTCAGCACCCATGCCGCCGGCGTGGTTATAGCGCATGAGCCCTTAATCGAATATGTGCCGCTACAATTACTGGGAAAGGGTGAGCAGCGCACTGTTATGACTCAGTTCCACATGGGGAACATTGCCCGTTTGGGACTGCTAAAAATGGATTTCCTGGGCTTATCCAATTTGACTATTCTGGCTAGAGTTAAAGAAATTGTTGCCCGGAATTGTGGAGTCTCCCTGGATTTGCAGCATATTCCTCTCGACGATGCCAAGACCTTTGAGTTGCTTGCCTCGGGGGAAACTAAAGGCATCTTCCAACTGGAAAGCTCAGGGATGCGCCGCTATATTAAGGAACTCAAGCCCACTAACTTTAGCGATATCGCGGCTATGGTGGCACTCTATCGCCCTGGCCCCATGGAACAAATTCCAACTTTTATCAGGGCCAAGCAAGGTGTTGCCCCTATTCACTATCCCCATCCCATTCTGAGGGAGATTTTAAAAGAAACCTACGGAGTTATCGTTTATCAGGAGCAGGTAATATTTATCGCCCAAGCTTTAGCCGGCTATAGTCTGGGCCAGGCTGACATTCTTCGTAAAGCTATGGGTAAAAAGATACCTGCGGTGATGAAGAAAGAGGAGCGCAATTTCATCGCCGGAGCTAAAAAAAATGGCATATCGCCGGAATTAGCTCAGGAAGTATTTTCCCTGATCGAACCTTTCGCCGGTTACGCTTTCAACAAAGCCCACAGCGTTAGCTATGGCCTCATTGCTTACCGTACTGCCTATCTTAAGGCAAATTACCCCATTGAGTACATGGTGGCTTTTCTCGATACTTATTCGGATAATATGGACAAGGTCCGTTCGGCGATTGCTGAATGCCGGAGGTTGGGCATCAAAGTACTACCGCCAGACATCAGTAAGAGCCATGCTAGCTTCGCCATTGAGAAGGGTGATGAAAATAATCCCGCCATCCGATTTGGACTGGCTTCCATTAAAAATGTCGGCTTTGCCCCAATTGAGCATATCCTTTCTGGCCGGGATTCAGGGGACGATTTTAAGTCCATAGAAGACTTCTGCTCTCGAACCGACCTTCGTAACATCAATAAGAAAGTATTAGAAAGCTTGATTAAAGTTGGTGCCTTCGACTCTCTGGGCAGCCGTAAGACGCTACTCGAGTCCCTGAATAAAATTATCTCCCTGGCTCAAGCAAAACAAAGAGCAAAGGAATCGGGACAGGTTAGCATGTTTGATGTTTGGGGTCAAAGTGCCCCTGCCCCCCGTGTTGGCTACGAGCAAGCAGAGGAGGAGGTGTTCGCCAAGCAAAAGCTTATCTGGGAAAGAGAGCTGTTGGGGGTTTATTTCTCCCAGCCCCTTGACTTCCTTGCCAGAGAACCATCCTCACCGGGTACTGTTTCCTGCGGAGAAATCAATAAGGACATGGCTGGTGAAACGGTGACCGTTACGGGAATGGTAGTCTCGGTACGCCAGGCCCACACCAGGGATAACCGCCCCTTTGTGGTCGCTTCAGTTGAAGACCTGGATGCCAGTATTGAGGTCATCGCCTGGCCCAGGCTCTACGAAAGTACCCAAGGGATATGGCAGGAGGGCAACATTATCACAATTAAGGGCTTAGTGAAGGTCAGAGATGGGGAAGTGCAATTAAACTGTCAAGAGGCGATGCTCCTCCCTGTGAGGCAAGAAGTGCTGAGAGAACCCCAGCATCGCCATGTCCTGATAGATATCAACCAGTCGGGCGATGCAGAAAAAGACATTGAACACCTCCATAAAATTATGGATATCCTCAAGAGTTATCCCGGGCAAGATAGAGTTTCTCTGGCTGTTGTCAGCGAGGATGAAGTGACTAACCTGGAGATACCGGAGACAACAATCAATTACTGCCCCGAATTAGCTGGGGAATTGAGCAGGATAGTAGGCGAAAGCAACTTCAGGCTTGAACTGTAGGTCGAGCCTGAGCCACGAAGCAATCTGGAAAAGGAATTGCCTGGGCTGCGAGGGCGCCGGTGATAGACGCTGTCCTTATTTCTTGCTATATTTGAATTTCATGGTTAACTTAATTCCTTCAGGCAGTGTTACCTCAGCTCCAGGATTTCTGGCTGGGGCGGTGCATGCTGGCATAAAGGATAAAGATGAGCTTGATTTAGCTATTCTTTGCTCTGAAGTGCCCTGCAAGGCTGCCGGCGTTTTTACTACCAACCAAATTAAATCAGCTCCAGTTATTTTATCCCAGAGGCATGTAGCAGGAGGGCGGGCGCGGGCTATAGTGGTAAATTCCGGTTGTGCCAATGCCTGCATGGGTGGGCAGGGACTGGCAGACGCTCGGGGAATGGCAAATCTAGCAGCAGCCAAGCTAGGCATATCTCCCGAGGAAGTCCTTGTCGCCAGTACCGGTATCATTGGCTTGCCCTTGCCTATGGATAAAATCAGGACTGGAATTCCTAAAATAAAGCCAACCAGAGAAGGGGGTCATGATTTTTGTCGGGCAATAATGACCACGGATACCAGACCCAAAGAAATTGCCGTCCAGGTAGATTCAAAAGGAACTAAGTTCACCATTGGTGGGGTGGCTAAAGGGATAGGTATGGTTCATCCCACCATGGCTACCATGCTTTGTTTTATCGCCACCGATGCTGTGGTAAATGCTTATTTCCTGCGAGTGGCATTGCAAAAAGCGGTGGACTGCTCTTTCAACATGGTAAGTATTGATGGAGACACCAGCCCCAACGATTGTGCATTTCTATTGGCCAACGGCTTAGCTAGTAACGAACCTATTGACTTCGGTAATGACGGCGATTTCCAGGAAGCCTTAAATGCAGTTTGCACTCATCTGGCTAAGTCCATGGCTCGGGACGGAGAGGGAGCCACAAAACTTATTGAAGTCATGGTAGAAAGGGCGGAAGACCAGGCTGGGGCCTGCCAGGCGGCTCGAACTATCGCTGGTTCACCGCTGGTTAAAGCAGCCATCCATGGTAACGACCCCAACTGGGGGCGTATCGTTGCTGCACTGGGGCGAAGCGGGGCAAGGGTAAGAGAAGACCGATTGGACGTCTATTTGAACGACGTTTGTGTCATGAAGCAGGGTTGCCCCACCACCTTTAACAAAGAAGAGATGAAATCGGCTTTGAGCAACAGCGATAATGTACTCATAAGGCTATGCCTGCATTTAGGAGACGGCCAAGCCACCGC
>Ga0315553_10000835_pt1 | contig 26590 bp, 21 predicted proteins | sample SalMarSW160140MG_FD_203099 | JGI IMG/M metagenome (GOLD analysis project Ga0315553, IMG submission 203099) | Salt marsh sediment microbial communities from the Plum Island Ecosystem LTER, Massachusetts, United States - Salt Marsh Sediment SW1601-40 ... | reverse complement strand
GAGACATGGATTTGTCCGAGGTCCTTGGCCTCTCTGTCCTCATTGTCCTCGCATACATGGTGGCCATTTGGCTGCTTAGCCTCCTCACTAAGAACGCCAGCATCGTCGACATCTTCTGGGGCCTCGGCTTTGTACTTCTGGCCGCCGTCTACTTCGTCGCTACCGATGGCTTCATCGGCCGCAAGGCTCTCATCACGGCTCTCGTCGCCATCTGGGGCCTTCGACTATCGCTCTACATCCTCTGGCGCAACTGGGGCAAGGGCGAGGACTACCGCTACCGAAAGTGGCGAGAGGAGGCCGGAGGTAAGTTCTGGTGGACAAGCCTTTTCCGAGTTTTCTTGCTGCAGGGTGCGCTCCTCTGGCTGATCTCCGCGCCCATTCTGGCAGCGCAGTTCAGCGATGACCCCGACCACTTCTCCGCTTTTGACCTGCTCGGCGCCCTGGTGTGGAGCGTCGGCTTTTTCTTTGAGGCAGTCGGCGACTGGCAGCTCGCTCGCTTCAAGAGGGACCCCGCCAACAAGGGCAAGGTGATGCGGAGCGGACTGTGGGCCTACACGCGCCATCCGAACTACTTCGGCGAGGCCACTCTGTGGTGGGGCTACTACCTGATTGCCGCTGGCACGGCGGGCGGCTACTGGACATTCTTCAGCCCCATACTGATGACGGTGCTCCTGCTGAGGGTGTCCGGCGTGGCTCTGCTGGAGCGGACTCAGGTGGAGACGAAGCCGCAATACAGAGACTACATCGAGAGCACCAGCGCGTTCTTGCCCTGGTTTCCTCGCAAACAGGGCTGACTCCCAGAGTTCCCTCAGCCTCTTAGAGTGCCGCTGAACACCTGCCACGCCAGGGCGGACTTCGCAAACAGGCTGAGGAGGATATACACCCGCTCTCCGAAGAGGTAGTCTCTCCAAGGCCCGATCTTTCGATACTGAAGAACCATGTTCACGGCGAAGACGTTGAAGAAGACGAAAAGCGAGGCAATTATCCCGTAGACGAAGGTAGGTACCGCATCCTGGGAGTTGGCGACCGCGCTGGAGAAGTACCAGAAGATGATGACCCAGGGTACGATGCCCGCAAACACGCCCAGGTTGAAAGCCGTCCAGTTTGTCTTGTCCGTCGTCTGATTGTGCAGCTCCATCATCAGGCCGAAGAAGATCATCGTTGCGTTCAGCGCGAAGATCAGTACTAGACTCGGGAGGTCAAACATGCCGGACAGCATGGCGATCACGACGATCATCAGCGAGGAACTGAGCGCGTACTCGTACCATCGCACGTAGTTGATGTGCCGCTTGAGGTTCTTCACGTACCACGGGTAGATAGCAGGTGAGGCGAGGAGGTAATGCGCGGCAGCCGAGATCAGCAAGAAGACGGCGACGAGCGGCCCCAGACGGAGGTCGAACACAGTGTTGGTCAGCGTTACGATCTCTTCGCTCTGGGGATCAGAATCCAGGAAGGTGGTTCGGAGGGGGAGAGTGGAATCGTTGCTCAAGAGCAGCATCGCGCCGCCCTGCAACAGATGCAGCGTGCCCATCGCCGCGTTGAAGAGCCTCAGCCTGCCATATACCTGTTCCTCTGACCGCGACATCGACTACTCCTCCCATACTACGCCCACCACTCGCCTGCCGAGATGCACCATGAAGGTGGACGTCATCCTGGTCTCCAAGATCTGCTCCCTGCTGAGGCCCACCCTTTCACGCAGCCCGCTGATGAGCATCTCTCTGAGGTCAGGAGCTATTCCCTCGACTACCCAAACCACGCCTGATTTGTAGGTTCGCTGCACTTCGTCAACGATGCGATCCACAGCCCTTTCCATGCGCCCCGCCACTCTGGCGTACAGGGCCGTAGTCCCATGCTTGGCGGTGATGATTGGTTTGATCCGCAGGACAGTGCCGAGCATGTGCTGAAAGCGGCCGGCCCGTCCGCTCTTCGCTAGGTATTTCGTGGTATCCAGGGCCGCCAAGATGCGCACACGCGCCCTCATCTCCTCCACAAGGCGCTTGGCCTCCTGGAGCGGACAGCCGAGATCGCGCGCACGAGCCGCTTCCAGAACAAGCTTGCCCTCCGCCATCGAGACATTAAGGGAGTCCACCACCTCGATGGCTGAATCGGGATATTCTTCCTTGACGATGCTCGCGGCTTGGACGGCGGCATCATATGTCTTGCTAAGCTTGGAAGAGATGGTGACGGTGAGAATCTGCGATAAGCCTTGCTTCACATGGGACAGGAAAGCCTCCACGAAGCGAGAGGGAGCGGGCGCCGCTGTAGTGGGATATCCTTTGCCTTTCTCGTATCGGTCTAGCAGTTCGGCGAAGTCCTCCAGCGACATAACACCGTCATCGAGGCTGCTGTCCGCGCCGAAGTTAATAGTATAGGGGATCACCGTGAGGCGAAGATTCTTCGCGACCGCCGGCGGCAGGTCGTGGCTACTATCGCAGACGATGGCAAAGGGGTCCACGGCTGTCACCCATTTCTTCGAAGCGTGGCGTGAGTCTCCACGAGCAAACCGGCCTACTACCGCTGGTAGTCACTATCCTGCGTGCCATTTCGGTGGTGCTCAGATCCTAATCGCAAGCGCCAGGTCTGGCAAGGGGTCGCATCCTTCATAGCCTCATTCCGAATCCTCAGAGGGGCCAAGAGAGCGAACGCTGTCAAGTTGTGGAGCGAGCACGTGACCGTGGCTGGGGAGCAGCGCTAAAATCGAAGCAGGACTCTGCCGGACCAGAGGCGCCGGGTGAGGAGTTGACCATGCCTGACTTGCGAGCGGTATTCACAAACCTGAAGGCTCCTATGCCGCTGAGCCGCAAGGTGCAACGCCTCCTCGTCAACAACTGGATTAAGCTTCGCAACCGCAGCACGTGCTGTGGACACCCTGGCGAGCCCGGCTGCTGAGAAGTCGAGGCTGGCTCGGGTGCCGAGCCTGGCCAGAGACAGCATCCGCTGCACTAGTTGTGGCCAAGCCTGAGATCACCCCGATCTCACGCCGGTTTCCCCCCGATTTTCGAATCTAAGGGGCTAGCAACTAGCCCCGTCTCCCGCTCGAGGCCGCGCCGGAGCGCAGGCTATCGTCGACGGCGTCGAAGGAAAACGTTAGGTAGATTCTGCCCCAGTGTTAGGAAATTCTAATGTTTTTCCAATGCGGTTTTAAGGTTGGTGGCTTAACCTCGACAGTAATGGGAAGTGATGGGAAGTGGTGGAGCAAAATTGGGCCGGGCATTTCCTCCGAGAACCTGTCGTACATCTTCGAGCGATCCTATCGGGTAGAAAAGTCCCAAGGAGGCACCCGATGCTGCTCCCTGATTCGAATAGCGAGATTCATTTCGGAAGGAGATAGCCATGCACTTGCGAAGCATACTTACGGCGGCCGTGGTCAGTGCCCTGCTGGGTGCCGGGGTCGCCATCGCGGCAGTTCAGTTCTGGCCGGATGGTGGTGGGGAGGCGCAGCCGGCCGCCGAGGTCTCTGCCGCTGCCAACTCTACACCGACTCCTGCTGCCGGTGAGAGCTCCTCTGGCCAGGCGTCTCTCAGTTCTGCTTGTCTTTCCGCCGCGGAGGTCTATGAGCAGCTCCGGCCGGCGGTAGTCGAGATCACCAGCACGGTGAGTGCCCGAAGCCCTTTCGGGTCGCCAGCGGAGGGGTCGGGCAGCGGGATCATCATCGATGAGCAGGGCTTCATTCTCACCAACTATCACGTCATCGCCGACGCCGACAATCTGGAGGTTAGATTTGCGGATGAGACGACGGTCTCGGCCCAAGTGGTAGGCGGCGATCCCGGCAACGACCTGGCGGTCATCCGGGCCGATGTGTCCGATGAAGAACTCACCCCCGCTCCCCTCGGCGATTCGGACGCCATTCAGGTCGGCGATCCTGTCCTGGCTATCGGCAGCCCCTTCAATCTAGAGGGGACGCTCACCCAGGGGATCGTCAGCGCCCTGGATCGCACGTATGCATCGGAGGATGGTACTCGGCCCATTCGCAACATGATTCAGACCGATACGGCGGTGAACCCTGGCAACTCCGGTGGGCCCTTGCTCGACTGTCGGGGAGAAGTCATCGGCATCAACACCCTGTTGGAGAACCCCACAGGGGATAGGGTCAATGTGGGTGTCGCCTTTGCCGTGCCCATCAATACGGCTGAACAGTTCCTGCAAGACATGCTCGCCGGGGAGACGGTGAGCCACCCCTGGCTGGGGATAGCAGGGCAGGAGATCACGCCGGCTCTGGCTCAGGACATCGACCTGCCAGTGGACGCCGGGGTGTATGTGAGCTTCGTGGCGGCGAATAGCCCTGCCGAGCGTGTCGGCCTGCAGGGGGCGTTCGCTTCGGAGGCCCAGGCGACCCGAAGCTCGTCCCTTCCCGGCGGCGGCGATGTCATCGTCGCGGTTGATGGGCAGAGCGTGGCCAGCGTCGAAGACTTGGCTGGCTATCTGGACAGTCAAAAAAAGCCGGGCGACACGGTGGAACTACAGATCCTCCGCGACGGACGGGAGCTATCGCTGGAGGCCACCCTAGCGGAGTGGCCCGAATAGAGCTTCGATGCGATATAAATAGACCCTCATCTACAAGCGTGGGGCATCATCTGTGGCCTGCTTGACCCGCGAGAAACGAATGGAGAACTGACACACCACAAGGTAAATACAGGGAGGCGGATCGACGATGAGTGAAACAGTGGACGACTACGGTGATCTGCTGGAGGAGAGCGAACATCGTTGGCGCAACCGCGTCATTATCGTAGGGGTGCTCGCAGTGCTGATCGCGGCCGGTGCCTACGCGCTCTGGGCCCTGGTCCTGAGCGACGGGGGTTCGTCAGCGGGGGGAACCCAGACGGCGACGGTGGAGCGAGGCTCCATCACAAAGACGCTCAGCACCAGCGGCACCGCCGTCGCTCAGTCAACGGCAGAGCTTTCGTTCGACGTGTCCGGAGTTGTCACGACCGTGAACGTCACCCTTGAGCAGGAGGTCAAGCAGGGAGACTTGCTCGCCGAGATAGAGCCGGACGAAGACCTTGAGGGCACTTTGTCAACTGCGGAGGTGAACCTTGCCTCCGCTCAGGAAAAGCTGGACGAGCTCCTCGAGGGCGCTAGTGAGTCCGACCTCGCATCGGCCGATCAGAATCTCTTGCAGGCGCAGGCGAACTATGATGAGGCCGAGAGCGCCCTGCAGGATCTGCTGGACGGGTCTTCCGAAAGTGAATTGCTCTCGGCTGAGTTGGCCGTGGCTTCCGCGGAGTCGCAGCTAGCCAAGGCGGAGGAGTCGCGCAGCAACGTGTATTCAGCAAGCGACGATGCGATCGCCGCCGCCGAAGAGGCTGTGGAGAAGGCGAAGGACGCGCTGGCGGACGCCAAGCGTGCGGTCGACAACGCCGCCACTAGCCTTACGTTGGCCGAGGCATCTTTCTTGCAGGCCTTTGATACCTACTGCGACACGGACGGCCACCTCACCGCCGTCTGCAACTACTTGCACGTTCCCTTGACGAACACCCAGTTAAGCAGGCTGAGTGAGTCAATGCTCGACGAGTTCACCGCGGCGGGCGTCGAACGCGACGACGTGCAGGACGGTGCCGACTCGGAGGACGTGTGGCTGTACGCCGCGCAGCAAAACATCGAGCCAGAGCCCACGGCGGAACCCACGGCGGAACCCACGGAGGAGCCCACGGAGGAAGACACTGGGACGAACGCCCAGCAGGAGACCGGCCCAGACATCATCTCAGCCGCCACCTCTCTCATCTCCGCCAACTCTTCCTACAAGAGCGCGCTGGCATCGAAGAACAGCAGCGCTGGCGCTGTTCTCTCAGCGGAAGCGGACATCAAAGCGGCGGAAGATGATCTCGAGGAGGCAAAGAAGGGGCCCAGCAGTGCGGAGATCGCTGCGGCGGATGTTGCGGTGGGAGAAGCGCAGCTCTCGCTCGATGAGGCGGAGGAGAAGCTGGCGGAACTCAAGGCAGGGCCAACGCAGGACGACCTGAAGGAGGCGCAGAGCAAACTCGACCAGGCCGCCGCCGCGCTCGTTGTGGCGCAGGCGAAGTGGGACGACGTTTACGCCGGCACCGACTCGTTGGACATTGAACTCCAGCGCGATCAGGTGAGGCAGGCTGAACTATCGGTTAAGCGAGCGCGCGATAACCTCGAGAGCGTGAAGATCATCGCGCCGTTCGACGGCACCGTGGCGTCACTCGACATCGAGGTAGGCCAAGAGGTTAGCGGAGCCGGTGCAGCAGCAATTGTTCTCCACACGCCGGATGCCCTTGGCCTCGACCTGACGGTCAGCGAATCCGACCGGCCGGACGTTGAGGCCGGCCAGTCGGGCTATGCTACCTTCGACGCGCTGGGGGATAGCCAGTTCCCGTTGGTGATCGACTCGGTCGGGAGCAGTCCGACCACCACCCAGGGTGTCGTTATATACGAGGTGCAGGCTACCATTCAGAGCGTGGGATCCGCCTTCGCTGCCAGAGCGCAGTCGGGCGAGGTGCCGGCTGGCAGCGCGTCGCCGCAGGCTGGCAGCGCGTCGCCGCAGGCTGGCAGCGCGTCGCCGCAGGCTGGCATTCCTGGCACAGAAGACATTCCGGCGGAGGCCCTCAAGCGGTTCGCTGCCCGCATGGAAACTGAAGAAAAACCACTGCCGGGCATGAACGCCTCGGTGACGATCATAGTGGATCAAGCCCAGGACGTGCTCCTAGTTCCCGCCCAGGCTATCCAAAGCGAGGGCTTCCAAAGCGTGGTCGAGGTCCAGAATGACGACGGCTCGACCGAGAGGGTGGTCGTCCAGACGGGACTCACCGATGGGATGAACACGGAGATCACAGAAGGCCTGGAGGAGGGGCAGACGATCATAATCCCCAGCCGGACGGCGACGGCAGCGTCGGAACAGACGACCACGGGCCCCGGGTTCCACATGGAGTTCCGCGAGGGAGGGATCTCTGAGGGCGGCGGCCCAGTCTTCATCGGTCCGGGAGGAAGCGCACCATGATCCGCCTGCGTGGCATCATCAAGGTCTACCGCGCCGGCGACGTGCCCGTCCCCGCGCTCCAGGGCATCGACTTGGACATCGAACGCGGCGAGTTCCTGGCCATCGTGGGAGCGTCTGGGTCCGGCAAGTCAACACTGATGCACATCCTGGGCTGTCTGGACAAGCCCACGCGCGGCTCGTACGAACTGGAAGGGCACGATGTGCGCCGGCTGAGCGAGGCCCAGCTCGCCAGGGTTCGCAGCCGGCGCATCGGCTTCGTGTTCCAGTCGTACAACCTGCTCCCGCGCCTGCCAGCGATTTCCCAGGTTGAGCTGCCGCTCATCTACCGGGGCGCGGACCACCGCCGAAAGCTGGCGGCGCACGCCCTGGCCGAAGTTGGCCTCCTCGATCGCGCCCGTCACCGGCCGACGCAGTTGTCGGGCGGCGAGCAGCAACGCGTCTCCATCGCTCGGGCGCTGGTGACCAATCCCGCCCTGATCCTCGCCGATGAGCCGACTGGCGCCCTCGATACGAAGACCTCGGCGGAGCTGATGGAGATGTTCGCCCGGCTTAACGCCGAGCGCGGCATGACAATCGTCGTGGTGACCCACGAGCCGGAGATAGCTGCCTACACGCGCCGCGTGATCCAGCTGCGCGACGGCCGCATCGTCTCCGACGCGCCACCGGATGGCGCCGGTGTTCTGGGGTTCGCGCCGATCGATGAGCAGAAGGAGGCGCCAGCATGATCATCTTCGACACCATCCAGACGGCGCTTGCCCAGCTCAACGCAAACAAGCTCCGCACCAGCCTCACCATGCTGGGCATCGTCATCGGCGTGGGCGCTGTGATCGCCCTCATGGCCGCCGGCCAGGGTGCGCAGCAGGGCGTGACCAAAGAGGTCAGCGGCCTTGGCAGCAACCTGGTCTTCGTCGAGCCAGGCGTGACCGAGCAGGGTGGCCGCTTCAGCGTCGGCGCGATGACGCTCACCACCGAAGACGCGGACGCGATCGAGAGTCTTCAGTACGTGGATGCGGTGGTCTCCCAGTTCAAGCTAGATATGGAGAACCAGCTCGTCGGCAACGGTCGTAACACCTCAGCGAGCATGATCGCCACCGAGCCAGACTTCACTTACGTTCGTGAGTGGGATGTCGAGGCCGGCAGGTTCCTTATCGATGACGATGTGAGCCGAAAGGCTACGAACGTCGTCCTCGGCGCGCAGGTGGCCGAGGATCTCTTCGACACGCCGGAGAACGCGGTTGGCCAGGAGGTGCGGCTCAACTTCGGGATGTTTTCTCTGAATCTCACCGTGGTCGGTGTTATGGAGAAACGAGGCGCGGCCGGCAGCGGTGACGACGACACGCAGATTATCCTACCGCTGACCACGTTTCAGTCACGGATACCCTTCGGCCGCAACCCGACTGGGGAGGAGAATGTCGGGCAGATCGTCGTCAAGGCTACGCAGGGCAGCAAGGTCGACCAGGCAAAGGACGATATTTACGTCCTCCTGCTCCAGCGCCACGACTACACCGAGGACTTCACTGTGGAAACTCAGGAGGACCTTACGGCGACAGCAAGGGAGGTGAGTCGAACGCTGACGATCCTCCTGGGCGCCATCGCTGGCGTTTCGCTGGTGGTTGGGGGAATCGGCATCATGAACATCATGCTGGTATCCGTCACGGAGCGGACACGTGAGATCGGCATCCGGAAGGCAGTCGGCGCCAACAGGACCCACATCCTCCTGCAGTTCATCATCGAGGCGATTATCGTGACGCTCGTGGGTGGAGCAGCCGGCGTCATTGCTGGAATCGCTGCCGCTCGAGTCGCCAACGGCCAGGACTTCGGCACTGGATCGCCGGTGACGACGGTGGTGGCCCCGTGGAGCATCTTCGTCGCCCTCGGCGTGTCGGCAATCATCGGCCTCTTCTTCGGCATCTATCCGGCGTTCCGGGCCTCTCGTCTCGACCCGATCGAGGCGCTACGGACGGAGTGATCGGAGGATCCGGCGAAGTAATGGCCTGTCGAAGGGAAAAGGAGTTCTCATGATGAACCGAGCGTGGCAAGTGCGTGCTGTGATCGCGTTTGCGGCTGCCATAGGGGCTGTCGTGATACTCGCTCAGGCGTGCGGCGGCGGGTCAGCGGACGTCGATGCGACGCCGACGGCGACGAGCCCGGCGACCTCTATCGCAAATGGAGGTACTCCAGTCACCGGCGATATCACGCCTGGAGCCCGGCCGCAGGGGATGTTCATCGGAGGCGCCAGCGAGGAGTTCGCCGCGTTTCTGGGCATCTCCTTTGAGCAGCTCGAGTCTGAGCTCGCTGCAGAAGGTGCGACGCCCGCAAGCGTCGCCGAGGCGCACGGCCGCACGCGTGAGGAGCTGGAGACCTTCTTCACGGAACAGCTAGAGGCGAACCTCAGCGAGGCCGTCGCCGCTGGCACCATGTCGCAGGAGGGCGCCGACAATATGTTCGAGGGGCAGGCCTCCCGTATTGACGATATCATCGACGGGAACATGCCATTTGGAGGTCCTCCAGGTGCTGGCGATATCACACCCGGGGCGGGCCCGCACGGCCAGGGGCTATTCATCGGAGGCGCCAGCGAGGAGTTCGCCGCGTTTCTGGACATCTCCCAGGAGCAGCTCGAGTCTGAGCTCGCTGCAGAAGGTGCGACGCCCGCAAGCGTCGCCGAGGCGCACGGTCGCACGCGCGAAGAGCTGGAAACCTTCTTCAGGGAAGAGCTACAAGCGAACCTCAACGACGCCGTCGCCGCCGGCACCATGTCGCAGGAGGCCGCCGACGACATGTTCGAGCAGCAGGCCTCCCGTATTGACGATATCATCGACGGGAACATGCCGTCGGGCATGCCTGGAGGCCCGCCGGACGGGCGGTAGCGCCGCTGGGTGCTTCTGCTCTGCCACCAAGGCTCCTTGCCACCGCCTGACGTACCGCTGCCTGAGCGAGCCCGTCTGTGGTTCGACACAAGTCCTCCCCCTTGCCTCAGTCGACTGAGCCCGTACAATGAGATGTGATACCAGCGTTCCCAGGAACTGAACCATGTCTAGGAGGTAACTACATGCGCGAGGCGGTAATTTGCAGTCCCCTACGAACCCCAGTAGGTCGCTATGGCGGCAGCTTGCGTGACGTGGATGCCGAGGCGCTAGCGGAAACGATCGTCCGAGGGCTTCTTGAGCGCACAAGTCTTGACCCCAGCGTTGTGGACGATTGCATATTTGGCCAGTGCTATCCCACGATGGAGAGCCCGGCCATAGGTCGAATCGCCGCGCTGGCGGCCGGCCTACCCGTAGAGGTGCCAGGCTTCCAGGTTGACCGCCGCTGCGCGTCCGGGCTACAGGCTATCTGCCTAGCGGCCATGGAAGTGCAGACAGGCGTGGCCGATGTGGTCATCGCCGGCGGCGTGGAGAGCATGAGCACCGCCAACTTCTATAGCACATCCGTGCGCTGGGGCCCGAACCGTGGCGTAATCAACCTCCTTGACTCCCTGAACAGGGGACGGGTGACCGCCGGCAGCAGACGCTATCCTGTGCCGGACGGAATGCTGGAGACGGCCGAGAACGTTCGCCGGGAGTACGGAATCCCCCGCCAGGAACAGGACGAGTACTCCCTTCGCTCTCACCAGCGGGCCGTCGCGGCCGGGGACGCCGGCAAGTTCGATGCCGAGATCGTGCCTGTAACTGTACCTGGCAAGGGCAAGAGAAGCGAGGCAGTTATCTTCGATCGGGACGAGCATCCGCGACGCGATACCACTCTCGAGAAGCTCGTCTCGCTGCGTGCCGTGCTCGCCAAGCAAGATCCAGATGCCACGGTGACAGCCGGCAACGCCAGCGGTGAGAACGATGCGGCCGCCTGCTGCATCGTGACGTCGCCGGAAAAGGCAGCGGAGCTTGGACTGAAACCAATGGGCAAGCTGCGATCCTGGGCAGCGGTCGGAGTTCACCCCGAGTATATGGGCATGGGCCCGGTGCCGGCAACGAAGAAGGCTCTTGAACGCGCGGGGCTCAGCCTGAGCGACATGGGTCTGATCGAGCTGAACGAGGCGTTTGCCGTGCAGGTGCTCGCCTGTGCGCGCGAGTGGGGGCTCACTGAGCGCGATTTTGAGCGAATGAACGTCAACGGCTCCGGGATAGCGCTCGGCCATCCCTTGGGGGCGACTGGGGCTCGAATCATGGCTACATTGCTTTACGAGATGGAGCGACAGGACGTCCAGTTCGGACTGGAGACGATGTGTGTTGGCGGCGGACAGGGTATGGCGGCCGTCATCGAGCGCGTGGCATAGGGACCGAGGATGGCGGAGGTGCTCCTGGCGGGAATTGAGGTGTTAACCCGATTGACATAATTGCCCAACGGCGCGTTGAGGGGGTACGGCAATCAGATCACTCGCCGTAGCCTATGTTGTCCTCGTCGGCGAGGGCGTGCATCCAGGGGTCAGGTGTTGACCTTGGGCAGCTATTCGAGCGCCGCGCGCAGTGTGGCGCCACTTGTCTGACCAATTCTGACACATCGAAGCAATCGGCGGCCCGCACAATCTTATCGCCGTTCGTGAGCAGGACAGAAACCCCCCGAAGCTCGAATCGCTTTCCGGTCGGAAGCACACCACCGAATTCTGCCTTGTGGGTGGCTGTCATGAGCCACTGCCAGAACACGCGCTCGCCGCTGCTGAGCGGCTCGCCCGTTGGGGCTATGGTCAGGTCGGGCAGGGCGGCAAAGGTAGCGATGAGATGGCGACGGATCTCTTCTTGGCCCAGCATGATGCGGCCCAGGCCGAACTCCCCGTAGCTCGCGTCCTCGCCAAAGAGGGACGTCAGCCTGTCGACATCATGGCTATTCCAGGCTGCCACATACTCCCTGACTAGGCGATACACTCTCTCCTGGGGCGCATCGCAGATCATTCTCACTCAGCCCCTTCCGCCTTTGCTTTCGACCCGCGCGGCTATACCGGTGACACAATCCGTCGCCTGGCCCTTTCCTATCCGCTCTATCCACCTGTCGAACCCTACATCCTCACTCCCACTAACCACGCTACAGCACGCTTATGACATCCCTATTACGGCAATGTTAAGAGCACGTTACATTCGGTCGGATCGGGTGCGCGCGGGTATTGACAGATTACGCGTGGTGTGGGAGACTAACGGCAGGCGGCAACCGCTTGCCGCTTGCCGTTCACTCGCTCGGTGTATGTTATGCGTTGGATATATGTTAAGGAAGACGTTTGTATGGGATGCGGCCTCTGCGAGGTCTACTGCGCTCTTGCCCATTCCACCTCGCAAGACCTCATCAAGGCGTTCAAGAGAGAGCGCCCGCGGCCAGTGGCCCGCATCCGCGTGGAGAGAGTCGACGGTCTCTTCCTGCCGATGCAATGTCGTCACTGTCCCGACTCTCCCTGCGTCAACGCCTGCCTCACCGGCGCGATGTACAAGGACCCCGACAGCGGCGCCGTCACGGTCGATCCATACAAGTGCAGCGGCTGCTGGACATGCATCCTGGTCTGCCCCTACGGCGTCATCACGCGTGATATCGGAACGGGCATCGTTGCCAAGTGCGACCTTTGCCAAGGGCGCGATGTTCCCGCCTGTGTCGCCAACTGCCCAAACGAGGCTCTGGTCTGTATCGAGGATGGAGCAGACGGCCAGCCATTGCCTTTGGCCGCTGCAGCGCAGGAGAGAGCCGGTGGCCACTAGAAAGAGACGCGAGTTGCGCCAGCCATCGTCGGTGTCCACGGCGAAGGCGATTGCCCCAGAGATGGAGTACCTGATTATCGGCAACTCCGCCGGGGGCATCGCCGCCGCTGAGGCCATTCGCGAGGTGGATAAGAACGGCAGGCTTGCCATAGTCTCCGAAGAGCCCTATTTTGCCTATTCTCGTCCCCTCATATCCGAATACCTGGCCGGCGAGCGCTCCCTCGACACCATGCTCCTGCGGCCGGTCGACTTCTACGAGCGGAACAAGATCGAAGCGCTCCTCGGCACAGGCGCCGCTCGTGTCGACTTCAGCCACAGGCTGGTCGAGCTGGAGGACGGTCGCACGCTGGCTTGGCGGAAGCTCCTTCTGGCCACCGGAGGCGTCCCCATCGTTCCCAAGCTGAAGGGCGGCCACAGGGAAGGAGTGTTTACCTTCACCAATCTGGAGGACGCCGACAAGATAGGGCGGGCGGTCAACAAAGGACACAGGGTGGTGGTCATCGGCGGTGGACTCATAGGCATCAGCCTCGCTCAGGCCCTGGTGCAGCGAGGCGTGGCGGTGGTGATGGTGGAGCTGATGGATCGAGTGCTCGCCACAGCACTAGACGCCGAAGCCTCTTGGTTGGTGGAGCTAGCGCTCCGCAGAGAGCGGATCGAGCTCATCCTGGGCCAGACCGCCAAGGAGATCGTCGCCAGGCCCGAGGACGATCGCCGGGTGGGTGGTGTGGTCCTGCAAGACGGCCGGACGATACCCTGCGACGGCGTCGTATTCGCCATCGGCGTCGCGCCCCGCACCGAACTTGTCACGGGCTCCCCGGTGACGCTCAACCGAGGCATCGTCGTCAGCCGGCGCATGGCCACGAGCCAGCGGGACGTCTACGCCTGCGGGGACGCGGCCGAAGCGTACGACTTCATCCACAAGACGAATCGCCTTATCCCTGTGTGGCCCAACGCCGTGGCCGGAGGGCGAGTGGCCGGGTTCAACATGGCCGGTCGCCGCGTCAGCTACGAGGGCAGCACGGGCATGAACTCGCTTAACTGCTTCGGGCTCTCAACCGTCGCTGCGGGCCTGGTCGACTTCGAGGACGACCCCACCTGCGAGGTCCTCGCCGCCTCCGGCACCGGCACCTACCGCAAGATCGTGCTGAAGAACAACCGCATCGTGGGCATGGTCTTCGTGGGCGACATCGAGAGGTCGGGCATCGTCTTCGGCCTCATGAAGGACCGGGTGAACGTTCGCCGCTGCAAGGACGTCCTCATCTCTCCCGACTTCGGCCTGGGCGCCCTCCCCGACGACTTGCGGCGCAAGAGGCTCTCCTTGGCGAATAGCCAGCGCGGCGGCGCGAACGGAAATGGGCGGTAACGGTATGGACTACTGGAAGCACATCAACAACCCGTACGACGACGACAAAGTGATCGCCGCCTGTTCCCTCTTCGGGATGATGGACACGTCCGGCAGGAGATTCTCAGGCGGGGACGTCATCACGGCCATCGCCAACATGCACGAGCGCGGCAACGGTCTGGGCGGAGGCTTCGCTGTCTACGGTCTCTACCCCCAGTACGCCGAGCACTACGCTTTTCATGTCATGTATTTGGATGAGACGGCGCGGCGAGAGGCCGAGTCTCTCCTTCAGGATGGCTTCAGAGTCGCTCTGGCCGAACCTGTTCCCACTCGCAAGACTCGCGCGATCGAAAACCCGCCCCTGGTGTGGCGATACTTCCTCGAAGTGCGCACTCAGAATGGCCAGGGCCTGTCCCATGACGACTATGTGCTGGAGAAAGTGATGCAGATCAACACGGGCGTCCGCAATGCCTTTGTCTTCTCCAGCGGCAAGGACATGGCCGTTTTCAAGGGCGTTGGCTACCCGGAAGAGATCGCCACTTATTTCCGCCTGGACGAATACGAGGGCTATCTCTGGACAGCCCACGGCAGGTTCCCTACCAACACGCCCGGCTGGTGGGGCGGTGCCCATCCCTTCAGCATCCTGGACTGGACGGTGAACCACAACGGTGAGGTCTCCTCCTATGGAATAAACCGCCGCTATCTAGAGATGTTCGGCTATCACTGCACCATGCAGACGGACACAGAGGTCATTGCCTACGCCGTCGATCTCTTGGTGCGAAGGCACAAGCTTCCTATCGAGGTTGCAGCCAATGTCCTCGCTGCTCCCCTGTGGAGCCAGATCGAGCGTGAGGATGAGGAGAAGGCTGCCCTCCACACTACGTTGCGGCAGGTCTACGGCAGCCTCCTGCTGAATGGGCCGTTCACCGTGGTCATTGCTCACCAAGGCGAGATGATCGGCCTGACCGACAGGATCCGCCTGCGGCCGCTCGTCGCCGCAACCAAGGGCGACGTGCTCTTCCTGTCCTCAGAGGAATCCGCTATCCGTCTGGTCTGCCCCCAGCTAGACAGGGCCTGGATCCCCATGGGCGGCGAGCCAATTGTGGGAAGTCTGCAGAGGCCCCTCGCCAAGAGGGAGTCGGTAGCGCTCGAGGAAGCGACGACATGATCGGGCGGGAGTGGCCACGCTAATGAAGACTTACTTGCCCCCCAGGTTCGTCATCGATAGGGATGCAGAGCGCTGCATCGCCTGCCAGGTCTGCGTCAGGCAGTGCAGCTTCGGCGTTCATGCCTACGATGGGGAGGAGGACGAGATCCGCAGCTACGAGGAGAACTGCGTCGGCTGCCATCGCTGCTCTGTCTTCTGCCCCACCCAGGCTCTCAACATCCGCCTCAATCCCCTGTCCTACCGCCCGAACGTCAACTGGCAGCCCGAGTTCATCGAGGACATCATAAGGCAATCGGAGGGCGGCGGTGTCCTCCTCACCGGCATGGGCAACGACAAGCCGTATCGCGTCTACTGGGACCATCTCGTTCTCAACGCCAGCCAGGTGACCAATCCCTCCATCGACCCCCTGCGCGAGCCTATGGAGCTAAGGACCTTCCTGGGCCGAAAGCCGGACAAGGTGGAACTGGATCCCGCTTCGCTTAATCTGAAGACGCAGCTTGCCCCTCAGGTGGCGATCGACATTCCAGTCCTGTTCTCCGCCATGTCTTACGGCGCCATTAGCCTCAACGTTCAGGAATCGCTGGCACGCGCCGCGGCGGAGGTCGGCACCCTGTTCAACGTCGGCGAAGGCGGTCTGCACCAGAAGCTCTACAAGTACGCGGACAACGCCATTGTCCAGGTGGCCTCTGGTCGCTTTGGCGTTCACCCCGAGTATCTGGACGCGGCCAGGTTCATCGAAATAAAGATCGGTCAGGGTGCCAAGCCCGGCATTGGTGGTCACCTCCCCGGTGGCAAGGTGAGTGAGGACGTGGCGGAGACGCGGATGATCCCCGCTGGCACCGACGCCCTTTCACCGGCCCCTCAGCACGACATCTACTCAATCGAGGACCTGTCACAACTCATCTACGCCTTGAAGGAAGCGACCAACTACACCAAGCCGATCTGTGTCAAGATCGCCGCCGTCCACAATTCGGCGGCCATAGCCAGCGGCATGGTGCGAGCCGGGGCCGACATTATCGCTCTGGACGGCCTGCGGGGAGCGACCGGTGCTGCCCCCAAGATGATCCGCGATAACGTGGGCATCCCCACTGAGCTGGCCATCGCCGCGGTGGATACGCGTTTGAGAGAGGAAGGCATCCGCAATCAGGCGTCGATCATCGCTGCCGGCGGCTTCAGAAGCAGCGCCGACGTAGTGAAAGCCATCGCCCTCGGCGCCGACGCCGTCTACATCGGCACGGCGGCCCTGATAGCGCTGGGCTGTACGGTCTGCCAGCAGTGTCCTACCGGCAAGTGCGCCTGGGGGATCGCCACCACCGACCCCGTCCTGAGCAAGAGAGTGAACCCGGACATCGGCGCCCGACGTCTCGTCAACCTTCTGCGCGGCTGGAGCCTGGAGATCAAGGAGATGCTCGGCGGGATGGGCATCAACGCCCTCGAGAGCCTGCGGGGCAATCGTCTCCATCTGCGAGGGGTCGACCTGGCAGACGGCGAGCTCGATGTTCTGGGCGTGAGATTGGCTGGGAGGTAGAGCCATGACGACGAATACGCTGACCCACAGAGGCCCAACCGTACGCATAGATGTCAACGGCTCCCGTCACCGCGAGCTGAACGGCCAGATTCGGGAAGCAGTGGTAGACGGCGCCCAGCGGATCGATCTGCATAGCGTACATGGGCAGAGATACATCGCCACTAACCTGCGCGGCGAGGCCGAGATACACATTCACGGTACGCCGGGCAATGACCTGGGCGCTTTCCTGGCCGGATCAAAGCTCATCGTCCACGGCAATGCCCAGGACGGCTGCGGCAACACCATGAATGAAGGCGAGATCGTAGTCCACGGACACGCGGGGGATATCACCGGCCTGTCCGCCCGAGGGGGCAGGATCTTCATCCGAGAGGACGTTGGCTACCGCGCGGCCATCCACATGAAAGAGTGCGAGGGCAAGAGGCCAGCGCTGGTCATTGGCGGCACAGCCCAGGATTTCCTCGGCGAATACATGGCCGGCGGCATTGTGGTCGTCCTTGGCCTGACCCTGAACGGCCAGAAGTGCCACCGGGCCAGTTTCGTCGGCACGGGCATGCACGGCGGGGTCATCTACCTGCGAGGCGACATCAACGAGCACCAGTTGGGCAAGGAAGTGGGCGTCAGCAGACTGACCCGAAAGGACCGGGCTATCCTGAGGGACCTGGTGACTCAGTTCGCAGCCCATTTCGGTTACGACGCCGAAGAGATCCTGGCCAGTCGATTTGTCAAGCTGGTTCCTCTCTATCTGAGGCCTTACGGGAGACTCTACACGTACTAGCAGAGGACTGACGGTGGAGTAGAAGCAGAGTGGGGCTATGTTGCGAGTGACGTTTGTGGGGCAAGACAGGCAGAAGATGGAGTGCCTGGCCCGGGAACTGGAGGGAGAGGGCTATTGGACCGCCGTCTGCCCACCGGCGGAGGCGACCACGGCCCCGACGGGTGGTCCCCGGCCGGACGCGCTGGTGGTGGATGCGACCTCCACCAATGGGACAGCCGACCTGCTGCACGACATCCGCGGCACTGCGGCCACGCCCGCAATAGCTCTCATCGAGGAAAGTCATCTCTCCGGTCATGAGCTGCCCCAGGGCATCGATGACTTCCTGGTCCTTCCTGCCACTGCCGGCGAGCTGGCTGCTCGTGTCCGCCAGCTATTACGGCGACACGCTCATCTTGAGGACAACAACACGCTGTGCTGCGGCGACCTGGTCATCAACCTGGCGAGCCGCGAGGTGTTCCTGGCAGGTCGGGTCGTGACGCTGGCCTATAAGGAGTATGAGCTCCTGCGTTTCCTCCTCTCTAACCGTGACATGGTGTGCACTCGCGAGGCTCTCCTGAGCAACGTCTGGGGTTACGACTTCTATGGCGGCACCCGCACGGTTGACGTGCACATCCGCCGCCTCCGCAGCAAGATTGAAGGCCCCGGCCACGCTTTCATCGAGACGGTCCGCAACGTGGGCTACCGCTTCCATCCGACCCCTCACCCATAGGCATCGTCAATCGATCCGGCGCGTTAACACAGGTTTTACTCCTGTGTAATCCGTCGGTAACAATCCTTCTCTATCATGAAACCCAGATGCGGCACGCACTCCTTGTTGAGATGCGAGAGCACGAGGGGGGATTGAGATGCCCACTGTAGACACGGGCGATACGGCATGGATACTGGTTTCCGCAGCCCTCGTCATGCTCATGACGCCGGGCCTGGCCTTCTTCTACGGCGGTCTGGTACGCCACAAGAACGTCCTCAGCACCGTCATGCACAGCTTCATCATCATCCCTGTGGTCAGCCTTGTGTGGGTGCTGTGGGGCTATAGCCTAGCCTTCGGTCCGGATCAGGGCGGCTTCATCGGCAACCTGGAGTGGTTTGGGCTTCGCAACGTGGGTATGGAGCCCGGGCCCTACTCGGACACCATCCCCCATCAAGTGTTCATGCTCTACCAGATGATGTTCGCCATCATCACGCCCGCCCTCATCACCGGCGCCTTCGCCGAGAGGGCCAAGTTCAGCACCTTCCTGGTGTTCACCGTCCTGTGGATGACCTTTGTCTACGCCCCTGTGGCCCACTGGGTTTGGGGAACGGGTGGCTGGCTGGGAGAACTGGGGGCACTGGACTTTGCCGGCGGCACCGTGGTCCACATCAGCTCGGGGGTGGCGGCCCTGGCTGCGGCGCTCCTTTTCGGCCGGCGCGCCGGCTTCGGCCGCGAGCCGATGGAGCCCCACGATATCACCTACGTCGTCTTGGGGGCAGCCCTGCTGTGGTTTGGCTGGTTCGGCTTCAACGCTGGCAGCGCCCTGACGGCCGGCGGTCTGGCTGGCAACGCCTTCGTGATGACCAACACCGCCGCCGCCGCGGGAGCCCTCACCTGGGTGCTAATGAGCTGGTGGTTTACAAAGAAGCCCAGTGTGGTAGGGGGTGCTGCCGGCGCAGTGGCTGGCCTGGTGGCCATTACTCCCGCTTCGGGCTTTGTGGGCTCCTGGCCGGCTGCCGATGGATATCTGAACATCATGCCGGCCATCCTCATCGGCGTCGGCGGGGGCGCCTTCTGTTACCTGGCGACCCGGCTCCGCTCCTTCCTGCAGTTTGACGACGCCCTGGATGTCTGGGCCGTCCACGGCGTGGGCGGAACTTGGGGAGCTTTCGCCACCGGCATCTTCGCCGTCGCCGCTGTGGGTGGCGTGGGTGGCGCCATCGACGGCGAGGTGGGCCAGCTTGGCAAGCAGTTAGTCGGCATCAGCGCCACCTGGGGTTATTCCTTCGTTGTCACACTCGTCATCCTGAAGGTCCTCGACCTGGTGATGGGTCTGCGGGTGTCAGAGGATGAGGAGTTGGTGGGCCTAGACGTTTCTCAGCACGGCGAGCGGGCCTACAGCGTCCCTGTAGGGGTGCTGAGCACAGTGGCAGCCGCTGCCCACCACTCGCTAGAACCCATGCCGCATTCTCCTCCTCGCGGCACAGCCTGGGAAGACAGAGGAGGCCAGCGCCCACCCCTGCAAATCGCTAGCACCCAAGAGAGCCTCTAAAGGAGCCCAAGATGAACAAGGTGGAAGCCATCATCCGACCCGAGAAGTTGGACGCTGTGAAGGAGGCCCTGGCCGAGACAGGGTTTGTGGGGTTGAACATAGTGCACGTCATAGGACGGGGAGCGCAGAAGGGCATTGTCCACGCTGGCCGCGGCGGCGACGTTCACACCGTCGATATGCTCCCCAAGGTGAAGATGGAAGTGGTGGTGCGAGACGCTGACACAGAAACGGTACTGCATATCATTGCCGAGGCGGCGCGCACCGGCAGCCTTGGCGACGGCAAGATGTTCGTGATACCCGTCGTCGAGGCCATCCGTGTGCGCACCGGCGAGCGGGGCGACGTGGCGGTATGAGACAAAGCCCCACACTTAGTGAGAAGGAGGTAACCACAGTGACACCACAAGAAGCACAGAAGGTCTTCGAGCTGATCAAGGCCAAGCACATCCAGATCATCGACCTCAAGTTCAACGACCTGCCCGGTCTCTGGCAGCACTTCTCCATGCCTGTCACCGAGCTCACGGAGATGGACGACCTGACCAAGAGCATCTGGGATGAGGGCGTGGGCTTCGATGGCTCCAGCATCCGCGGCTTCCAGAAGATCCAGGAGAGCGATATGATCCTCCTACCCGACCCGTCCACCGCTCGCCTGGATCCTGCCTGCCAGATACCCACCCTCAGCATCATCTGCGACATCTGCGATCCCCTGACCAAGCAGCCCTACAGTCGCGACCCCCGCTACATCGCCAGGAAGGCCGAGCAGTACCTTCGCTCCAGCGGCATCGCCGAGACCAGCTTCTGGGGGCCGGAGCTGGAGTTCTTCGTCTTCGATGACGTCCGTTTCGACCAGGCCGAACAGTACGGCTTCTACTACGTCGACTCCGCGGAGGGGGAGTGGAACAGCGGCCGCGATGAGAAACCTAACCTGGGCTACAAGCCGCGCTTCAAGGAGGGCTACTTCCCGGTGCCTCCCCACGACTCGATGCAGGACCTGCGCAGCGAGATGATCCTGACGATGATCAATGTGGGCATCCCCATTGAGGTGCACCACCACGAGGTGGCCACCGCCGGCCAGGGCGAGATCGACATGAAGTTCGACAGCCTCACCGACATGGCTGACAAGGTAATGTGGTACAAGTACATCGTTAAGAACATCGCCCGCAAGCACGGTAAGGTCGCTACCTTCATGCCCAAGCCTCTCTTCGGCGACAACGGCTCCGGCATGCACACTCACATGAGCCTGTGGAAGAACAGCACCAATGTCTTCTATGACCCCGAGGGCTACGCCCTCATCAGCGAGGCGGCCCGCTACTACATCGGCGGCCTCCTCAAGCACTCGCCAGCGCTGATGGCCTTGTGCGCTCCCACCACCAACTCTTACAAGCGTCTGGTTCCGGGCTACGAGGCGCCGGTGAACCTGGTCTACTCCGCCCGCAACCGCAGCGCCGCCGTGCGCGTGCCGGTGTACACTTCCAACCCCCGGACCAAGCGCCTGGAGTATCGCCCACCGGATGGCTCCTGCAACCCCTATCTGGCCTTTTCGGCTCTACTCATGGCCGGCCTGGACGGAATCGAGAACGAGATCGACCCCGGCCCGCCTCTGGACGAGAACACTTACCAACTAACGCCCGAGGCGGAGAAGAACATCGCCACCATCCCCGGCTCGCTGGAGGAGGCCCTGTGCGCTCTGGAGCAAGACCACGACTTCCTTCTGAAGGACGGTGTGTTCACCAGCGATGTTCTGGAGGTCTGGCTGGAATACAAGCGACAGCAGGAATTGGACCCCATACGTCTGCGTCCTCACCCGTGGGAGTTCTACCTTTACTTCGATGTCTAGAGCCTGCCCTCCCTAGCGACAGTGCGATGACTCAGCTATCCTCCCAGGTGCGATAGCGAGCGCGGGCAAGCCCTGTCGGATCGCCTCACGGCGGCGACAGGGCTTGCCCTTTGGCGCCTCCTTGATCCCCCTGGCGGCTGCGGGTAGGATAGGGCCTGACACTCAGGCTCATCAGCAACTCATAAAGAACGATCCCCTAGTGCTGGCGGCACCAAACGAGAGAGGATAAGGCAATGAAACGGATCGCTATCTTGACTGCGCTCGCGGTTCTGGTGGTCACCAGCCTGTTCTCGGCGAGCCTTTGGTCGGGCACCAAGACCACAGCATCTCCAACTACGCAGACGGTCAAAACCTTTCAAGCCGGCTGGGCCAATATCCCCTGGGTTGGTCCGACAATGCCCATTGACCAGGCTGTGGGTAGCATCCTCCCAAATGTGGCGGCGGTTTACTACCTCGACAATAGCTCTGGGGGATGGCTACGGTACTTCCCGGGAAGGCCCGAAATTAGCAGCCTCAAGACGCTGACGTTTGGCGAAGCCTATCTCGTCTTGCTGACTGCGCCGGTCACTGTGCCATGGATATCAGAGGACCTCATCTACAGCCTCCTCCCATCGATCTGTTTGCTGTTGAGCGCGTCCCCAGAAATGGACGCGGTTTGCGACCTTGTCGATGACATCGTGAGCGGCCTAGCACCAACGACTACGCCGACGACTACGCCGACGTCAACTGCACCCATCGTCTTCAGGGGAACGGTGGTGGGTCAGCCGACACAAGAATGCCCCTATCTTGAGTTGGAAGGCGACTGTTGGTGGACGGTAGACGTGCTAATAGGCGTGGTTGTCAAAATGGAGCAGCATGACGCGGACACGTATGAGTACGAGGCGCAAGAACGAGTCACCGTGGTCATGCCAGAGGGCGGGATCCTTGGGCCAGCTGTCAGCGTTGGGGACTACGTTGAAGTCAGCGGGCAGGAGTCTATGTGGTCGTGTGGATTCCTCTGCGATGGGTGGGGGTTCACTGTCTGGGAAGAGCTGTTTGAGGACAACTATATCCAACGCCTGTAGCCGCTCCGCCCGTTCAGACGCCCCCCTTCGCGCGGCGCAGTCCGGCTGGCGCTAGTCGCCGGTTCGAAAGACAACCACTGAGATGTTGTCGGAGCCTCCGGCGTCGTTGGCTAGGCCGATAAGTCGCTCGGCCATGCTATGTGGTGTGCCTGATTCGAGAACTCCGGCTGTCGCTGTATCACTCACCATGCGGTAGAGGCCGTCCGAACATAGGAGGAGAAGGCTTCCGTTCGGTAGTGTGATGGGGCCCACTATGTCGGGCTCGACGGCCTCCGCAATCCCGATGGCGCGCGTGATGACGTTCCGGAAGGAGCTGTTCTTCGCCTCTTCGTCGGTCAATCGTCCGGCGCGGAGCTGCTCTGCCACCCACGTGTGGTCCACGGTAAGCTGCTGAAGCTGGGCCTTGTGGAACCAGTAGCCGCGGCTGTCCCCAGCATTCGCTACCCAGGCCGTGTTACCCCGAACAAGGGCCGCCACCAGGGTGGATGCCATTCCTTCCAGCTCTGGCCGTTCCGCGGCTCGGGCCCGCACACGCTGGTTGGCGACAGAGAACGCTCGCTTCAACGCCTCGGTCGGGTCGTCGTCCGGCGCGTTCGCCAGCTCTGTCAGCAGTGCCTCAATCGCCTCGGCACTGGCGGTCTCCCCTCCCTGAATGCCGCCAACTCCGTCCGCCACAGCCAGCAGGATTGACTCACCAGGGAGCTCTTGGGCCAGGACCGCGTCCTGGTTGGTGGGCCTCTTGAGCCCGCGGTCGGTTAGGGCGGCCATGCGCTCCGGCATTACCTTGATCCTCGCTGCCTGCGCGTGGGCGTCGCGAACGACATCGCTCTGAGCTTTGCGCCCCCGTCGTCTCAGCGATAGCATCTTTACCACTTCCTTCCCTCCGCCTCCCCTTGGCCTCATATTGATCGTACCACGGAAGAAAGACGCTCTTTCTGTCTCGAAGGTGACTTGAACCTGACAATCTGCTGACAATGAGAGGCGGCTGCTCCTGCGCGGCCGCCTCGAAGATGGGGGATCAGTGGATCTCTTAGTCTTTCTCTTGCTCTCCCCGATCGAGCCTATACCCGAATCCGCGGACGGTCAGAACGTAGCGAGGATTGGCTGGATTCGCTTCCACTTTGCGCCTCAGCCGGGCGACTACCTGTGCGATACTATCGTCCGTCACGCTGCCACCCAACTCTGGCCAGACCTCCGCTGCTATCTCCTCGTGGCCGACCACAGCGCCGGCCCGACGGAACAAAAGGGCGAGCAGCCGATACTCTTTGGGGGTGAGCGCCACCGACTGGCCCTGGACCCGAACTTCGTGTGTGGATGGATCCAGCGAGAGAGCGCCAGAGTCGGGTGTCAGGACGATGGTGACCGTTGGTGGGCTCGTTTGAAACTCGAGGCGGGAATCGGCCAGCTCCAGAGTGTCGCCGTCGGCGATGGGCGTAGGTGCCGAAACAGGGGCGCTGTTTATGTGCGTCCCGTTCTTACTGCCCAGATCCTGGACGAGAAAGTGTTCGCCGTCCCAGGTCAGTTGGGCATGGCGGCGGGAGACCCGAGGGTTGGGCAGCACCAGATCGCTGTCGGCGCCGCGACCCAAGATCATACTTGAGCGCTCCAGCCGGTGCACCTCGTGCTGGCCCGTCTCTGTGATCACCACCAGGTATGCTTCGGGCGGCGAGTCCTCAACCATGCCGGTCCCCCAACTGTCGGCTCTTCTCAGAACTGGTCGTCAGAGGCGATTCTACCAGAATCTTGGCCTGCTCGGGAGACTGCCTTCGCGACACGCGCTTAGCGCCGCAGGGTGATAAAATGTTGACTGTTGCAGGCCCATCCTATATAGATCGCATGTCCGGGGGCCGGCTTCAATGTGTTTGGGCGGTCTCCTTGTGATGCCGCCTGTTACAACTTCACTTTAGGACTAGGAAACCAATGACAGGTGCGTCGCCTCCAGAGGTCATCTCGCACTACCGCCTGGTCGAATTGCGCGGCAGCGGCGGTATGGGTTCCGTGTACCGCGCCACCGACCGCCGCGACGACAGCACCGTAGCGGTTAAACTCCTGCACGCCCACCTTGAGACCGACGAGACGTACCGCGAGCGCTTCGAGCGGGAGGCCCACGTCGCTGCGCTCCTCCGCTCGCCCTACACCGTCCACCTTGTCGACTACGGCTTCGACAACGGGCGCTTCTTCCTTGTTATGCAGTACGTAGAGGGAGAGTCGGTGAAGGAGGCGCTGCGGTCTGGTCCCCTGGAGTTGCGCCGGACGCTGCGCATCGGCGCTCAGGTGGCGCGCGCTCTGGAAGAGGCCGAGGCGCGAGGGGTGATACACCGCGACATTAAGCCTGACAACATATTGCTCGGCCCCGGCGACTCGGCGAAGGTGTCCGACTTCGGCATCGCTCGGCAGGTGGGAAGCGGCACCCTGACCATGCCCGGCGCCTTCTTGGGGACGTTGGCCTACGCCGCTCCCGAGCTTGCCTTGGGGAAGGTGGACCACCGCAGCGACATCTACTCGCTGGGGGCCACTCTCTACCAAATGCTAACGGGTCTGCCTCCCTATCGCGGTGACCCTCTCGAGGTGCTGCGCCACCACGCTGAGACGCCGCTGTCCCTCGAGCCACTGGCAGGCCTGCCTCAGGACGTGGTGGACCTGGTAGAACGCTGCCTGGAGAAGGATCCCGCGCAGCGATACCAGTCGGCATCTGCTTTGGCGGGGGCACTGGAGCACGCCGCGCGTTCGGTTCCCGTGCCGGAGGCCGAAGCTCCGACGGAGGTGCCGGACGAGGCGTCCACGGAAGTCAAGACGCCGGCCACGCCGGAACTCGAAGCCGCCACGGAGGTGCTGGAGGAAGAGGCCGTCGCAGACACGGAGCTGGGCGCTCCAGAGGTCGAAGCCCCGACGGAGGTGCCGGAGGCGGCTCCTCCAGCAAAGACGGAACTGCCGCCCACCGAGGTCAAGCCGCTGAAGCGGCGGCCGCGCGCGGGAGCGCCCCTGGTCGCGCTGGAACTGGGCCCGCCAAGAGTCAGAGGCCTTTTCGGTGCCAGGCTGAACTCCACTTCCTATGAGCTGACCCTTCGCAACAACGGGGATGAGCAAGTGACGCTCCATCTGGACGCCCAGGACAGCGAAGGCCGCTGCGCTTGCTCTCTTCCTTACAGCGTATCCGTCTCCCCTGGCGAGGCGACCACGGTCGGTCTAAGAGTGGCGCCCAGGCAAAGACGCTGGCGGGGAGAGCGTGAGACAGTTACCTTTGTGGTTTCCGCTTCGCCGGGCGGCGGCAGTCCACCCGCTACCGTCTCCGGACAGTTCGAGGACGTGCCTTATGGCTGGCTTCCCTACGCTGGTGGTGGGATTGTCTTGGGAGCCCTGCTGGCCATCTTCTTGCCTATCCTGATCGGTCTGGCCGGCGGTGAGGGCGAAGGAGGCCCGAGCGGGACGATCGCCTTCGTTTCGGCGCGCCAGGGCAACGACGAGATTTACGTGATGAACGCCGACGGGTCAAGCGTTACCCGCCTCACGGAGAACCCCGCCAGTGATCTGGACCCCGCCTGGTCGCCCGATGACAGCCGCATCGCCTTCATCTCCGATCGTGATGGGGACTCTGAGATCTACACCATGAACCAAGACGGCAGCGGCGTCACCAAGCTTACCGATGACAATCATGACTACTCCGGCCCGTCGTGGTCTCCCGACGGCCGGCATCTCGCTTTTGCCTCTGACCGCGACGGCGACCTCAACATCTACGTGTTGGACTTGGACAACCTGGGTATCATTCGGCTGACGGACAACTCGGGCATCGATCGTTACCCCCAGTGGTCTCCTGACGGACTGAAGATCGCCTTCGAGTCCGACCGCGATGGGGACTTCAATATCTATGTGATGAACGCTGACCGGTCCGACCTTAGCCGTCTGACGGAGGACCCCGCCGATGACACAGGCCCCGCCTGGTCACCCAACGGCAGCCGCATCGTCTTCAGCTCCAATCGTGACGGGGACTCTGAGATCTATACCATGA
>Ga0315553_10000833_pt1 | contig 26610 bp, 20 predicted proteins | sample SalMarSW160140MG_FD_203099 | JGI IMG/M metagenome (GOLD analysis project Ga0315553, IMG submission 203099) | Salt marsh sediment microbial communities from the Plum Island Ecosystem LTER, Massachusetts, United States - Salt Marsh Sediment SW1601-40 ... | reverse complement strand
CCTATATCTCGGATATCACCAGAACCTCGCCCATGCAGAGGTCCAAATACGGCAATTTCATGGTCCAGGAGGGCGAAGTCAATGTCACGATAAACGGCTACAACCTGGATGACAGCGGTACGCACTGGATCAGGGTCCACAACACCGCAGGCGGCGATCCTGATGCGGGTGCCTGGGATGATGTCACCATGCCGGCTACGGGCTCACCCTACACCAGTATGACCGTCGACCTGAGCGGCGTCACCCACTCCGGCTGGCTGCGGCTCATGGTCAACGGCGTGGAGGCGATAAACAACGGCAACGACAACAGCCTGACAGCTAACAAGGAGGATGACGGCAGCGGCCTGGGGTCCACGAGATGGACCGATGACAGGTATCTGCGGGTCTGGCAGGTGGGAGACACCTTCCAAAGCAGCGACGGCGCTCAGTACCCCTCTATGTCCATCATGGGTGACGGCACGCTGTACGGCGCCTGGATCAACTACGCGACCTCGCTCATGACATATGGAACCACGAGCACGGGTCCCTTCACCCAGTGGGGGATCTATGACCCGCCGGAGTACACCGACATGAACGTGGACTCAAGCGAGGCCACCTTGAAGTACGCAATCGCCTTCGCGGCCAACCACTATGGCGGATCCGGTTGGGGGAACGTCCCTCTGGACGTGGGCACCGCGGGCTTTGTCGGGGTGCGAACTCCCAATTCGCAACGGGTCGACGCCGGCTATGCGAACGCCATCGCCTATCCCATCGAGTCTCTGAACCTCAACCAGCAGCTGTGGCAGTTCCGCAGGCCCAAGGTGGTCCGCTCCGATGGAGGGCCAAGCGATGCCCAGGACAGGATCCACGTGGCCTACTACGACTCCAAGACCAAAGCCGCGAAGTACTCCTTCATGCTGGACGACGGGCAGGTGACCGTTCGGGGCTGGCTTGTGCTGGACGGGGGAACAGACGCCGAGGATGTACGCTACGTCACGGGCGTGGGGACGAGGCCTGCCGCGAACCGCGTGACCGATGCCGCTTTGGCCGGAAACACAATGATCGCAAACGGCCAGACCATCATGCTGATGGACACCGGTGGCAATTCAAGCTGGATCACGATCACCGCGTTCAACAGCGGGACCGGCCAGATCACATTTACTCCCAACGTCAACCAGCTCGCCCGCACCCACTACACGATCGTCACGGGGACGAGCAACCTGGTGACCACCGGGGTCGCCCTATCCACGAATGCCGGCGAGTATGTGGCCATCGACGTGGATGAGAACGGCCTGCCGGTGGTGATCTACTACAACACCGCCGCCCAGACGCTGCGCCTGGCGCGCGCCAACAAGGTCAACCCGACCGCGCCCGCCGACTGGACGCGGCAAAACGTCTTTGCCGGCGGGGACCCCAACGCGATGTTCAGCGGTCAGCACGTCGCCATGAAATTCGATGCCAACGGAAATCTCCACGTGGTGTGTTACCGTTCTTCGGTGGGAGACCTGCTGTATCTCTACGCTCCCGACGCCGATGGGACGGATTACGTATTCCAGAACAGCGTCGTTGTGGATTCCGAGGGCGCGGTGGGCACCTCACCGGACATCACCCTGAACGGGACCACTCCCTACATCTCCTATCTGAGCAATTCCATGATCGGAACCTTCGAGGGGTTGAAAATGGCCTATTATGACGGAAGTCTCGGTGATTGGGAGTACGAAACCGTGCCGGTCAGCACGGCAGTGAACGAAAGTCGAACCAGCCTTGAGTATAAGAAAGGCGCCGTGCCCTGGTCGATCGCCATGGGTTACGGGAGCAACAGCTTCGATATCGTATATCTGAAACCCGAAGAATAGGAAAGTTGATGTGGGGATAAAAAAAAGTACTCTGCTGCTCGCAGTCTCCATTTTCCTGGCCGCCAGCCTCTCTCTGTTCGGACTGGGTGATCCGGAAGCGGGGGAGTATCAGCCCGTAGAAGGCCTGGAGAACTGGGACCACAGCATCGATATCTCCGGATACGAGGAGGGGAAGTACAACCTCATAATTCGAGGCTCCGACGCGGCGGGCAATCTTCGCTACCAGGGTCCCTACAACGTCTTCGTCGATCCAGCCTCCGATCTGCCGCTCCTTCGCATTTCCAATCCGACCCCGGGCATGCGGGTAGGGGGCAGCTTGAACGTGGTCGGTGTCTGTCTTGACGATGACGGGGTGCAGGGGGTCGAGCTGCAGCTGGACGACGGTCCGTCCCGCAGCGCCGAAGGTGCGGAGTTCTGGTCCCTGTGCCTCGATCTGGAGGGGCTTGCCGACGGGGAGCACACGATACAGGCCTGGGGAATCGACATCAACGGCAACAGCGGTGAACCCCAGTCGGTAAGCTTCCAACTGGATCGCCGTGCTCCGGCTGTGCAGATTACCTCCCACGAAAGCGGCGCTTTGGTTTCGGGAAAGGTGCTGCTGGAAGGGACGGTCAGCGATGCCAACGGCGTAAAAGCGCTCGGCTATAGCAGGCAGAGGGACGGCGACTACCTGCCTCTCAAGCTGTCCTATGAAAAAGCGGAGGATCGCTACGCCTACGAGCTGCGCGTCGAAACCGAAGAGCTGGAAGACGGCCCGCAGGTTTTTTGGTTCCGCGCCAAGGACGCCACCGGCTCAACTGCCTATATGGCTTTCCTCCTGTTCGTAAACAACCAGGAACCGGTTCTGGAGATACTCTCTCCTCAGCCGGATGAGACGGTACACGGCAGACTCCTGGTGGTGGGCAGGGCCTATGACCGCATTGGGCTGCGCACCCTGTCCTACGACTTTGGCGGCGGTGAGAGCGGCCAGGTCGAGCTGGTTCTGGGGAACCCCTACTGGATCCAGGAGTTCGACCTGACGGATCGGAAAGCCGGAGCGCTTCAGCTCAGCTTCACCCTCGAAAACCTGACCGGGAACCAAAAAACGGAAAAGCTCAAGGTTCGCCTGGACCCGGAAGGTGACAAACCCCGGGTTGAAATCGCCGTACCCCGGGAGGATTCCCAAATAGCCGACGGTTTCCTGGCAGTCGGTTATATCCGGGATGACGACGGTGGAAAGAGTGTCGAATACAGCCTCGACGGCGGGGAACTCAAATCCGTGGCGGCGGAGGACGCCTATCGTTTTCCCCTGGAGGGCCTTGCACCCGGACGGCATACGCTGAGCGTTCGGGCTACCGACATCCACGGGTCGATCGGGGATCCCGCAAAAACCCAGTTCACCGTGGTTGCCGAAAGTCCCCGGGTTGCTCTGACCACGGTGGTTATCGGAGAGGGGGCGGAGGAGTACAGACCGGGGATAACCGTTCCCGCTGATCAGAAGGCGAGTCTAGGCGGTCAGATCCGGGGTGCAGCGGTCACTGCAGAGTACAGCCTCCAGGGAAGCGAGTTCAAGCGTTTGACCCTGCGAAAGGGCCCCGATGCGAATATTCAACTTTTCGATGTTCCCCTGAGCAAGGAGCTTGCCTCCGGCCAGGTGGATGTGCACATCCGCTGCACGGACAACTTCGGGGGCACAGGTGAATGCCGGGGATTGCTGTTCTTCGGCACGGGCAGCGAAGCGGGGCAGGAGATCCTGTTCGCCGATGCCCGGCTGGGGGAAGACGGCAAGATCCGTCTCAGTGATGAAGAGCCTCTGTTCGGCTACGTGCCCGGCGGCTCGATAGACTCCGTCGTGCTCGACCCCCCCTCGGATATCGTCACAGCTCGGCCGCAAGGGTCTCTCGTGCGTATCGAAGCGGCTGCATCCGGTATCAGCGAGCCCCTGCGCCTGGAGGTCTCCACCGGGTCCGGTAGAACCCTGAGATCGAAACCGCTTCAGTTTATCACCGATCAGGATGCACCGATCATCACGGTGAATGAACCACAGGCGGGCGCCTGGTTCGCCGATGCCATTACAATCACCGGCAGCGTGCGGGATTCAAGCGGTGTCGAGAGCCTGCAGTACGCTCTCGGTGAGGGGGCGCCCTTTACAGCGCTCGGAATGGATGAAAGCGAGGGCCTGGTGAGTTTTTCCGCCTCCCTTCCCGCCGCTTCGCTCGAGGATGGACCGGTGGGTCTGATCCTTCGGGCTGCGGATGCGGCCGGGAACACGGCCGATGAAGTTGTTCCCCTGCTGCGGGACAGCACCGGCCCCATCCTGACCCTCATTACCCCGGGCCCCGAGGATGAGCTGAACGGGCAGATTACCCTGGCCGGCAGGGTGGAAGATCAGGGAAAGATCACCCGAATCGAGTTCAGCGACGACAGCGGAAGTAGTGAGATAGGATCGGGAAAAGAGTTCCACTACGCGGTGAATCTCTCCCGCTATGAAACGGTTCACCATAGCTTCACCCTGAAAGCCGTGGATGCGGCGGGGAATGAGGGAACCCTGGTACCGGTGTTCAACATCGATCCCGCAGCGGACAAGCCCGTCGTAGAAATTCAGATCCCCGGTGAGGCGGAGGTGATCAAGAACGACTTCATAATCTCGGGAATGGCCTTCGACGATGACCAGGTCGGGAAGCTGTTCTACAGTCTGGACGGTGGGGAGTTCCGCGAGTTGCCGGGGGGCAACTACTTCAGCATCCCTCTGTCCATCGAAAGCCTCGGTGACAACGAACACGAGGTGGCGGTGAGGGCGGAGGACATCGGCGGCCTGTCCAGCGAGGAAGCCTCTTCGACCTTCATGGTCTCCACCTCCGAGCCCAGGTCCAGTCTCCTCCAGCCGGGCATCAGCCGGCACGTGCGAGGTGTGATCGAGTTGACCGGGGAGAGCGAAGATCCCAACGGGATCGCCGAGGTGTACGTGTCTCTGGACAACGGACACAGTTTTCAATTGATGGAGGGTGCCGGGCAATGGAGCTACCGGCTGGACACCACCCTCATGGGAGACGGTACCCACGCCGTGTTGATCAAAGCCGTGGACTCGACCGGTACCGAGGGTTTTTTCACCACGACCATCAATATCGACAACCTCGCACCGGAGATCGTTCTGGACAATCCTTCAGACGGAGAAGCGTTCGCCCGGACCCTGATTCTGGACGGACGGTCGGTCGACAACATCGGGCTTACCGGTTTGAAGGCCCGGTTGACACCGGCCGTCGGCCCGGCCGACGGCTCGGCCGGGCTGGAGGCCGACGGGATCGAGTTCGAGCTGCCCGCCAGCGGCATCATCGTCCAGCAGTTCGACGTCGCCGCCCTGCCGGCGGGCTGGTACAACCTCAGCGTGGAAGCCGAGGATGCCGCCGGAAACCAGAGCTACCTGTCCCGGAACATTATAATCAGGGAAACCGCCGAGGCCGAGCGGGTCGAGCTGTTATTTCCCCTGGCCGGAACGGAGGTTGCGGGCAACTTCACGGTCAGCGGCAGAGTGGTGTCGCAGGAGAGTATCGCCAAGGCAATAGCCTTGCTGGACGGGGCGGTCCAGGCTACCGTAGAGGTAGATGAGAGGGGCTATTTTTCCCTCGACCTGGGCGCCGAGCAGCTGCAGGCGGGTAAGCACACGCTGCAGGTTCAGGCGCAGTTTCCCGGAGGCACACAGCTGCTTTCGGAACAGCGGGGCATATTCTACCGGCGCAGCGGGGCGTGGGTGCAGATCACCAGCCATCGGCCGGGGACCTTTGTCACGGGGCGCCCCTTTCTGGAAGGGCAGGCCGGGTACTACCTGGAAGAACCCCAGCCCGAAGAGGAACAGCCGGCCAAGGAACGCAAACGCGAGCTTGCCGGGCATGAGGTTCAAAAAGTCGAGGTCAGTTTCGACAACGGCGGATCATTCCGGCGGGCCGAGGGCAACGAAACGTGGCGGTATCGCCTGGAAACCCAGGGTTTGAGCAACGGCCCGTTGCGCATCCTGGTGAGAGCCAGCTTTGCCGACGGTGAAGCCGTGGTCACCCGCACGCAGCTCCAAGTGGATACCGATCCGCCGGAGCTCGTTCTGTTGAGCCCGCAGGAGGGAGGAAGGTTCAATCAGGAGATAAACCTGCGCGGCACCGCTTCCGATGAGACGGGGCTGGAGAGCGTGGAGATTAGTCTGAGGGAGGGGGACAAGAGCCGCTACGGCGTCCCGGCGTTTATCCAGGGCTTGTACCTAGACGTGCACGCCATGGGTGCGACCTACGTCGACCTTGGGCTGGGCCTGACCTTCTTCGACGACAACGTGAAACTGCAAGTGCAGGTGGGGCAGTCTCCGCCGGGACGGTTTTCCGGGCTGGTGTTGGGCGCTAAACTCCTGGCCAATGTCGCCACCGTGCCGTTCGGATATTTCTTCGGACCGTCGTGGGATTTCTTCTCCATGTCCTTCGCCCTGGGTGCCAATTTTTCCTATTTCACGATGTCCTCGGGCAGCATCTTCTCGGAGGACGGGCTCATCATGGCTGCGGTTGTCGGACAGCTGGAGTTCGCCCGCTTTGAGATCGCCGACTGGCGATTTTTCGACACCTACTCTCTCTATTCGGAGATACAACTCTGGTTCATCTCTTCTGACGTCCAGGCGGGGACCGCCGCGCGGATAAGCTTCGGATTGCGGATAGGAATGTTGTAGGTTGTAGTTCCCGGGCAACCGCTGTACTCTATCTGCGTGATCCTCCTCCTGCTCCTTGCCGGCGGTGCGCTCGTCACAGCCGCGCTGCTGCTGTACCTTCGCTACCGCTTTCGCCTCCCCCTTCCCCAGGTCGAAGGAACCGTCACCATTCCCGGATTAACCGAGCCTGTGGAGGTCATCCGCGACCGCTGGGGGGTCCCCCACATCTACGCGGCCGATCTCAGGGATCTGTTCTTCGCTCAGGGGTACGTGCAGGCCCAGGATCGGCTCTGGCAGATGGAGCTGAACCGCCGCCTGGCCGGAGGGCGGCTGTCGGAGATCTTCGGCAGGGTCACTTTGGATACGGACCGCTTCGTGCGTACCATCGGCATCGCCCGGGCTGCGGAGAAGGATCTGGCCCGCCTGAGTGAGGAAAGCAGATCCCTGCTGGATGCCTACCGTCGGGGAGTGAACAGCTGGCTGGGGGCAAACACCGGCAAACTGCCTGTCGAGTTCACCTTGCTCGGTTTCAGACCCCAGCCGTGGGAGCTGCTCGATTCTTTAGCCTGGATGAAGATGCAGGCCTGGCACCTTTCGGAGAACTGGTCCACGGAGATCCTCAACGCCGCCCTGGTGGGCAAGGTCGGTCCTGAAAGGGCGGCCCGTCTGTTCGGGGGGTATCCTCAGGAAAACCCGGTCACCCTGGCCCGGCAGACGGTGATCCGGGCTGCGGAACGGGCCCTGGAGAGTTTCCGCGATCTGCAGGGCTGGTTTCCCGCCGAGGCGCTTTCAGGGCGGAGCAACTGCTGGGCCGTGCGCGGCAGCAGATCGGTGACGGGCAAGGCCCTGTTCGCCTACGATCCCCACCTCGGGCTAACCGTGCCCGGTCTGTGGCACACCTGTCACTTGATCTGTCCGGGCTTCGAAGTTGCCGGGGCGACCTTCCCCGGGATCCCGGGTATCATAGTCGGCCACAACCGGGACATCACCTTCGGATTCACCAGCGCCTTCTCGGATGTTCAGGACCTGTATCTGGAGCGCTTCAATCCGGGCAAACCTATGGAGTGCGAATACAACGGGAAGTGGTATAAGGCCGAGCTGATCGAGGAGGAAATCCCCGTGAAGGGCGAGAGGAACCCGCACCGTCTCAAGGTAATCCTGACCCGCCACGGCCCGGTGGTGGGGGATCTGCTACGCATCAAATCGGAGAACAAAAATCTGCGTTTCGCCCTGCGCTGGGGCGGACAGGAAGGGTCGGATCCGCTGGCCGCGCTGCTGGCCATGGATCGGGCTAAGAATTGGGTGGGTTTTTGCGCCGCCATGTCACAGTGGGATACACCCTCCCAGAACGCCCTCTATGCGGATCGCAAGGGCAATATCGGCTACACCCTGGTCGGCAGGATCCCGATCCGCCGGCGGGGGATCGGGCTGACGCCCGTGCCGGGATGGACCGATGAGCACGAGTGGACGGACTGGATTCCCTGGGATGAAATGCCGCGGGAGTACAATCCCAGACGCGGCTACATCGTCTCCGCCAACAACCAGATCGTCGGTCGGGAATATCCCTACACCATCGGTCTGGGGACCTCCAATGGGAACAGAGCCGCCCGCATCGAAGAGCTGATCAAGGCCAGGGAAAAGCTTTCCCTCGATGATTTTGCCCGAATGCAGGTGGATCAGCACTCCCGGCCGGCCAGGCGATTCGCCGTCCTGCTCTCCTCCCTGGCCGGGGGGATCATAAACCAAAAAGGCCTGTTGCCCGTTCGGGAGCAGGCCTCCGCCGCCCTGGGATTGCTGAAGGGCTGGCAGGGAGAGCTTGAGCCCGATTCCGCTGCCGCAGCGGTGTATTCGGTCTGCGAGTACTACGCCAAACGCCGGCTCTTCGAGCCCTGGCTCGGGGATTTTACCGAGTACTATTGCGGCCGGGGTGTGCAGAGAATGAGCTTGGTCTCCCACTATCTGGAGTACAGCCACCTGGTGCTGCTCGAGGTGCTCGAGCAGGATGACGGCGCCTGGTTGAGCACACCGGAGGGGCAGAGGAGGAGCCGGGAGCAGGTGCTGGCCGGGGCATTGAAGGACGCCCTGAGCTATCTGTCCAGGCAGGGAGGAAAGGATCCCCGGAGGTGGAGCTACGGCAGCTTCCACAAGGCCTGGTTCAACCACCCCATCGGCCGCCGCAGGCCCTTCAATCTGATCTTCGATCCCAAAGCGGTGCCTTTGGGAGGGAGCTCCGACACGGTCTGGCAATGCCCTCCCCTGCGCAGCCTGCCGCCGAGAAGGAGCAGCTACAGCGCCAGCTGGCGGCACCTCGTCGACTTCTCGGATCTGGACAAGGCCCTGTGGATCCACAGCTGCGGGCAGTCCGGTCATCCTGCCAGCAAACACTACAAGGACCTGATCCCTCTTTGGGCAGCGGGAAGCTATGCTCCGCTGCTCTGGCGCAGGGATCGGGTGGAGGCGGAGGCGGAAGCCCGACTCACCCTGGTTCCGGGGGCAGAAATAGGCGGGGAAAAGGACGCAGCGGAAGCGAATCCGTAGCAGCTCACGGGACAACCCGAGCAAAAATTTCAAAAATTCCACTTGCCAAACTTGTATTATTGTACTAAACTATTATTGTACTAAAACATTAGTACAAGTATGGAGGTGTTGTGGAAACTGTGTTGAAGTTTTCTCTGGACGCGACCAACGGCGTTCCCTTCTACAAACAGATCATTCTGCAGGTTGAGATGGCCATCGCCGACGGCCGGTTGGACACGGGGGATCAGCTGCCGACAGTACGCGGCCTGGCCGTAGATCTGCAGGTAAATCCCAACACCGTGGCCCGGGCCTACAGTGAGCTGGAGATTCGCGGCATCGTCAACACCCAGCAGGGGACCGGGACCTTTATCAGCGATCAGAAAGTGAGGATCTCCGATGTCGAGCGGGAGCGGATCCTGGCCGAGATCACCCGCTCCTTCGTCATCCACGCCGCCTCCTACGGTTTTAGCCTTGAAGAACTCAGCTCCTATCTCAAAGAGCTGAACAGAGGAGAGTAAAAAGCCATGTATCGTATCAAAGCCTTTGATCGAATCCGCAACCTTCCCCGGGCGATGCTGCCCCGGGATTTTCGCTTAAGTCCCCCGGCCCTGCTGATCCTGGCCGTCTTTCTGGGAGCCGGCGTCATCTGGCAGGTGACCGTCGGCCTGGCCGCCTCGCCGATCGAGCTTGCCTACATCACCGTACAGGTGATCATCAGTGCCGTGCTGCTGTTGCTGCTTCCCTCCTGGGCCCTGGTTCTGGTCCTCCTTGCGGGCCTGTGGATCGGCATGTTCGCCCGCTACGGCAACGCCATGTTTCCCCTGACCGTGATGATCTCAGGAGGGTATCTGTTTGCCCCGGTTTTTCAAATGGCCCAACACTGGGAAAAGGCGGTGATCCTGCGCCTCGGCAAGTACCACCGGCTGCGGGGGCCGGGTATCTTTCTGATCTTTCCTGTCGCCGACAGGGTGATCCGCTTCGTGGACACCCGCATCCGGGCCACCGACTTCAGTGCGGAAAAGACAATAACCATGGACACCGTGCCGGTTCACGTGGACGCCCTGGCCTTTTGGATGATCTGGGACGCCACCAAGGCGATCCTGGAGGTGGAGAACTTCCTGGAAGCGGTGGTGCTATCCGCCCAGACGGCCCTGCGGGACGCCATCGGCCGCCACGATCTTGCCGACCTTCTGGCCGAACGGGAGCGGATCGGCAAGGAGATCCAGGAGGCCCTGGACCGCAAGACAAATCCCTGGGGCATCACAATCCTATCGATCGAATTCACCGACATCGTGATCCCCAAAGAGCTGGAGGACGCCATGTCCAAGCGGGCCCAGGCGGAGCGGGAGCGCCAATCCCGGGTCATCCTGGGTACGGCGGAGATCGAGATTTCCGACAAGTTCGTCGAGGCGGCCAAACGCTACAAGGATGACCCCACCGCCCTGCACCTGCGGGGGATGAACATGATCTACGAGGGGATCAAGCAGCGGGGCACCATCGTTCTGCTGCCCTCCGGCAGCCTGTCCTCCATGTCCCTGGGATCGGTGCTCGATGATCTGGCCAAGGGCAAGCTGCCCGATCATGCCGGTACTCCGGAAGGGGCGCAGCCGCGGGCAGGCGCCCAGCCGGCGCCAAACCCCGAAGCGACCTCTGAGAACAAAGGAGAACAGATATGATCAGAGTAGAGAACGTAACCAAAGACTATACCGTGGGGCAAACGGTGGTGCACGCTCTGCGCGGGGTGTCCTTGAGCATCGAAAAGGGGGAGTTTATGTCCATCGCCGGACCCTCCGGCTCGGGCAAGACCACCCTGCTTAACCTGATCGGCTGTCTGGACAAGGCCACCAGCGGGGAGATCTATATCGTCGGAGAGGCGGTTTCCTCCAAGAACAAGAAGGAGCTTGCCCTTTTGCGCCGGCAGCGGCTGGGCTTCGTGTTCCAGTCCTTCAACCTCATTCCGGTGCTCAGCGCCTACGAGAACGTCTCCTTCGCCCTGTCCCTGCTCGGGACAAACGGCTCGGAGATCAAGGAGCGCACCCACGGAATCCTGGAGGAGGTGGGTCTCAAAGGGATGGAAACCCGGCTTCCCGGTGAGCTTTCCGGCGGGCAGCAGCAGCGAGTGGCCGTGGCCCGGGCCCTGATCAAAGAACCGGACTTGGTGCTGGCCGACGAACCTACAGCCAACCTGGACTCGGATACCGGCCGGGAGATTCTCGACCTGATGGTTGATCTGAACAAGAAACACGGGACAACTTTTGTTTTTTCCACCCACGATCAGATGGTGATGGACTACGCCCGGCGACTGGTCAGGCTGCACGACGGCGAGATAACCAGTGATGAGAGGAGGGGATCATGAAATTTCTGATAACCCTTGCCTGGAAAAATCTTTCCCGCTACCGGCGAAGAACCATGATAACAGCCGCAGCGCTGGCAGTGGGACTGCTGTTCTTCATCTTTCTGGACGGCTGGCTGCAGGGAGCGGAGCGGGAATCGGAACGGAACATCATCTGGTACGAATCCGGATCCGCCAAAGTGATGACCGACGAATACCTGGAGGATCTCAAGAGCATGCCCCTCAAGTACGCCATCCAGGATCCCGCTGCCGTGGAGCAAGCCCTGGAAGGAGCCGGTGTAACCACCACCAGGCGTACGGTTTTTGCCGGAGAGATCTTCTACGGCGAGGGTTCGCTGTTCGTCAAAGTCGTGGCCGTGGATCCCCAAACGGATGAGAAGATCTACCGGCTATCCGAAACCGTGGCTGAAGGGCGATATCTGGAATCCGGTGATCAGGGAGTTCTGCTGGGAGAGTGGTTGGCCCAGGATCTGGGAATCGAGGTGGGGGAGGAGATCACCATCCGCACCCGAACCCGCTATGGGGCCTTTCAGACCCTCGATCTGATCGTAGTCGGGGTGTTGAACACCCCCAACCCGGTGGTCAACAAAGGCACCGCCTTCATCCCGTTGGACTTGGCCGACGAGGCCCTGGAGATGGAGGGGGCGGTTACCGAGCTCACCCTCTACTTTCCCGAATGGCGGGATCCGGAGGCCAAGATTCAGAGCCTGCGGGAGCGGCTGTCTGTGCTGCCCGGAATTACCGTGGAGAGCTGGAAAGATCTGTCCCGGGATTTCCTGATGATCGCCCAGGCCAAGAGCGCCGGCAGCAGCGTCCTCCTCATCCTGGTGTTCATCATCGCTGCGGTGGGCATCTCCAACACTATGCTCATGGCCGTCTACGAGCGGGTGCGGGAGATCGGCATGATGCGGGCCATGGGCATGAAGGACGGCGCCATCCGGGTGGCCTTTCTCTTCGAAGCCGGCGGAATCGGACTGATCGGCGCGGTGATCGGGGTAGGATTGGGTGTGATTGCCAACTGGCTCATGGTCAGGTGGGGTATCGATATGAGCACTCTTATGGGGCATATGGATATCGGCTACCGGGTGGCCGGTGTATTCCGCAGCGCCTGGCACCCACAGGCCATCGCGGGTGGATTCGTATTCGGAGTGATCGCCGCTATGCTGTTCTCCATCATCCCCTCCTCCCGGGCCCTGAAGATGCAGATCACCGACTGCCTGCGCTACGAATAAAAAGCGAGGAGCGATCAATGAAACTGGCAAAAATAGCCTTCAGAAATATCCGCCGCAACCGCCGGCGCAGCCTGCTTTCCGGCACGGCCATCGTCGTAGCCACCATGGCCATCACCTTCCTGTTCTCCTACATCACCGGTTTTCTGGGCGACTACGAATCCAACGTGGTGCGCTACCTGACCGGCCACGTCCGCATACGCCACGTCGGGTATGATGAAAACGAGCAGCTCAACCCGCTGCACCTCAGTGTGGCCAATTATAAAGATGTGGTGCGGAAGCTGGAGGCCGAAGACGGGGTGGTGGCGGTTGTACCGAGAACCCGCTTTTTCACAGCCATCTACCGAAACGACCAGACTTTCGGGGGAATAGGATTGGGAGTGGATTTCGAGCGTGAGCAGCAGATGATGCGGATCCAGGACTCCCTGGTGCAGGGACGCCTGCCCCGCAGCGGTGAGAGGGAGATGATCCTGTCCGCCGGTCTGGCCCGGGAGCTGGACCTGGAGGCTGGAGAGAAATTGACCCTGCTCACCAAGAACAAGTACATGGGCATGTCGGGAATGACCTTCTTGGTGACCGGAATCGTGCGCTTTCAGGTGGCCGGTTTCAACGACAGTTTCTTCCTCATGCCTATCGATACGGCCGCCCGCTTTCTGAAGATGGACAATGAAGCCACCGAAGTTCTGGTGATGCTGGAGGACTCCAAGCAGGCTGATGCCTTTGTCGAGAGAACCAGGGGCATTCTCGCAAATCTAGGCCGGGATGATCTTTCGGTACAGGCCTGGACCAAGGTGGGCATGATCTACGGGATGATTCGATACGCACAGAATATCTATGACATATTTGCCCTGATCTTCTTCCTGCTGGCTTCCACGGTCATCGTCAACACCACCATGATGGTGATCTACGAACGCATGCGGGAAATCGGAACCGTGGCCGCTATGGGCATGACTCCGGGGGAGATCGTGCGCCTGTTTTTCCTGGAAGCCTTCTATATCGGCGCCATCGCCGCCTTCATCGGGGTTCTCATAGGTGTTGCGATCACCCTCCCTCTGGCCAGAACGGGGATCAATGTTGGCGGAATCACGGAAGGGGTAGACATGGAACTCAGCTCGGTATTGTACCCACGGCTGAACATCCGCTCCACCGTCTTCGTGTTTTTCTACGCCACGGCCATAGCCAGCCTGGCCTCATTCATCCCCTCCCGAAGGGCGGCCAAGATCGAGCCGGTGGAGGCGCTGCGGGCGGTGTAGAAAGCAGCGGGAGCAGTAACACACAAGGAGATTGCAAGGAGATATGCTATGAGACGAATCATGCCACTGATAATGGCCATGGGCCTTATCGCAACGCTGAGCATGTCGGCGATCACCGCTGAGGAGATCATCGCCAATGTGGAACGCAACAAGATAAACGAGGCGGAGCGGATCGACGGGTCGATGACCATCAGCGACCGCTTCGGCTCCCGGGTGAAGACCTTTATCAGCTACGCAGCCGGGGCCGACAAGATGCTGCTGGAGTTCACCAACCCGGAGGAGAAGGGGCAGAAGATCCTGCGACTGAAAGACGAGATCTACCTGTACTTTCCAGAGGCTGAGGAGGTTATCCACCTCCAGGGCTCCGCCCTCAGGGATTCGGTGATGGGCTCGGATTTCTCCTATGAAGACATGACCGGGGAGGGGGATATACTGGATCAGTACAAGGTCACCCTGCTGGGGGAGGAGAACATCGACGGACGCAAGCATTATCACCTGGAGCTCGAGGCCAGGAAACGAGGACTGGCCTACCCCAAGCAGGAAGCCTGGATCGACGCGGAGACCTGGGTGATGACCCGGGCCAATTCCTACTCCCTGTCCGGTCGCCTGCTCAAGGAGATGGAGCTCGGGGATATCCGGCAGGTAGCCGGAAAGTACGTTCCCCACTACATCATCATGCGGGATGCGATGAACAAAAACTCCTCCACGGAGATGCGCATCCAGTCGATCGATCTGCAGGCGGATCTGCCGCCGGATATCTTCAGCCTGGAGGAGCTGACCTGGTGAAGGCGCGCTGCCTGCGATACACCAGCGCTGCCGCGGTTCTGATCCTGGCAGCCCTGGCTCTGGTGCCCGCGAACCTGGCCGCGGAGGTAGCCTCCTCGGTGACCATTACCGGTTCCGCCTCGGTCCTTCGCGTAGAGGGAGCTACCCAGCTGCTGCCCGGCGTAAAGGCCAGCCTGGATCTGGATTCAGAGGGAAACAAGAACGTAAAGGGTTACTTCCGGCTCGATTCGTATATCGGCCAGTACGTCGGCATCGATGTTCCTCAGGCATACCTCAAGGTGCGGCTGCCCGGGTTTCGGCTAACCATGGGAAAGACCCGGGTATCCTGGGGTGACGGTTTCGTGTTCAACGCCGGGGATGTGGTCTTCGGCAGCATGGAGACGATCTCCGGAGATCTGTCCGGGGCGACCCTGCGCAGTGAAACGGCCTGGCTGGGGGCGGTGTACATACCCCTGGGTGCCTTCTCCTTTGTGGAAGCAGTGGCCCTCCCTTACGGGGTTCCGGACCCGGAAGCGGAGGAGGGAACCTTTACCAGCGACCCACTGTCGGCATCACTTCCGATGTATCTCCACCAGTTGTCCGGGGGCGTCCGGGGGGTTTTCAAGCTGGGCCGCACGACCCTGGAGACAGGTTACTACGCCTCGGGAAGAACCAAAGCCGAGCACAGACCGTACCTCAGCCTGCACGGCCACCTGCTGGTGGATTGGAACCTCTCCGCCGCCATAGCCATTCCCATGTTCGATCTGAATTGGGAGCAGTGGGACCGGTGGCTGGGTATTTCCGCCGGGTTGTTCCACCTTGTCAACCTGGGTTTAAACCGGACCTTGTCCTTCCGGCTGGAAGCGGCCATACATCCCGGCGCGGACTGGAAGGAGATAGCAGCCGGCAGGGATTACGGGCTGTTCCTCTTCCCGGAGGTCGCCTTCTCTCCGACCGATACCTTGTCTCTGCGGCTTCGCTCTCTGATATCCCCGGTGGATCTTTCCACCCTCAACTTCCTCAGTGTCAGCTGGAACATCTACCAGGGGCTGAATATATTCAGCAACCTCTCTGTTCCGATCGGGGACGGGGACGATCAATACCAGTGGGACCAGGACTTACTGACTGCCTGGACCGTCGGAATGGAGTTTGTCTACTAGATAGGCTGGGATCGCTGCCGTGCCCGGCAGTCCGTAGACAGGTTGAGGGGAACCGGCCAGTTGCCCAAGCGCCCCCGGGTGGCGGGTTCAGGGAAACAACCCACCCGGTGTAAAATAGGGGACCGCAGCATCAGATTGGGAGGCGAGGATCATGTTGGAAGTGCTGGAAATCTCCTCGTGGGAACGCGGACAAATCTCTGAGTTCATCGATCTTCCCTTCCGGCTGTACGTGAACACACCCCAGTGGGTGCCTCCGTTTCGCTCCGAAATGCGCAAGATCCTCACCCGGAATCACCCCTTCTTCGAGCATTCCCAGGCCGCCTTTTACCTGGCCCGCCGGCAGAGTCGAACGGTCGGACGGATCGGCGTGTTCGAAAACCGCAGGTTCAACAGCTATCGGGACCGTCGGGAGGCGCGTTTCTACTACTTCGAATGCGCCGAGGATGACGAGGCGGCCGCGGTGTTGATTGGGGCGGCTGCGGATTGGGCGTCTCGACGCGGTCTGATCGAGCTGCACGGTCCCCACGGGCTCAGCGGGATGGATGGAAGCGGAATCCAGATCGACGGTTTCGAGCAGCGAGCCACCATGACCATGATGCACTACAATCAACCCTACTACCGTCGATTTTTCGAGAACAACGGATTTACAAAGGTCCGGGACTACTACACCGCCGAGATCCGGCGCCAGGGCTTCACCATGCCCGAGAAGATCCGGAGGGTGGCCGAGATCCACTACAAGCGCGGCCATTTTCGGGTACCCCGATTCCGCAGCAAACGGGCGCTGAAGCGGATTGCCGGACAGATCGGCGATGTTTACAACCGTTCCTTCGCGGTCCACGAGGATTTCTGCCCGCTCCGGGAGGTGGAGATCGACAGATTAGCCGACGATCTGATGCTGGTCTCCAAACCCTCGCTGATCAAGATCCTCTACTACGACGATCAGGTGGTCGGCTTTCTCTTCGCCTTCCCCGACCTCTCCGCAGCCCTGCAGAGGGCCCGGGGCCGACTCAATCCCCTCCGCATCATCGATCTGCTCACCGAAGCCGGACGGACCGATACGCTGATCGTAAACGGGGCCGCGATCCTTCCGGAATACCAGAAGCTGGGGGGCAACGGCCTGATGTACTACGAGCTGATCCGCACCATCCTTGATTCGGGTTACAAGAGGGTGGAGATGGTCCAGATCGCCGACACCACCAGTCTCATGCTTGCCGACATGCAGACCCTGGGCGGACGGGTCTACAAGACCCACAGGATCTACAGGCGGAATTTATAGAGGCGAGAGCTGTGGGCCGAAAGAGGAAGCTGCCAGTCCTTGTTTAACCCCGCGGTTCAGCCCGCTGACCTTCGGGGAGTTTTCTGATATAAATGGGCCACAACAGGCTGTCCGCTCGCACAGACTAGCCTAACGTGTACGCTGCAATGATCGTGGAGTTCATTCTTTCTGCACCGGCCCTGTCCAAAGTGTTGGGCACGCTGGCTCTAATCCTCATCGTAAACGCGATCGCCCGGAATCTTATGGCGGCGATCGCCGCAGGCGGACTGGTTCTGGGATTGTGGTCCGGTCAGCCTCTGCTCCAGGTAGGACGCATCGCCTGGACACGGTTTTCCTCACTGGACAATCTGCTGCTGATGGCCGTGATCTGCCAGATCATCTGGCTGAGCTCCCTGATGGCCAAAACCGGGGTGATGCGGGATATGGTGCGGACGGTGGGGGAACGGGTTCCCAGGCGCATGTCCTTTGCCGCTCTGCCCGCCGTCATCGGGCTCCTCCCTATGCCGGGAGGGGCCATGTTCAGCGCTCCCATGGTGGACAGCGCCGACCGCGCCGGTCAGCTGCCCTCGCTGCTCAAAACCCGGACCAACTACTGGTTTCGCCACGTGTGGGAGTACTGGTGGCCCCTGTATCCGGGGGTGATCCTTGCCCTGGATATGACGGGTTTGGAGATCTGGCAGCTGACTCTGGCGCAGCTTCCCGTATCCCTTCTGGCCATCGCCGGGGGGTACCTGTTCCTGCTGCGCAGGATTCCCCACAACGGGGAGCCCGGGCATGCACCCCAGGAGGGCGCACACTCCTTCCTCACGTTGGCCGCACCCATCATCACGGTGATCGCCACATACACCGCGATCCTGATAGCGCTCCCCGCAGTCAAGAGCATCAGCCGCTACATCCCTATCACGGCTGGACTGTTCCTGGCTCTGATCGTCCTGCAGTTCCAGCGTAAGGCCGACTGGTCCGACTGGAGGGAGGTGCTGCTGTCCCGGCGCACCCTGTATATGACGGTCCTGGTGGCGGTCATACGCATCTATGGTGCGATGATCGAGGCACGCCTTCCGGGGGGTATGGTCCTTGTCGAGCAGATGCGCGGAGAGCTGGCTGCAATCGGCCTGCCGGAGGGGCTGTTCATCCTCCTCATTCCCCTGATTTCCGGTCTGGCCATGGGCATCAACGTGGGAACCATCGGGGCCAGTTTCCCGGTCGTGATGACCCTGCTCGGCGCTTCCCCGCCGCTGGCTGTGCTGCTGCCAGCCACCGTTCTGGCCTACGCCGCCGGATTTATGGGACAGATGCTCTCCCCGGTGCACGTTTGCCTGCTGGTTACCAACCAGTATTTCAAAACCCCGCTGCTACGCAGCCTGGCGGGATTGATCCTGCCCGTGCTGTTCGTCCTGCTCGGGACCTACGGGTATTCCCTGTTGCTGCGACTCATAGTAGCGGGGTGAGAGCACTGTGTTGTTTTAGGGGCGCAACTTCAGTTATACTGCTCCCATACGGGCGGATATCCTCGAGGGAATCTTTTTAACGCAGCAGAAAGAAGGACGGTTGGACTGTCAATACAATAGGCAACAATACAATAGGTAACAATGGAGGCCATGATGGAGATCAAGAATGTAGGGTGGATCGGAACCGGGGTGATGGGCCGATCGATGTGCCTGCACCTGATAAAGGGGGGGTACCGGGCCTTTGTCTACAACCGGACCAAGAGCAAGGCCATGGATCTGCTGGATGCCGGGGCGACCTGGTGTGAGGATCCCCTGGAGGTCGCCCGCAACAGCGATTGCGTGTTCACGATCGTGGGTTATCCCGCCGACGTGGAGGAGGTCATTCTGGGTGAAAAGGGTGTGCTGGCCGGAATCAAGCCCGGATCCATCCTGGTGGAGATGACTACCTCCGAACCGACTCTGGCCAAGCGCATCTATGAACGGGCCGCGGGCAGCTCCGTCTCGGTTCTGGATGCGCCGGTGTCCGGTGGGGATGTCGGGGCCCGTTCCGGTAAATTGGCCATCATGGTCGGGGGGGATCGCAAGATTTTCGACCAGGTGATGCCCCTGTTTCAACTCATGGGGGAAAACATCGCCTATATGGGCCCGCCCGGCGCAGGGCAGCACACTAAGATGTGCAACCAGATCCACATAGCAACCACGATGATCGGGGTGGTCGAATGCCTTCTGTACGCCTACAAGGCGGGAGTCGACCTGGAGGAGATGATCGCCGTAGTCGGAAGCGGCGCAGCGGCCTCGTGGAGCCTCAACAACTACGGCCCCCGGATCGCCAAGGGCAACTTCGATCCCGGGTTCTTCGTCAAGCACTTTGTAAAAGACATGGACATCGCGCTGAAAGAAGCCCGGCGCATGAAGCTCAGCCTGCCGGGGCTGGCCCTGGCTCATCAGTTCTACGTTTCGGCCATGGCCATCGGTCTGGAGAACATGGGAACCCACAGTCTGTACAAGCTGTTCGAGCGGATGAACCAGGAATGACTGACCGGCAGGACCTCCCGGAGCACGATCCGAACCGGCCGCAAAGGCGTAGCGTAGTGGGTCTGCCGGCTCAACGGGAGCGAACCATCAGGATCTTGAGCGAGTGTTTCGCCAGGAACATCCTGGAGATGGAGGAGTTCGAACGGAGAGTTACCCAGGCCCATCAGGCGCAAAGCGTCCAGGATCTGGCCCGGCTGATCGACGACATTCCCGGTGAAGTGGCCGAAGCGCCGGAGCAGCCCCCGGGAACCGTTTCCGCCAGGAGCCTCGTGCTGCGGGAGGAGGAGCAGCCGGTGTACGGCATCATGATGAGCCGGCGGCTGCGGGGGCAGTGGCTCAAGTGCCGTACGGTCAACTCCAGAACCGTGATGAGCTCCTTGGAGTTCGACTTCCGGGACCTGGAGCTTCCATCCGGTATCGTTGAAATCAACGTCTTGGCTGTAATGAGCAGCGTCGTTGTTACCGTGCCGGAGAGCCTCCCGGTGCAACTCGAGGTGGTCCCGATCCTCGGGGAGGTGAAGGAGGGCAGGCGGGTGAACACAACGCTTCCCAGGAAGGGGCCGGGGGTGCGCATTACCGGATTCGTCGTAATGGGGGACGTGAAGGTGCGGTCGCGTTGAGCAGCCTCATCTTCGATACCCTCATCCTCATCGGCAGGCCGGCGTCGGGGAAGAGTGAGATCATCGACTATCTGAGCTCCCTCGACAGCGAGGATCGCCGCCGGCGCTTCCACCTGGGAGAGCTGTTCGTTACCGATGATTTCCCCATGCTCTGGACCTGGTTCGAGGAGGACAAGCTGCTTTCGGATATGGGAAAGCCCCGCCTGCATACCGATGAGCAGGGATACTTCAAGCAGGACTATCTCTGGGATCTGCTGGTGCGCCGCTTGTGTCTGGAATACGAGAAACACAGGGCGGAGGGGTCGGAGGGCAGCACCGTGGTCATCGAGTTTTCCCGAGGATGTTCGCATGGCGGTTACGCCCGCGCCTTCCGGCAGTTGAGCACCCGGATTCTCGAATCGGCGGTCGTACTGTACGTGAATGTCTCCTTTCAGGAATCGATGCGGAAGAACCGTCGGCGCTTCAACCCGCAAGCGCCCCACAGCATCCTGGAGCACAGCCTTCCGGAGGAGAAGATGCGCCGCTTGTACGAGATGGATGACTGGTCGAAACTGAGCGCCAAGGATTCACATTTCTTCTCCGTCGGGAACACGCAAATTCCCTACACCGTGTTCGAAAACGAGGAGGATTATACGACCGCCGGAGGAGCGGAACTGGGCCGTCGTCTCTCCCTCTGCTGCGAGCAGCTCTGGCGTCTGACAGCCTTCGGCGGATAGCCGCAGGCTGAAGTGAAGGGTGCCGCCCTGATGACCGGTCGCGCGGAGATGGGAAAAAAAATGGCCCCGAGGGATAACCCCCAGGACCAAAGACCCCTGTTTCAGTTACTTCCATTATCGGAAGCGAATCCATCAACTCAAGCCCAAGTTGACAATTCTGCACCCGGGTCTACACTCTACATAGAACAGGGAGCATTACTATGGGACTGAATGAGGTATTGCACTATCTGGAGGAGGAAAAAGAGCGACTGTTGGCCGGAACGGCGGACCTCAGGGACCTGTACCGATCTTTGGCCGAATCGATCCGCACCCTCTCGGTTCCCTTCCGACGATCCTTCGCTCCGGAGGGCGGCATCGACGCCGCCATAGATCCTGAAAGCCTGAAGATCACCTTCCACAAGCGCGGTCTGCAGAGTACGGAGGGGGAGGTGCAGGACAACACCCACCGTCTGATCGAGTTGATCAACAACGTCTATGCGATCCGCAACTCCTTTTTGGGCAATGCGCATTTTGTGGAACTGAAAGAGATCGCCGACATCCGCAAGGTTCATGCGGATATACGCCAGTTCCTCGAGGAGATGTACATGAAGAATACGGTTTGGATCCTTCAGGACCCGAACTCGGAGGCCTCGGTGCTGGCCCGGCAGAAACGAAAAGACATCGAGGAGCTGCTGAAGGAACGGATCGACCCCTTCTTCGAGCGGCTGGAACAGATAAGAATAGACGAGTACTCCCTCCGCTTGAGGATGGAGATCCGCGATGAGATCGGCAATCAGCAGAACTACAGGAGAAGCCCGGAGAAATACGACCCGTTGATCAAGGATCGCTGCAACCGTCTGGGCGTCACATACGACCCACGGTTGGTCAAGGTGGTGCTCCAGGATCTGGAGCGCAGCGATGAACATCTGGAGAGCAGGCTGAGGGAGAAGTACGCCCAGGCGGACAAAAGGGCCGACTCTCCCTCGATGCGTCGCAAGTACATGCGCATCCTGCACCGCTACCTGGCCCGGAACAAGGATGTGGCGGCCCTGCTACCGATACTCGAAAACGTCTATTTCCTCTTCCAGCCGAAGCCTTCCTTCCTCGCCAGGATCCGCACCTTTTTCGCCCGCCTGTCCGGCCGGGAGGAGAAGAGCGTTCGCAGGGATATCGAGTACAGCTTCATCATCGGCGGGGAGAGCATCGAGAGAAAGGAAGCCTCTCTGGAGACCCTGATCGGAGAGGTCAACCAGCTGGAAAAGGTTCTTCTGCGCACCAGAGATACCATCCGCACGGCTCAGACCAACAAAAGGATCGACTCCATCTCGATAGACAAGATCGGGGATACCATCGACTCGATCCGCGGTTCCATGCGGCGGGTATTCGAGGAGAGTTTCGGATTGGTTCAGTGGCTGGGGAAGAAGAGCAATCAGAACAAGCTGGCGAAGCTTCCTGAAACCATGCAGAGGGATCTGAACGTTCATCTGGATGCCATCTACGCCACGATCATCATCAACGCCGAGCGGTTGAAGGAGCTCGTTCAGAAGAAATGAAGGACAAGCTGGTGTTGATCACCGGGGGCAGCTCCGGGGTGGGCCGGGCCGTTGCCCTGGGGCTGGCAAGCCTGGGCGCCCGCATCGTCCTGCTCAGCAGGGAGGAGGAGCGGGCGCAGCGCAGCCGCCGGGAACTGATCGCCGCCACGGGAAACCGGGACATCGAGATCCTCCGCGCCGACCTTTCCGACGGCGACTCGGTCCGCCGCGCCGCAGAAGAGTTCGAGGAACGCTACCGGCGGCTCGACGTGCTGATGAACTGCGCCGGCGTGCTGTACCCCCGGCGCACGGTCAGCGTGGAGGGAGTGGAGATGACCCTGGCCGTCGAGTTCCTGGGACATTTTCTGCTAACCAACCTGCTCCTGGATGTATTGAAGCGCAGCACCCCGGCCCGTATCCTGACCGTGACAGGCAACGCCGGACCCCTGCGTATCGCCCGGATCCACTTCGACGATCTTCAGCTGGTAAAAGGCTACAATTTCGTCAAGGCCAAGCTCCAGGCGGAGCTGGCAAAGGCCCTGTTTTCGATTGAGCTGGCCCGCCGTCTGGAGGGTAGCGGGGTGACCACCAATTGTTTCCACCCCGGCCTGATCCGATCGCGGGTGATCCGCAACCTTCCCTGGTATCTGCGCCTTCCCGCTTCCCTCGGCATGGCTGTGCTGGGACGGGAGACCGGCAGCGGCGTGTACCTGGCCTCTTCCCCGGATGTGGAAGGGGTCAGCGGGCGTTTCTTCGAACGTGTGGGGGATGAGCGGAGGATTCCTGCAGACGGGGAGGTGGCCCGCCGTCTCTGGGAGATCGCCGAGTCCCTGGTCGGCGGTGTGGCGAAGACGCCATAAGGCTGTTGCCACGACCGTAGGTCTACCAAACTCCCAGTGAGATCAGCCGTTCGCTGGTCCGGCCGGCCCAGTCCCTGTTGGCCGCCGGGCTGGCCGGACTGGGGTGGAGGATCCCCGCTACCTTCCGCTGTCTGTTACCCGGTTCCCGGCTCACCTCTCGAAGACGCTTCTCCGTGAACTTGCCGATCCCGACCAGCCACTCCGGGTCCAGGGCCCGGATCGTAGCCAGCAGATGCCGGTCGCAGCAGTGAAACAGGGTTTGCCTGTCCCGGGAGCGGAGTTTGTCCGGTGTGATGTTTTTTCCCTCGGAGTCGAGAAACAGCAGCGGGCAGTAGTTGGCGACGAAGTGTTCCTGAAAGAAGCCTTCAGCCGCACCGAAGCGTTTTCTCATGAGACCCCAGAGCCGTCTGCCACTGACCTCGCTCCGGGTCGTAGCGAACCCCGTTATGGGGCGGCGGGGATGTTCGGAAGCGGGGCGACCGATCGCTTCCTCTATGCCCATCCAGTCCCGCACCGCCTCGACCTCTCCGAAGGGCACTCCGGTCTGGGCCATGCCCCAGGGTCCGGGGTTCATCCCCAAGAGCAGCACCCGCTTGCGCCTGTCCTGCTTCGACCTGCCCCTGTTGCCGGCGAAACGCTCCAGGTAGCTGCGGTAGGCGCTCCATGCGTACTCCAGCGGGTTGTACACATAGACGACGGGGTCACCCGGATGCAGCGTGCGGAGGCAGCGGCTGAGCCGTTGAGCCGCCTGGATGAGCGCCCGGACCGATTCCTCCATGCAGTCATTATTCCCGATAGACCGGAGTTTGACAAACCGGTCGAAAATCCTTACCCTCACCACCGTGAGCAGCGGCATAACCTATCTGCTATTCGATCTGGATGAAACTCTGTATCCCTCCTCCAGCGGGATGGTAGAGGAAATATCCCGCCGGATGACCCGCTACGTGTCCCGCTACCTCAATCTGGATGAGGACAGCGCCGCCCGGATTCGCCGGGACTTGAGCCGGAAACACGGCACGACCCTCACCGGCCTGATGAGCGAACATGACTTCAAGGATCCGGAGAGCTACCTGGAGGCCGCCCATCCCACCGACGTGGACCGCTATCTGCACAAGGATCCGGAGCTGGTCGCCGCACTGGCCTCAATCACCCTGCCCAAGTCGATCCTCACCAACGCCCCGGCCGAACACGCCCGGCGTATCCTCGAGTATCTGGAAATCGAGGATTTCTTCCAGCGGATCTTCGACATCCGCATGAATGATTTCCGGGGAAAGCCGGAAAGAGGGGTGTACCTCCGCGTGCTGGCCGAGCTCAAGCGCGAGGCCCCGGAGGTGCTGTTCATCGACAACCGGCTCGATTATCTGCTTGCCTTCCGGGAGATCGGGGGTAGGGTAGTATGGGTGACCGAAGGGGGGCGGGAGGAAAAAACCGGCCTTGATCCGGGGATCCCCAGGATCTCCCACGTCAAAGAGCTCCCGGAGTTCCTCTCAACGCTTTAAAGGAACGTTCTATAGTTGCCCCCGGCCGGGCGCCTTCAATCGCCGCCACGCGGGAATCCCTCCCAGAATCCCTCGACCAGATGGAGGGTCTCACCATCCCAGCGGATCTTCTTCTCCTCTTTTAAACGCAGCAGCAGACGGGAAAAGGTCTCCGGAATCGTGCCGATGGCCGCGGCTATGTCCTTTTTGCTCAAAGAGATCCGGTACTCCTCCCTCCGGCCGAACTGCTCCTGCAGGAAGAAGAAGAATCGTTCTTCCACGTCGTGTCCGGTCAGGTAGAGGATGCGGTCGGCCAGATACCGCTGTTTGCGCATCAGCATACCGATGAAGTCCCGGCGGAAACTGTCGGCGACCAGGAGGCAGTCGATCTGCTGCCGGGGCAGGCGCAGCAGCAGGCTCTTCTCCAGGGCTACGGCGCTGACCGGATACTCGTTGCGCTCGAAGAGCACAACCTCCCCGAAGATCTCCCCCTCCCGGATTGTCTTGATCACGATCTCCCGGCCGTCGGAGGCGGTCTTGTACAGCTGTACACCGCCCTCGGCCAGGATGTACATGGAATGCCCCTTTTCCCCCTCCAGGAAGATCAGCTGGCGTTTGTCCACCCGTTTGGGGATGCAGATCGCCGCCAGGGAGCGGATACTCCTGTCGGAGATGCCGTTGAAAAAATCGGAATCTTTCAGGAATTTGCGGGCGTCGAAGGGTAGGGAAGCCAAGTACGGTCCTCTCCTCTTGAAAATGTCAATTCCTGAGCAGAATAGTCAAGAAAAATCCTTCTGCGCTTGACCCAGATCAAGGAATATTTCACGGATCCGGATGAAGTTTAGTGTACCATCAAACGTGCGTGGAGGTAGACATGAAACGCAAGATTATTCATATAGACGATACGCTGTGCAACGGCTGTGGCCAGTGCATCCCTAACTGCCCCGAAGGGGCGCTGCAGATGATCGAAGGAAAGGCGCGCCTGATCAGCGCCCTGTTCTGCGACGGTCTGGGGGCCTGCATCGGCGAGTGTCCGGTGGGAGCCATCACCATCGAGGAGAGGCAGGCCGAGGCCTACGACGAACGGCGGGTCATGGAGAACGTGATCTCCCAGGGCGAAGGGGTGGTTCGGGCTCACCTGGAACATCTGCAGGAGCACGGAGAGCAGGAGTTTCTGCGGCAGGCTCTGGCCGTGCTGGAAGAGAAGGGAATGGAGGTCGAGCTTCCCGAGGCTGTGCACGCCGGCTGTCCCGGCGTTCAGGTCCGGGAGTTCCATGTTGAAAGCAGCTCGGCGGAATCGGTGGACTCCGCCGAACCGGCTTCTCCATCCCGGCTGCGGCAGTGGCCCGTGCAGTTGCATCTTGTCCCTCCTTCGGCCCCCTACTTCAAGGACGCAGACGTGCTTTTGGCCGCAGACTGCGTGGCCTATGCACAAGGGGACTTCCACAGGAAGTTCCTGCAGGGACGGCGGCTGGGCATCGCCTGTCCCAAGCTCGACTCCGACCAGGACATCTACCTGGACAAGCTCAAAGCTCTGATCGATTTTGCCGGTATCCGCTCTCTCACGGTGCTCACCATGGAGGTTCCCTGCTGCCGCGGCCTGCTGCAGCTGGCCCGTAAAGCCGCCGCAGAGTCGGAGCGGAAGATCCCGATCCAGTGGCTGGAGATCGGAGTCCAGGGGGATGTGTTGCAGGAGCAAGCCGTGGGCTAACAGCCGGAATCAGCAACATTTTCTCTGTTCGATGTTGCTTGACAAGGGGGCCTGGTTTGGCCTAATCTGATCAAGTGCGCGCCGTAGGCGCAAATTCGCCGAGTGAAGCGACCTAATCCGATTCCGGCAGGGTCCTTCACCGATAGGGTATGTCTGGAAACGGACATGCCTCCCGTATTTGGAAAG
>Ga0315553_10000832_pt1 | contig 26612 bp, 18 predicted proteins | sample SalMarSW160140MG_FD_203099 | JGI IMG/M metagenome (GOLD analysis project Ga0315553, IMG submission 203099) | Salt marsh sediment microbial communities from the Plum Island Ecosystem LTER, Massachusetts, United States - Salt Marsh Sediment SW1601-40 ... | reverse complement strand
CTCACCGTCCGTGTGTTCCTCGGTCTGATCGCCGGTCTCGTCGCGGGGCTGGTGATCTCGGCCGTCCCCTCGCTCGACGGCGTGGTCGCCTGGATCGAGCCGATCGGGACGCTGTGGGTGAACGCGATCCGTATGACGGTCGTGCCGCTCGTCGTCGCGCTTCTGATCGCCGGCATCGCGGGGACGAAGTCGCGGGCCGCCGGCCGCACCGGTGGCGAGGCGCTGTTCTGGATGGCGGTGTTCATCGCCTGCTCGGCGGTGTTCACGGCCATCGTGGCGCCGCCGCTCCTGGCCGGCATCCGCCTCGACCCGGTCGCCGTCGCCGAGCTCCGGGAGGGCGCGGCCGGCGCGATCGTGGACGCGGCCCGCCTGCCGCCGTTCAGCGAATGGCTGACGGGGCTGGTCCCGGCCAATCCCGTCCGCGCGGCGGCGGACGGGGCCATCCTGCCGCTGGTCGTGTTCGTGGGGATGTTCGCGTTCGCGCTCGCGCGGCTCCCGGGCCCGTCGCGAGATCCGGTGCTCCGCTTCTTCGAGTCCGTGCGCGACGCGATGCTCGTGGTGGTCGGCTGGATCCTGCTCGTCGCGCCCCTCGGCGTGTTCGGTCTGGTGCTCCCCATCGCAGCGCGGCTGGGTGCCGAGTTCGCCGGCGCGCTCGGGTACGTGGTGCTCGTGATCTGCATCCTGCTCGTCATCTCGATCATCGCGCTCTACCCGGTCGCGGCGCTCGGAGGCCGCGTGCCGCTGGAACGCTTCGCGGCGGCCTGCGCCCCGGCCCAGGCGGTTGGGTTCTCGACCCGTTCGTCGCTCGCCTCGCTCCCCGCCCTCATCGAGGGGGCCGAGCGGACGCTCCGCCTGCCGCAGCGCGTGTCGGGGCTCGTGCTCCCGCTCGGCGTGTCGATCTTCAAGTTCTCCTCCCCGATCGCGCGCACCGCCGAGACCCTGTTCGTCGCCACCCTGTACGGCATCCACCTCGGCGTCCCGCAGGTGTTCGCCCTCGCCGGGGCGATCGGGCTCCTCAGCTTCTACTCGCCGGGCGTGCCGAGCGGCGGCCTGTTCGTCATGGCGCCCATCTATCAGGCGTTCGGGCTCCCGGTGGAGGGGGTCGGCCTCCTGCTCGCGCTGGATGTGATCCCGGACATGTTCATCACGACCTCCAACGTGACGGCGGACATGACGGTGGCCGTGCTCGTGGCGCGGCGCTCGGCGGGCGAGGAGGGCGCCGGGGCCCCGGCGGCGAGCTCCATATGACGCCCGATCGCGGGGGTGCGCTCGATCGTCCGCTGGTGCGGCCTATTCCGCCGACAGCGTCCGCACGGGGTCGATGCGCGTGGCGCGCCGGGCCGGCACCCAGCACGCCAACAGCGCGACGGCAGCGAGCGAAGCGGCCGCCGCGGCGAGGGCCCGGAGGTCCGTGGGCGACATGCCGAACAGGAGACTCTCGAGCCACCGGGTGAGCGCGAGCGAGGCGGCGGCCCCGATCCCGATCCCGATGCCGGCGCGGACCATCCCGCGGCCGAGGACCCAGCGCCGGACCGTCCCGGGCGCCGCGCCGATCGCGATCCGGATGCCGATCTCGCGCGTCTGCCGCTCGACGAAGTAGGACACCACCCCGTACGTCCCGATCGCGGCGAGCACGAGACCCACGGCCGCGAACAGCGCGATGAGCGTGGTCCAGTAGCGCGGCGTCGCCACGGCCGCCGACAGACGATCGGTCATCGTCTCCACGTTCGAGACCGGCAGGCCCGGATCGATGTCGTGGATCGCGTCGGTCACCCGCTCCACGATCGCCCCGGGGTCACCGGTGGTCCGCACGAGAAGGTAGTTGCGGCGAAAGCCCGCCTGCGTCGTCGGCTCGTACACCGCGGCGTCGTCGCGGGCGTCCAGGCCGCCGTATTTCACGTCCCCCACGACGCCCACCACGGTCATGGGGTTCTCGTGGTCCCCACCCGCGTATACGCGCTTCCCGATCGCGCTCTCTCCGGGATAGTAGCGCTCGGCCCACCCGCGGCTCACGAGGATCACCGGGGGACGGTCCCCGCGCCCATCGCTCTCCTCGAGCATGCGCCCTTCGAGGAGGGGGACGTCGAGCGTCTCGAGGAAGCCCGGGCTCACCCAGGTCCACGGCGCCACGTGCTCGTTCGTGCCCGGTGGTACCGGACGGTCGACGAGGTCGAAGTTGTTCGAGTCTCCGTGGAGATCGGGCGGAAGCCCCGTGCTCACGCCCACCGCCAGCACGCCGGGGATCGCCTCGACCGAGCGGAGCGCTTCGTCGACGAACCCGATGACCCCGTCGTATCCGGCGTAGTCGGTCTGGGATAGCGACAGCCGGGCCGAGATGAGGCCGTGTGGATCGTACCCCACGTCCACGCTCTGCAGGTTGAGGAACGTGCCCAGCAGGAGCCCCGTGCCCACGAGGAGCGGGAAGGCGAGCGCGATCTCGGCCGTGACGAGGGCCGAGCGGACGAGCGTCCAGCGGCCGGCCGCGGAGGAGCCCCGCCCGCTTCCACGCAGCCGGTTCGACAGGTGCCGTGGCCCGCCCTGGAGCAGCGGGGCGAGCCCGAACAGGAGACCCGCACCGATGGTCACCAGGGCCGTGAACCGGAGCACGCCCCCGTCGAGCCCGATCTCGCTCAGACGCGGGAGACCGGGGCTCGTGGCGACCAGCGTCCGGAGCCCCAGCCATGCGATCCCCAGCCCGGCGGCGCCCCCGATCGCGGCCAGGAGGAGGCTCTCGATGACGAGCTGGCGGACGAGCCGGCGGCGCGTGGCGCCGAGCGCCGTGCGGAGCGCCATCTCGCGGTCGCGTCCCGTGGCCCTGACGAGCACGAGGTTCGCGACGTTCGCGATCCCGATGAGGAGCACCCCGGCGACGGCGGCGAGCAGCATGAGGAGGGTGTCGCTCACGTCCCCCACGATGACCTCGCGGAGCGGGACAGGCGTGAGCCGGGCCGTGCGGTCCGAGAAGCCCTCCGCCCACTGGGGGAAGATGCGCTCGCTCACCGCGTCGAGATCGACCCGCGCTTCCTCGAGCGAGGCGTCCGCTCGCAGGCGGCCGAACACGCGCAGGAAGAAAGGCCCCCTCCGGTTCGGGGTGTCGAGCTGGAGGATCGGCCACACGTCGGCGTGGAGCCCCGCGAGCTCGTCTCGACTCGCCGGCAGGACCCCCACCACCTCGTAGGAACGGCCGTCGAGCGTCAGCGCTCGGCCGAGCGCGTCGGTGCCGGGCCCCAACCAACGGTCCCGGAACGCCTGGCCGATCACCGCGGTCGACGGCGCGCCGGGCCGATCTTCGCCGGGACGGAACCCGCGGCCTTCCGCCGGGTCCACACCCAGCGTCCGGAAGAAGTCGGCAGTGACCCACGTCGCGTCCACCAGCGCCGGGCCTCGTCGATCGAGCAGCGTCGCCTGCCCGCCCGAAGCGGCAGCTACGTGCGAGAACGTCCGCTGGCTCGCTTCGATCCCCTGGAAACCGGCGACCGACACGTTCCACTGGTTCGCCTGGTTGCGGTTGAACACCCGGACGAGGCGGTCCGGTTCGGGATAGGGGAGAGGGGAGAGGAGGACCCCGTGCACCACGCTGTAGACGGCCGTGGTGGCGCCGATCCCGAGGCCCAGCGTGAGCCCCGCCGCGATCGTGAACGTGAGGTCGTTCCGGAGTCGCCGCCCGGCGTGACGGACATCGCGCGCCGTCTGCTCGAGCCAGCGGATCGCCGGCTCCACGATGCCCGGCGACTTCCGCGAGCCCAGCCGGAGGGTGCGGACCTCACGTGCCTCGAGCCCGAAGCGCCACAGGGCGGGCCGCGACACCAGGCTCCAGTACCAGATGTCGGCGCCGATCCGCGATCCGCGCCCGACTCGATCGCGGTAGTCTTCTTCGAGATCGCGGAGCATCTCGTCGCCGCGGGCCGGCGACACGATTCGGCGCAGGAGACGGCTCGCCGCGAGCGGGGGCGTCGATCTCATGCGGCGCTCACCCCGCGACGAGGACCGGGTGGCCGCGGACGCTCCCCCACATGCGGGCCCACACCTGGCGGCTCTTCCGGAGCAGGACGGCCCCCTCCTCCGTGACCAGGAAACAGCGTCTCGAGCGGCCTCCCGCCACCGGCTCGGGATCGGATTCCCGGGAATCGAGCAGCCCACGGCGCTCGAGACGCACGAGCGTGACGTGAGCCGTTGCCGTCGATACATCCCTATCGGCACCGTCGGCCAGGTCGCGCCGAACGGCGGCCGCGTACGCGTCCTCTCCGAGTCTGAGCACGGAGATCATGACCAGCTGCTCGAGGTCGGTGAGACCTTCTCGACGACTTCTGCCCACGACCGGCCTCCCGGCCCCCCGTGCGATCTTCGGCCGATCGCGGGGCCTGAACGTTTCATTGATTAAATCAATCATGGTGGGACGACGACCCCCGCGCAAGCGTCCACCACTCAGGCCGTGACGGCGGGGAGCCCTCGCTCGATCGCGGGCCGGTTCGACTCCTCCCACGGCGGGAGCCGGAGTCCTCCGCCGAGCGCCTCGAGCTCCTCGTCGACCAGGAAGCCCGGCGACATCGTGGCCACCTCGTACAGGACGCCGCTCGGCTCGCGGAAGTAGATCGACCGGAAGTACTGGCGATCGAGGACGGGCGTGACCCCGACTCCGAGCCCCACGAGCCGCTCGCGGATCTCGAGCTGTTCGGCGTCCCCGGGCACCGCCATGGCCACGTGGTGGACCGTGCCCAGCCCGTTGACGGCCGGAGGCGCGTCTCGGGCCGGCACGATGTCGAGCCGGTGACCGGGGAGGTCGCCGTTCACCGCCAACCGCGTGCGCGCCTCCTCCTCGTTCGCCACCTCCCAGCCGAGGACCTCCCTCAGGAAGGCGATCGACGGCCCCGGATCCCGGATGGAGAGAGTGGGCGCGTACAGCCCGCGCACGGCGGCATCCGGGGCGATGTCCGTCCCGACCCAGGGCTCGCGCGCGTCGTCGGCGCTCGCCACGAGCTCGATGACCAGGCCGGATGGATCTCCGACGGTGACCACCTCGTCCCCGAACCGCTCGCCTTCGTCGCGCACGGAATACCCGGCCGTCCGGAGCCGACCCCGCCACCCGTCCAGCGACCGGGCGGGCACCGACAGGGACGTCGCGGTGATCTGGCCGGCCCCGTGCCGGCCCGCCGGGACGCCCTGTCCGGCGTAGGGGAAGGTCGTCATGAGCGTGCCCGGCGTGCCGCGCTCGTCCCCGTAGTAGAAGTGGTAGACGGCCCGGTTGTCGAAGTTCACGGTCTTCTTCACCAGCCGCATGCCCAGGGTCTTCACATAGAAGTCCAGGTCGGGCTGGGCATCGGCCACGGTAGCCGTCAGGTGGTGCAATCCGCGGATCATGCGCTTACACCTTCGCGATGAACTTGATCTCGATGAGCTGCGGCGGCAGGGCGAGCCGCGGCGTGACGAGGATCGTGCTCGCGACGTCCGGCCTGTCCGAGCCGTACGTCTCCTTGCGCACCTCGCCGGCCACCGCGAAGGCCGCGTCCATGTCCGTGACGTACAGGACCTCCTCCACCACGTCGTCCAGCGTGGCGTCGTACTCGGCGAGCAGCTTCTTCGCGTTCGCATAGGTCTGGCGCATCTGGATCTCCATGTTGGAGTGGTCCTCGATACGACCCTCGTCATCCAGCGGGGCGGGTCCCACGATGTTCCCCTCGTCGTCGTGGCTGAGCTGGCCGGAGAGGTAGATCGTGTCTCCGACCTTCACCGCCTGCGCGTACCCGTACAGGTCCTCCCAGGGCATGCCGAGGCCCTTGGCGTCCTTTCGGCTCATCATGCGCTCCGCGCTCGAGATCGTCCCCCCATGGACCGATGAACGCCCACCGTAGGTGCGGGAGCCTCGGAGCGACAGGGTGGCGGCGGCCGGTGCGGACCTCGATGCCGACGGGCGCTCCCCGAGCCTTTCCGATCGGATTGGTACCGGCCTACCTTCGTTGCGGTGCGGACCGCCCCGGCGCGTCCGCGGAACGGCGCGGGGATTCACATGCGAGCACGGATCCACCCTCGACGAATGGCGGACCATCGGTGAGCGATGACGGGCTCTGGTCGCGGATCAAGAAGGGGCGTCTGTTCCAGGTGCTGGCGGTGTACCTCGCCGTCTCGTGGGTCGTCCTGCAGGTGGTGGGGGAGCTTCGCGACTCGCTGGGGCTCCCGGAGTGGATCGGTCCCGTCTCCTTCATCCTCCTCGTGGTCGGCCTCGTCACGGTGCTGGCCACGGCGTGGGTCCAGTCCCACCCGCTGATCGGGGCGAAGGCAGGGGCCGAGCGGGTTCCGGGCTCCTGGCAGATCGATGTCGCCGAGATCAAGCGCTCGCTGACGCGGGGGGAGATGCCGCACCTGACCTGGGCTCGCGCGCTCATGGGGGGCGCCTTCGCGTTCGCGATGCTGTTCGGCTTCGCGGGCCTCTACATCGTCATCCAGGACCGCGGCCGGAGCCTCGAGCCCGAGCCCGCCTATGCGGAAGTCGCCCCGGGAATCGCGGTGCTCCCGTTCTCGACCCGCGGCGCGGACCTCGAATTGTGGCGGGAGGGAATGGTCGACGCGCTCGCGCTCAACCTGGATGGGGCGGGCGGCCTGCGGACGATCTCGAGCCAGACGGTCCTCGCCCGGTGGCGCGAGCGGGTGCCGGGCGGTGAGACCCCCGACCTGCCGACGGAGCTCGACATCGCGCGCGCGGCCGGCGGTCGCTACGCGGTGTCGGGTAGCGTAATCTCGACGGGATCGGTCCTCCGCATGTCCGCCGAGATCCACGACGTGGCGAACGGCGAGCGGATCGGGAGCGGCGCCGCCCAGGGCCACCCGGACAGCGCGTTCGCCATCGTGAACGAGCTGTCGATCGAGATCCTGCGGGCGCTGCTCGCCGATGATGCGGAATTCCGATCCACCGATCTCGCGACCACGACCACCGAGTCGATCGACGCGCTCAAGGCGTTCCTCCAGGCGGAGGCGTTCCACAAGCGGGGGGACTTCGATCGCGCCATCCCGCTCTACCTGGCCGCCGTGCAGGCGGATTCCACCTTCGCGCTCGCCTACTATCGGCTGGAGAACGCGTACGGGTGGAGCCAGAGCCTGATGAGCGACGATGCGGCCGATGCCGCGGCGAGAGCCTTCCGTTATGTGGATCGTCTTCCGCCCCGCCTGGCGCTGCTGGTCCGCGCGTCGCGGGCGCTCGGGCAGCGCAACGCGGCCATGGTCGACGAGCTCCGCGCCGCCACCCGACGATATCCCGATGACCCGATGGTGTGGTACGCCCTCGGCGAGGCGTACTACCACATGGGCCCGCAGATCCCGGTCGACCTCTCGGAGGTGGAGGAGACGTGGCGCCGGACGCTGGAGCTCAACCCCGACTTCGTCCCCTATCACGAGCACTGGGCGACGCTCGCCCTCCTCCACGAGCCCGACAGCTCCAGGGCGGCGACCCGCCTCGGCGAGCTCCGTGCGATCGCGGGGGAGGGGACGAACGAGCTCCTGGAGCTCGCCGACCTGCAGTTTCACCTCGCGTACGGCGACGCCGCCACGCTCGATTCCACCCTCGCCGCGTTCGCGGACATGGATCCGCGTCTCACCTTCCTGGCGCTGACGGAGGGGGGCCTCCGCGACCCGCGGTTCGCGCCGCAGCGCATCGCGGCCTGGGAGCGTCGGCTGGAGCTCGGAGCGCCGCCCGGCAACCGGTGGTTCTGGCTGGCACCGGAGCTCGCCCTGGCGCGCGGGAAGGTGAGCGAAGCCCTCGATCTGCAGCGAGACCCGGGCCTCCCGGTCGCGACGCGGGCGGCGTTCGCCGCGCTCTACCGGACGTACGGGCTTCCCGTACCGGACGAGGCGCTGACGCCGCTCGCGGCCACGCCGATGGACTCCGCGCAGCTCCAAGACGCCGGCGTGCTTCCGTTCGGCATCTACGCCGTCGACCGCGGAGCCACGGAAGACTACGCACGGCTGATCGACTACTCCAACCGGAGCGCGGGCGAGGCGCTGGCCGAGGGAGACTCGGCGAGCTGGCGACGGCTCGAGGCGGACCGGTTGGCCCTGGAGGGCTACCAGGCCTGGCGGGGCGGCGATCCGACCCGGGCGTTGCCGCTGCTGGAGCGGGCGAACCGTCTGGGCGGTCCCGAGGCCTTCCACCCCGTGCGCTGGTGGCTGGGGCAGATCTATCGGGAGCTGGGCCGGTCCGAGGACGCGGTGCGATACCTCCAGGCGTTCTGGGGAGGTTTCGTCCGGGTCGCGCCCCCGTACCTCGAGCTCGGTGAGGTGCAGGAGGAGCTCGGACACGCGGCAGAGGCGCGACGGGCCTACGAGTCGTTCGTGATCGCGTTCGAGGATGCCGACCCCGAGCTTCAGCCGAAGGTGGAGGAAGCCCGGCAGGCGCTGGCGCGCCTCATGGAGGCATCCGCCGGCTCCTGACGGCCGACCCCGCCTGCTGCCTGGCCGCCGGCCTCCGGAGCTCCGGGTACGTGGGCGACTGCGGGTTCCGCGTCGTCGTGTGCCACGCCTGTAACGATTCGTTACATATTCCGTCGAGCCCCGTGCGGCCCCATTCGGCATAACTTGTTATGCCACAGTCGCTTGCTCGTATCGTGCCGGACGGCACGGAACCCGCCTTCGGATCGGGTCGGATCCGTCATCCCGACGCGCGAGGGGAGCCACGTGCCCGCACGAGTCTTGATCGTCGATGACGACGCGGCCATCCGCGTTGCGCTGGTCGCGGCCCTCGATGACGGTTCCATGGACGTCGCCCAGGCGTCGAGCGCCGAGGATGCGATCCGGGTGCTCGACGAGCGGGGAGCTCCTGACGTCGTGCTGACCGATCTCCGCATGCAGGGCCTCGACGGCCTCGATCTCCTCCGGATGGTCCGCGAGCGAGCGCCCGACTCGAAGGTCGTGATGATGACCGCGTATCACGATGTCGGAACCGCGGTGACCTCCATGCGGGAGGGAGCGGCGGACTTCCTGTGCAAGCCGTTCGACCTCCCGACGCTCCGCGAGGTCCTCGGCCGGCTGCTGGGTCGCGGCGACATCGGCTCGAGTCGCGACGGAGGCCATGCATCGGTCGGCGCCGGGAACGACGGACGACCCACCCGGTGGGGAGAGCCGGTGCCCCACATCCTCGCCGACCGCTACGAGCTCGAGATCGAGGTGGGCCGCGGCGCCATGGCCAGGGTGTTCCGGGCGCGGGACCCCCGACACGACCGTCATGTGGCGGTGAAGGTGCTCCGCCCCGAAGTCGCGGTCTCGATCGGGACCGAGCGCTTCCTGCGGGAGATCCAGATCGCCGCCCGTCTCCACCATCCGCACATCCTGACCCTGATCGACTCGGGCGAATGGAATGGCTCGCCCTATTTCGTGATGCCGTTCGTGGAAGGTGCGTCGCTTCGGCGTCGGCTGGACGAGGAGGGGCGGTTGCCGATCCCGCGCGCGGCCGCCCTCCTGCGCGACGTCGCCGAGGCACTGGCAGCGGCCCATGCCGTGGGCATCGTGCACCGCGACGTGAAGCCCGAGAACGTCCTGCTCTCCGGCCGGCACGCGTGGGTGTCCGATTTCGGGGTCGCCCGCGCCCTGTGGGATGCGGCCGGCGCGCGGGACACCACCATCGGGGCCGCGATCGGGACCCCTGCCTACATGGCTCCGGAGCAGGGCGCAGGGGCCGGCGACGTCGATCATCGGGCGGACGTGTACGCGCTCGGCATCGTGGCGTACGAGCTGCTCGCTGGGCGTCCCCCGTTTTCAGGACGGAGTGCACGGGCCATTCTAACGTCGCACCTTGTCGATGAGCCGCCGCCCCTGCGCGAGCGGCGGCCCGACATCCACCCCGGGCTGGAGAAGGCGGTGATGGGGTGTCTCGCGAAGCCGCCCGAGAAGCGCTGGTCCGATGCCGCGTCGCTGGCCGGCCGGTTCGGAGCTTTCGCGGTCGAGGCGGTCCCGTGACTTCGATCGCGCGGGCGGCGACCCCGTGAGCCGCTCGATCCTGCTCGTCGACGACGACTCGCGGATCCTCACGTCGCTGTCGCAGGCGCTGGCCGGAGACTCGACCGAGGTGCGCACGGCGTCGAGCGCGGAAGCCGCCCTGGCCGCCCTGGGGGCCGCGCCGGCCGATGTGGTCCTCTCGGACCTCAAGATGCCGGGGATGGACGGCATCGAGCTGCTCAAGCTCGTCCACGCACGCGCCCCCGCAACCGATGTCGTGATCATGACCGCCTACGAGGACCTGCCGACGGTGGCCCGCGCGATGCGCGAGGGGGCGCTCGACTTCCTCGTCAAGCCGCTCGATCTCCACCGGCTCCGGCGGCTGCTCGATCGGGTGTTCGAGGACCGGCGCACCCGGGAGCGCGCCCGCCGCGGATCCGACGACGATCGTCCCGGCATCTCCGAGAGGCTGGTGGGCCGCGACCCGCGGCTCATCGAGATCTTCAAGCTCGTGGGCAAGGTCGCGTCGTCCCGCACCACGGTGGTGGTTCGGGGCGAGAGCGGCACGGGCAAGGAGCTCATCGCGCGCGAGATCCACCGCGGTTCCCCATACGCCGACGAGCCGTTCGTGGCCGTCAACTGTACCGCCGTCCCCGAGCCCCTGCTCGAGTCCGAGCTGTTCGGGCACCTCAGGGGCTCGTTCACGGGTGCGACCCGCGACCGCAAGGGGCGCTTCGCGCTCGCGGGGAAGGGGACCGTGTTCCTGGACGAGATCGGCGACACGAGCCCCGAGTTCCAGGGAAAGCTGCTCCGGGTGCTCCAGGAGCACGAGTACTACCCCGTGGGCGCCGAGCGCGCGGAGAGCACCGAGGCCCGTGTGATCGCCGCCACGCACCGGGATCTCGAGCGGATGCTGGCAGCGGGCACGTTCCGGGAGGATCTGTACTATCGGCTCCGGGTGGTCGAGATGACGGTGCCCCCGCTCCGCGAGCGCATGGGCGATGTGCCCCTCCTCGCGGAGCACTTCATCGCGCGGGCGGCGGAGGCCGCGGGACGCCGCCCGCCGGTGCTCGCCCCCGGGGCGGTAGACGTCCTGCTCGGCCACGCCTGGCCCGGGAACGTGCGGGAGCTGCAGAACTGCATCGCGCGGGCCGTGGTCACGTCGGCGGGGGATGTGATCCGCCCCGACGACATCGAGCTCATCGAGAGACGCGACGCCGAGGCGCCCGCCGACATGACCCTCGCGGAGGCCGAGCGGCGGCACGTCGAGCGCGTCCTCGAGGCGACCCGCGGGCACAAGTCGCGCACCGCCGCCATCCTGGGCATCTCGCGGCCGCGACTGGATCGACTTATCGCGAAGTACGATCTGGAGCTCCCCGGATCGCGGGACCGTGAGGAGACGGAAGGCGAGGCGTGAGGTCCCCCGCGCTCTCGTTCCGGACGCGGATCCTGCTCATCGTGCTGACGGTGTCGGTCGTTCCCCTGGCGCTCGTGGGGCTGTGGCTCACGCGGAGCGCCCAGCGCTCGGGCCAGGATCTCCTGCGCACGCGGCTGGAGGAGACCCTCGACCAGGCCGTCGCCCGGATCGGGAACAACTGGCTGAAGCTGCGGTCCGATCTGCTGTTCCTGGGCGAGGACGAGGCCGTCCAGGTCGCGCTGTCGTCGAGTCGTCCGAGCCCCATCGCTCGCGAACCCCCCGTCGGCCTGCGACGGCTGTTCGACGAGCTCGACGCGTCCGTCGCGCGGGTTCGGGTTCGCGACCTGATGGGACGGGAGCTGTGGACGCTGGGGCGAACCGACGGCCGGGGCCGGGATTTCGCAGCCACGCTGGAGCAGACGCTCGCCATCCATCAGCGGTTCCCGTCCCGTGAGCTCGGTCGCCTCGTGGTGGACCTGGAGTTCGAAGGCCTCCTCGGGCGCACGACGGTGTCGCCATCCATCGCCGGCATGGTGCTCGGAGCCGCCGATAGCCGGACCGGCGCCCAGCTGCTGCCTCTCCCGTTCGATCCCACATCGATGGAGGCGGCGAGGTTCTCGTGGGGGGGAGACGACTGGCTCACGGTCCGGCGACGGATGTCGGAGCCCGCGCTGACCCTCGTGGCGGCAGCGCCGCTCTCCCCGTTCGCGGGTCCGTTCGAGGATGCGGCCCGGCGCGGCACCTGGTGGATCGCGGTCGTGGCGTCCGGCGGCCTGGCCCTCACCTATCTCCTCACACGACGCATGACACGGTCCCTGGAGCGTCTGGCATCGGGTGCGGAGGCCGTCTCGCGCGGCGACCTCGACATCCGGATCGAGAACCCCGGAACCGACGAGGTGGGGCGGGTGGCAGATGCCTTCAACACGATGACCGCGAGTCTGAGGCGCACCCTGCGCGAGCTGGCCAGCCGAGAGCGGCTCGCCGCGGTCGGCGAGTTCGCGGCCTCGCTCGCGCACGAGGTGCGGAACCCGCTGACCGCCATCCGCATCGATCTCCAGCGGGTGGAGGAATCGCTCCCGGCCGGCTCGCCGCTGCGCGACGCCCAGGCCCGCGCGCTGAGGGAGATCGGGCGCCTCGACGCGACCGTCTCCGAGACTCTCGACGTGGCGCGCACGGGCCGGTGGCGCGAGCGTGGAGTCGACCTCACGGAGGTGCTCCGCGCCGCCGCCGATGCCGCGCTCCCCGCGTTCGCGGAGCGCGGCGTCACGCTCGACACGCGCGGGCTCGACGGAGAGCGACTCCTGGTCCGCGGCGACGCGAAGGCGCTGGAGCAGCTCTTCCTCAACCTGATGCTCAATGCCGCCGGGGCGCTCGAGGCGGGCGGCCGGGCGTGGGTCGAGATGAGCGCCGGAGAGGACGAAGCGCGAGTCGCGGTGCACGATGCGGGGTGCGGGATCGAGCCCGACATGACGGACCGCGTGTTCGATCCGCTGTACACGACGCGCGTCGATGGAACGGGACTCGGGCTCACGGTCGTGCGTCGGATTGTCGAGCAGCACGAGGGGGCGATCGACCTCGAGAGCGAGGTGGGCGTCGGGACGACGGTTCGGGTCCGTCTCCCTCGGTAGGGGCGCCAGGTTCTTCGCGGCGTCGGCTACAGCTCCTGTAACGTACGCAGCCACCGCCGTATCGATGCGTGACACGTGGTCGACCCCGAGGGCCGTTCCGGACAGAGCGCGAACACAATGCGCGGCAATGATTTATGAGCATTCGGACCTTCTCCCCGACCCCCGGTGCGGACCTTTCATCCGACGACGCGCGGACGGACCACGCTTCACTTTTGTCGCACGGAGTGACTCGATGAGACACCGGGGCGATTCGACACGGCGGCTGACCGCCTTCCTCCTCTTCCTGATCCTCATCCTGGCCGGCTGCCGCACCGAGGCCGAGCGATCCGCTCTGGCGCAGGCCGCCCCCGACGTGCCGCCCCCGCACGGCGGGGCCGACGGGCCCGGACCGGTCATCGGCGAGGCGGGCGTCCGCCGTGTGTGGTCGAGCGAGAACGTCGACTTCTACGGCTCCTCCATCTCGCCCGACGGACGCTACGTGACCGAGACGGACGACTCGACCGGCGACATGGCCGTCCGCGACCTGGCCACCGGTCTCCTCCACCGCCTGACGGACAAGGGGCCCTGGGAGGAGTCGCTCGACTACTTCGTGAACGCGAGGTTCTCCCCCGACGGACGACGCGTGGCATACGCCTGGTACGACGCGGGCGAGGGCGACTACGCGATCGGCGTCCTCGACTTCCGCGTCGATGCGGGCGGACCCCCCCGGGGGACGGCCGCACGCATCGTGTACGACGCGAGTCGCCCGGAGCCGGCGAACTACGTGTACGACTGGCTCTCCGACGACGATGTCCTCGTGGGCGTCTACCGCGCGGGCGGTGGCGAGGCCCTGGCGCGTCTGTCGCTGTCCACCGGGTCTCTGCAGGTGTTGAAGAGCTTCGGGTGGAACGAGGGACCGGGTCAGGTGTGGGTCTCCCCCGATCGACGGTTCATCGCCTACGACCAGGCCGTCGAGTCGGATCCCGCGAACCGCGACATCTACGTCTTGTCCGTGGAGGGCGACCGCGTGTCCCGGGTCGTGGACGGGCCCGGGGTGGACGTCGTGCTCGGGTGGGCCCCGCACGAGCGGTCGCTCCTGTTCCACACCTGGCGGTCCGGCGAGGGGTCCATCTGGCGTCTGCCGATGTCCGACGGCCGCGCGAGTGGCCCGGCTACGCTGGTCCGCGACGGCATCACGGCTCCCATACCGATCGGCTTCGCCGGCGACGTGTTCCACTACGGGCTCGTGGTTGAGTCGCGGACGTTCGTGACCGCGAGCATCGACTTCGACAACGGCCGGGTGTCGCGCCTGCCGACGCGATTCGAAGCGCCGACGGGCGGGAGGATCCGGACCTTCGCCTGGTCCCCCGACGGACGGCACGCCCTGTGGGAGATCGACCACCCGCGCGTCCCGGACACGTGGATCCAGCTCCGGAGGGCGGACGGCGGGCTGGTGCGGGAATGGAAGTTCGACATGTGGCTCATGTTCACGCTCTTCCGGTGGGCGCCGGACGGCGGATCGGTGCTGGTCTCCGCCAACGACTCCCGGGAACGGCCGGGGCTGATCCGGATCGATCTCGCTACGGGCGAGCTCGAGATGGTGCGCCGCATGGACGGCGGAGGCGAGCTGGGTCGCGTGTTCGCGATCTCTCCCGACGGCGGGAAGCTCTACTTCACGCGTTTCGGCAGGCGTGACGGAAAGCTGGACGAGAGCTCCGCCGACGTGGTGGAGCGCGACCTGGCCACCGGGACCGAACGCGCGATCACCCGCGTGCGGGATCACGGCGCGCTCACGCTGTCGCCGGACGGCCGCTGGCTGGCCCTGGCCGTGGGCTCCCGGAAGGGCGCGAGGACGATCGAGGTGATCCCCGTCGAGGCTGGAGAAGCCCGGACGGTGTATACGGGCGACACCAGCATGGCCATCTACCTCCCCTGGGTCCTGGGGTGGTCGGCGGACAGCGGCTCGCTCCTGTTTCTCGACCGGCTCCCCTCCGACGACAAGACGGACATGGGTCTGTACCGGGTGGCGCGCGAGGGGGCCGACGCACAGCGGATCGTCACGATCCACGACTACAAGGGTGGGGGGAACCTCCACCCCGACGGCCGTACGATCGCCTACCGGACCGGCGAGGACCGGGGCGAGACCTGGGCGCTGGAGGGGCTCGGTGGGGGATCGGACACACACGCTGGAGGTGACCGATGACGCGCCGTCGGACGTGCCGTCTCCGCCGCGTGTGCACTCCGCTGGCGTGCGGATTCCTGGCCATCGTTCACGTGGGCTGTCGGTCGGAGAGCGAGCGATCGGCGGTGGCGCAGGTTCCGGGTGCCGGGGGCGTGACGCCGCCGCCGGCGCTCCCGGCTGCCAGCGTGCCCGGGATCACGACTCGCCGCCTGTGGGCGGGGGGTTACCGCGACTTCTACGCCTCCTCGATCTCCCCGGACGGCCGCTACCTGTCGATGATCGACTGGTCGACGGTCGATCTGGCCGTACGGGACCTCCGGACCGGCGTGCTCCACCGCCTGACGCACATCGAGCGAAGCGAGGACAAGCCGTACGAGGACGTGGGCGTCTCGGTCTTCTCCCGCGATGGGCGGCGAATCGTGGTCGGGTGGCAGTACGCCCCCGATCTCCAGCTCCGGGCGCTCGACCTGGAGACGGATCGCGACGGGGTCCCCCACGCCGGCGAGCCGAGGGTGCTGTTCCACAATCCCGAGTACTGGCCCTACTATCCGTTCGACTGGTCGCCGGACGGGAGCGTCGTCCTGGCCAAGGTCTACACGTCCGGCAACGCGAACCAGCTCGCCCTCATCTCGACCGACGGCGGGGCCGACTACCGGGCCCTCGAGAGCTTCGATTGGCGCGAGCCGACCATGGCCGAGTTCTCGCCCGACGGGCGGTACGTGGCCTACGACTTCCCGCCCGACCCGGATTCGGCCGATCGCGACGTGTTCGTCGTGTCGCTCGACGGCGCGCACGAGGCGCGGATCGTGGGTGGCCCGGGCATCGATCGTCTCCTCGGGTGGCAGCCCGACGGGTCCATCCTGTTCCACAGCGATCGCGGGGGCACCCCCTCGGTGTGGCGGGTGCCCGTGTCGGAGGGGCGCGCGGCGGCCCCTCCGGAGCTGGTGAGGGCGGACATGTGGGGCGTGGAGCCGCTGGGATTCGCGGGCGACCGCTTCTACTACGGCGTCGACGCGAACCCCGAGCGACTGTACACGGCCGCGGTGGATCTGGAAGCCGGGCGTCTGACCAGCGAGCCCATGGCCGTCGAGGATCCGGCTCGGATCCGGATCCGCGGGTGGGACTGGTCCCCGGACGGCCAGTACCTCGCCTATTCGGGCTCGACGCCGTCGTCCCTCGGATCCACGATCGGGCTCCGGGCGATCGATGGGGGCGAGGTGCGCAGCATCCACATCGACCTGGCGCGCACCAACCGGCTGCGCTGGGACCCGGACGGAGAGTCGATCGTGCTGTTCACGAGGGACTCGAAAGCGCGACGCGGCTTCTATCGCATCGATCTCGAGTCCGGCACCTACGAGACGATCCTCCACACGGAGTGGTCGCCGCGCGGGAACTTCGCGATCTCCCCCGACGGTCGCACCCTGTACTACACCCGATACGGCCCGTCGCTCGGATCCGACCGGTTGGCGCTGGTTGGACGCGACCTCGCCTCCGGAGAGGAACGCGAGATCGCCCGGCCGAGCCTCGAAGGGTTCGGGCCGGTGGCGCTCTCACCCGAGGGGACCCGTCTGGCGGTTCTCTATCCCGGCCCGACACCGGGGCAGGTCGTGCTGGGAACGGTCCCGGTCACGGGTGGGGCGTTCGCGGGCCTCCGGACCCTCGTGGCCGCGGAAAACGTGCCCCGCATCGAATGGATGCCCGATGGACACTCGATCCTCTACTCCTCCTACGAGCCACAGGGAGACGGCGAGGTCCGGACCTGGCTGGCGCCGGTGGACGGAAGCGAGGCGAGACCCCTTGAGCTCGCGGCCGGCCAGCGATTCATCGTACGGGTGCACCCCGATGGCCGTCGCATCGCGTTCATGGCCGGCGAGTCGCGCGGGGAGGTGTGGGTGATGGAGGGACTGGGGAGGACGCCCGCCGGCATCGCCGGAGGGGAGGGATCCCGATGACCCATCACCAGGACGGCTGAGCGTGGCGGCCCGTACCGCGCTCCTTGCGCTCCTCGCGCTCGGCGCCTGCACGGCCGGCTGGGTCGGCGGACGACAGGGGCCCCGTGAGGCCTACAGGGTCCCCGTCCCCCTCGGCCTCGATCTGGTGGCCCCCGTTCCGGAGGGGAACGCCCTGAGCGCCGCCAAGGTCGAGCTGGGTCGGAAGCTGTTCTTCGATCCGGTGCTCTCGGCGGAGGGGACCCGGAGCTGTGTCTCGTGTCACCAGCCGTCCCGCTACTTCACGGACGGTCGGGCGCGAGCCGTCGATAGGAACGGGAGCCCGGGCCGGCGAAACGTCCCGTCGATCCTCAACGCGGCCTACGGTCGCTCGTTCTTCTGGGACGGCCGCGCCGGGAGCCTCGAGGAGCAGGTGGTGCAGCCGATCCAGGGAGAGACCGAGCTCGGGCTCCCGCTCGAGGAGCTGATCCGGCGCCTCTCGGAGCGCGAGGACTACCGGCTCGCATTCCGCGACGCGTTCGGAGAGGGCGGCATCTCCTCGGGCCGGGTGGCTCGCGCCCTCGCCAGCTACCTGCGTACCCTCCGCTCCGGCGACGCGCCCATCGACCGCTTCCTGCACGGCGACACGGCGGCCCTGTCACCGGACGCGAGGCGGGGGTTCCGCCTGTTCGTCGGGCGGGCCAACTGCGGCGTATGTCACCTGGCCCCGCTGTTCACGGACCACCGGTTCCACAACACCGGCGTGTCGTGGGGCTCGCCGGATCGAGGACGATCCGCGGTCACGGGCCGGGAGGAGGACCAGGGCGCGTTCAAGACGCCTTCGCTCAGGAACGTCGCCATGACGGCTCCGTACATGCATGACGGGAGCCTGGCCACGCTGGAGGACGTGATCGAGCGGTACGACCGCGGGGGGGATCCCAACCCGGCGCTCGACGAGGAGATCAAGCCGCTCGGGCTGACCCCCACGGAGAAGCGCCACCTGCTCGCCTTCCTCGAGGCCCTGACCGGAAGCGGGTGATCGGGAACGCGGGCCTCGCAAATCCGTGTCGGTCCCCATGGCGTCCAACGGGAACGTAGCGACATCCCATTGGGGTGTCCCCCCTTCTGGTGCAACCCTCTGTCTCCACCTATAGTCTAAGATCCTTAGATAAGGTGGAGCCGTGGCCGAACCCATGTCCGTCATCAAGGGGACCCTCGACGTGCTCGTGCTGAAGGCGCTGTCGTGGCAGTCGATGCACGGCTTCGAGATGACGCGCTGGCTCGAGCAGCGGTCGGGAGACCGGCTCGCGCTGGAGGACGCGGCGCTCTATCAGGCGCTGTACCGGCTGGAGCGCCGCGGCCTCGTCGAGGCGGAGTGGGGCCAGACCGAGGAGGGGCGTAGGGCGCGCTACTACGAGCTCACGCGCGCCGGGCGGCAGGAGCTCACCGAGCAGACGGAGCACTGGCTCCGCTACGCCGAGACGGTGACCGACATCCTCACCGCCGTGCCGCGGACGGCGTGATGCTCCGTTCCCGCATTCGGCGCCTGTTTCGCCTCCGCGGCCTCACGCCGCGGGACTCCGTGCGCGAGGTGGACGACGAGATGGAGCTTCACGTGGAGCTCCGCGCCGCCGAGCTCGTGCGTCGGGGTCTCGACCCCGATGCGGCCCGCGACGAGGCGCGACGGCTGTTCGCGCGGGACGCGGGGACGCTCAGGGCGCTGTACGCGGCCGCCGTCGAAAGGGACCGTCGCATGCGAACCAGACAGCGCGTCGAATCGGTGGCGCAGGATGTCCGCTACGCCTTCCGGGGTCTGATCCGGGATCCCGGCATCGCCGGATTCATCGTGGTCGCGCTCGCGCTGGGGATGGGCGCGACCGTCACCGCGTGGACGCTGCTCGATCGCCTGCTGCTCCGTCCGCCGTCGCACGTCGTCGAGCCGGATCGTGTCGTCCGGCTGTACGGCGAGCTCGATCGGGGCGATCTCGGGCTCCGGACCTCGTCCTGGATTCCGTATTCCGCGTATCTCCAGTTCCGGGACCTGGCGTCGTTCGAATCGGTCGGTGCCTACCGGATCCTGGAGCGGGTGGTGGGGGAGGGCGCGGATGCGCGGCGGATGCGGGTGGGCGATGCGCTGGGCGGCTTCTTCCCCCTGCTCGGCGTGCGACCGTTCGCCGGCCGGCTGTTCGATGCGCGCGACGACGCCGCGGTCGAGGGGAACCTGGCCGTGCTGGCCTACGACCTGTGGCGCTCGCGCTATGAGGGCGACCCGGGAGCCATCGGAAGGAGCATTCTGGTCGACGATGAGCCGCACACCATCGTCGGCGTGGCGCCGCCCGGCTTCACGGGCACCGAGCCCCGCCGCGTGGACGTGTGGGTGCTCGCCAGCTCGGCCACCGCGGGGACCACCAACTGGAACATCGTGGGACGACTGCGGCCGGGCGCCACCAGGCAAGCCGCGGGCGCCGAGGCGACGGCCGTCCATCGGCCGGACGAGAGCGGCTCGTTCACCTGGTTCCGGGACGTGCGCATCTTCGCCGGGCCGCTCGCCTGGGGCGACGACGGCCGGGAACCGGTCGAGGCGACCCTCGCCCGCTGGCTGGCGGCGGTCACCGTCATCATCCTGCTGATCACCTTCGCGAACGTGGTGAACCTGCTGCTCGTGCGCGTGGCGCGCCGCCGCCGTGAGCTCGCCGTCCGGGTGGCGCTCGGTTCGGGACGCGGGCGCATCGTCCGCCTCATCGCGGCCGAGGGCGCGCTGCTGGCGCTGGGGGGCGGCGTCGCGAGCCTGCTGGTGGCCCGCCTCCTCGAGCCGATCGTGCGACAGGCGCTGCTGGCCGACCAGGCGGGTTGGACGTCGAGCCTCGCCGACGGGCGCCTGCTCGGTCTGGCCGGCGCGATCGCGCTGATCGCCGTGGCTTGCGTCGGCGTTGTCCCGGCGCTCCAGGCCGGAAGCCCGCGGGTGGTCCGCGCGCTGCGCGGTGGACCGCGGGCGGGGTCGGCCACGCTCCGTCTGCGCGGGACGCTGACGGTGGTCCAGGCCGCCCTCTCGGTGCCCCTCCTGGTCGGAGCCGGCCTGTTCCTGCGCAGCGTCGCCAACGTGCGGGCGCTCGATCTGGGGATCGACCCCGAGGGGCTGCTCACCGCGGAGGCGATGCTTCCGCGCCTGGAGCGCTTCTCGTTCGATCGGGAGTGGGACACCTACCGGCGTCTGGAGGAGGCGGTCCGGCGCCTCCCGGGCGTGGAGGCGGTGGCCGTCTCCATCGGCCTGCCGCTGGATGGGGGGAGCTTCTCCGCGCCCGTCTGGGTCCCCGGCCGCGATTCGATTCCCGCCCTCCCGGGCGGCGGGCCGTACGTGAGCACCGTGAGCGCCGACTACTTCCACACGATCGGTACGGCCATCGTCCGAGGTCGCGCGTTCACCGATGGCGACCGCGAGGGGAGCGAGCCGGTGGTGATCGTCAACCGGACGATGGCCACGACGCTGTGGCCGGGGGGGGAGGCGCTCGATCGGTGCTTCCACGTCGACCACCCCGGGAGCCCCTGCGCGCGTATCGTCGGCATCGCGGAGGACGTGCACCGCCGGGGTCTGCGCGAGCGACCCTCGTTCCAGTACTACCTGCCGCTCGGCCAGCAGCGCATGTTCGGCGGCGCGAAGCTCGTCGTGCGGCCGGCGGCCGGCGCCGCGTTCTCCCGCGACGCGCTGCGCCGGGCGATGGTGGCCGCCGACCCGCGCGTGTGGGCCGTGGAGGTCCGCTCGCTCGAGGAATCGGTGCAGGGCGAGCTGCGTCCTCTGAGGATCGGCATGGTCACCTTCGGCATGAGCGGCGGGCTCGCCCTGCTGGTCGCCCTGCTCGGACTGTACGGCCTCATGTCGTACATGGTGGCGGGGCGGCGGCACGAGATCGGCGTGCGCGTCGCGTTGGGCGCCACGCACGGCGATGTGGTGGGCCTCGTGATGCGGAGCGGGATCGCGCTCGCCGCCGCCGGCGTGGCGGTGGGGTTGGGCATCGCGCTGGTCGCCGGTCCGTGGCTCGAGCCCCATCTGTTCGATACGTCGGCGCGCGATGTCACCGTGATGGTCCTGGTTGCCGCCGTCCTGCTCGCCACGGCGGCCGTGGCCGGATGGGTCCCGGCCCGCCGCGCGACCCACGTCGATCCGACCGAGGCCCTGCGAACAGAATAGGCCGGGGCGAGGTGCGAGGCGCTATTCGAGGAGCGGCCTGAAGGTCTCTTCCGGCGCCGGCCTCAGGTGCGGGTCCCGGTCCAGAATCCTCACGCAGGTGTTCCAGCGCAGGATGGCCTCGTCGTTCCCCTCCGGCCGTAGCTCGATCGCGCGCGCGTACAGATCGAGCGCGCGCCGCAGCCCGTCGTACGCCTCGTGCCCGGCCCCCGGCCCGCCCCGCTTGTGGCGCGCCTTCGCGCGGCGCTCCCAGATGATCCCTTCGTAGTAGTTGCGCGCGTACTCGCCCTCGAGCCGCGGGACGACCTCCATGGCCTCCCGGAACGCGGCCGCCAGCCGGTGGGAAAACTGGTCCGTGAGCGCGAGGAGCATGGTGACGAGCGCGCCCTGGTGGTCGGGGTCCACCTCGAGGATGTCGAGGCAGATGCTCTCCGCCTGACCGGGCTCGTTCAGGAGCCGGTAGTGCTCGGCCTTCTCGTGCGCCTCCCCGATCGCGTCGGGAGACAGTCGCTTGAGCTCGAACTCGCGCCGGTCGCTCACCGGGGCCTCGCGTTTCGAAGGTCCACCGCCCCCGCGCTCCGCGGCCTCACTTCGAGAACACCCGGAAGAGGCGCCGGACCGGGTCGTAGAACCGGTCCACGACCCGCTCCTTGAGCGGGATGATCGCGTTGTCGGTGATCGTGATGTGCTCGGGACACACCTTGGTGCAGCACTTGGTGATGTTGCAGTAGCCGATGCCGCCGGCCTCCTTGAGCTCCCCGCGACGGTCCTCGACGTCGAGCGGGTGCATCTCGAGCGCGGCCGAGTGCACGAAGAAGCGCGGCCCGATGAACCGCTCGTGCAGATGGTGCTCGCGGAGGACGTGGCACACGTCCTGGCACAGGAAGCACTCGATGCACTTGCGGAACTCCTGCACGCGGTCCGCGTCGCGCTGGTCGAAGCGCCACGTGCCGTCCTCGGCGTCCGGGGGGCGCGGCCTGAAGGGCTGGATGCACTTTTTGACGTCGTAGTTCCACGACACGTCGGTCACCAGGTCACGCACGAGCGGGAACGAGCGCATCGGCTCGACGGTGATCGCCTGGTCGGTCGGGAGCGTGTTCATGCGCGTCATGCACATGAGCTTGGGCGACCCGTTCACCTCGGCCGAGCACGAGCCGCACTTGCCGGCCTTGCAGTTCCAGCGCACGGCGAGGTCGTTCGCCTGCTCCGCCTGGATCCTGTGAACGACGTCGAGCACGACCATGCCCTCGTCGTACTCGGTTTCGTAGGATGCGAACGCCCCGGCCTCCGCGTCCCCGCGCCAGATCTCGAACGTCGCGTGCGGCACTAGCTGCCCCCGCTCATCGTCGCCTATCCCTGCTCCTCTATGATCGCTTCGAGCTCGCCCGGCATGGGCGGGATCGCCTCCCGTCGGATCTCCATCGACCCGTCGCCCGCCTTGCGGATGACGAGGTTCACCTTCCCCCACTCGGCATCCTTGCCGGGGTGGTCATCGCGCGTGTGGGCCCCCCGGCTTTCCGGACGGGCGAGCGCCGAGCGGGCGATCATCTCCGATACCGTGAGCAGGTTGTGGAGGTCCAGCGCGGTGTGCCAGCCCGGGTTGTACTCCCGGTTGCCGCGCACAGCCGTCCGTGCGGCCCGGTCGCGCAGCTCCGCGACGCGGCCGATCGCCTCCTCGAGGTCGGCGGCGCGGCGGATGATCCCCACCCGGTCCTGCATCAGGTCCTGGAGCGCGTACTGGACCACATACGGGCCCTCGTCGTCGTCGCCGCCGGTGCGTTCGAACGGCTCGAGCGCCGTCCGCTTCGCCTCCTCGACCGCGCGCTCGTCCACGCCGGGCGCTCCGTGCTCGGCGGCGAACGACGCGGCGTGCTCGCCCGCCCGGGCCCCGAACACGAGGAGATCGGAGAGCGAGTTGCCGCCCAGGCGGTTGGCCCCGTGGAGTCCCGAGGCGCACTCTCCGGCCGCTAACAGCCCCGGAACCGAGGTCATCTGCGTGTCGCCGTCCACGCGGATGCCCCCCATCGCGTAGTGCGTCGTGGGACCCACCTCCATCGGCTCCTCGGTGATGTCGAGGTCGGCGAGCTGCTTGAACTGGTGATACATGCTCGGGAGCTTGCGCCGGATATGCTCTGCGCCGTCCTCGACTCGGTCCTTGATCCACGCGATGTCGAGGAACGCGCCCCCGTGCGGGCTGCCGCGGCCCTCCCGCACCTCGCGCAGGATCATGCGCGCCACGTGGTCGCGGGTGAGGAGCTCGGGCGGCCGGCGCGCCTCGCGGTCGCCGCGCACGTACCGCCACCCCTCCTCCTCGCTGCCTGCCGTCGAGTCGCGGTACAGCGGCGGGATGTCGTCGAACATGAACCGCCGCCCCTCGGAGTTCCGGAGCACGCCGCCCTCGCCACGCACGCCCTCGGTGACCAGGATCCCGCGCACGCTGGGCGGCCACACCATCCCGGTGGGGTGGAACTGGACGAACTCCATGTCCAGGAGCTCGGCCCCGGCGTCGTAGGCGAGCGTGTGCCCGTCCCCCGTGTACTCCCACGAGTTCGAGGTGATGCGGAACGCGCGTCCGATTCCGCCCGTGGCGAGGATCACCGCCGGGGCTCGGAAGACGTGGAAGCGGCCCAGCTCGCGATCGTACCCGAACGCCCCGGCCACGCGCTCGCCGTCCTTCAGGAGACGCGTGATCGTGACCTCCATGTGGACGTCGATCCCCTGGTGGACCCCGTGGTCCTGGAGGGTGCGGATCATCTCGAGGCCGGTGCGGTCGCCCACGTGCGCCAGCCGCGGGTAGGCGTGCCCGCCGAAGTTACGTTGCAGGATGCGACCGTCGTCCGTGCGGTCGAACAGCGCCCCCCACGCCTCGAGCTCGCGCACCCGCTCGGGCGCCTCCTTCGCGTGGAGCTCGGCCATGCGCCAGTTGTTCAGGTACTGCCCCCCACGCATGGTGTCGGCGAAGTGGACCCTCCAGCCGTCGCGCTCGTCCACGTTGGCGAGCGAGGCCGCGATGCCGCCCTCGGCCATCACGGTGTGCGCCTTGCCGAGCAGCGACTTGCACACCACGCCCACCCGGGCGCCGGCGGCGGAGGCTGCGATCGCCGCGCGCAGACCGGCGCCGCCGGCGCCGATCACCAGGACGTCGTGCTCGTGAGTGTGGTGGCTCACCTCACGACCGGTCTCAGAAGATCCTCCAGTCCGTCCACACGCCCATCGACACGAGTCGCACGTACAGGTCGGTGAACCCGACCCAGAACAGGCTGGCCCAGGCCCAGCGCATGTGGGCGCGGTTGAGGCAGCTCACGCAGCGATAGGCCGTGAAGCGGGAGCGCGACCCCGTGAGGATGTCCCTGACGCCGCCCACCAGGTGACGGAGCGAGTGGCACCCGAGCGTGTAGCCGCCGAGGAGGACCACGTTCACCGTGAGGACGAGCGTCCCGATCCCGATCCCCCATGTCCTCGTCCCGGTGGCCGGATCCGTGAACCACATCCCCGTCCACGCGTCGCGCGCGAGGACGACGAGGAACCCGAGCGCGAGGTAGAGGAAGTAGCGGTGGATGTTCTGGATGATGAGCGGGAAGGAGCGCTCGCCCCGGTAGCCCTTGCGGGGCTCGCCGACCGTGCAGGCCGGCGGATCGGCCCAGAACGCCTTGTAGTACGCGCCGCGGTAGTAGTAGCAGGTGAGCCGGAACCCCGCCGGCGCCCACAGGATGAGGATCGCCGGGGAGAAGGGGAGGAAGGCCGGCCACCAGCCCGGAGGCGGACCGAACCAGGCGTGCGGCGAGGTGCCGAACAGCTCGGGGGAGTAGAACGGCGACAGGTAGGGGCCCGCCGCGTAGTACGCGCCCTGGAGCGCCGCCCACGTCGAGTACACGACGAACGTCCCCAGCCCGAGGAAGACGACCAGGGGCTGGACCCACCACGCGTCCTTGCGCTGCGTGTGTCCGAATCCACGACGCGCGAGGACCTCGGTTGGCGGCATGTGAGGCTCCTGTTCCCGTCTCCGGAATCGGCGCCTCGAATGACGCGGGTTCCGGATGACGGACAGGCTATTCCGCTCGCGGAGGGCTGTCAAAGGCGCCTCGCGCGATCCGGCCGAGGTCGAACGGCGGACGGCGCGCGCCCCGCGTCGGGGGGGATGGGAAGGCGTTGCCCAAGGTCGGAGAACAGGGTCATACTGACGGCGTGGCCGCGTGTGCCGGCTGGTCCGGCGCGCCACCGCGCGCGGTCGGTCGTTTCAACGGCCGCCTTTCCGGTGAGCCGGAAACCCGCGGAGCGACATCATGGCCAAGAGCCGACAGTTCCGGACCTTCGACTACGTGAACCGTCCCTACCCCCAGGTCCGGGATGCGCTCCTGGACGGCGCCGAGGAGATCTTCCGGAACGCCACCCGCGCCGCGGCCTCGCGGGCGTACGACGTGGCTTCCGCGCTTCACGTCGAGCTGGCCGGGATCGAGATCGGGGCCGAGATCGACATCACGGTCGGGAGGATCGAGGAGCGCGGCGGGATACGGCCATCGGGGAGCACGACGCGCGTGAGCCTCGAATGGAAGGCGGTCAAGCACGCGCGGCTGTTCCCCGAGATGAACGGCGAGCTGGCTGTCTACCCGCTCACCGATCGCGAGACGCAGCTCGACTTCGACGGCACCTACACGCCTCCCCTCGGACCGCTCGGGAGCGCGATCGACGCGGTCGTGGGGCACCGGATCGCCGAGGCGTCGATCCATCGGTTCGTCACCGATGTGACCGACTACCTGCGCCGCAGCCTGCCAGAGAGATAGTCGCGGAGCGACGTTCGGTCGGAGCTGTTGCTCTCCGGCGAGAGCCTCTCGCCCGGACGGCGGCTCGAAGCCATGCTGGTGCGTCCGTTTTCCCTCACTCCCGGAATATGGCATCTTTCTTCCGTGTTCGTGCAGCGCGCGGACGACGGGAATCCCGGACCGCGTGGATTGCGCTCCTCCAGCTGGGCCTGGGCGGCCATGGAAGTCCGTACCGGCGCTGACATTACCACGCTCCTGCGCGGCGTGGACGGGACCGATCGCGACGGCCTCGATGCCGTGGTGCGTGCGCTCTACGATCCGCTCCGGCGGATGGCCCATGCCCGGCTCGGTGGCGAACGGCGGGACCACACTCTGACCACCACCGCACTCGTGCACGAGGCGTATCTGGCCCTCGTGGACGGCGAACGTGCGAGCTGGAACGACCGGGCCCACTTCCTGGCGGCCGCATCGCGCGTCATGCGCAACATCCTCGTCGACTACGCCCGGCGAAGGAATGCAAAGAAGCGGGGCGGAGATCGCGTCCGTGTCGAGCTCGACGAGGGCGCGCTCGCGATGACGGACGACCATGCCGAGGCGATCGAGGACCTGCACGAGGC
>Ga0315553_10000829_pt1 | contig 26641 bp, 23 predicted proteins | sample SalMarSW160140MG_FD_203099 | JGI IMG/M metagenome (GOLD analysis project Ga0315553, IMG submission 203099) | Salt marsh sediment microbial communities from the Plum Island Ecosystem LTER, Massachusetts, United States - Salt Marsh Sediment SW1601-40 ... | reverse complement strand
TCGCCAGGCGAGCGCCTGACCGGTCAGAACGGTTGGACCGAGGTGGATGGCTGCCCGCTCTACACCAACGACGACTTCCCGCTGTCGGTGCAGCAGATGGAAGACATCCTCGGCAAGTATCCGGATCTCGACGCCTTCACGCCGACCGGCGGCTTCCCGCAGTTCGTGCCCGACGCCTATCGCGACGTGGCCTCGAAGTACAAGGACAAGATCGCCGACGGCTCGCTCGCGCTTGTCGTCGCCGACACGCTGCCGGTTCAGATCGACCTGATGAAGGAAGGCCTCTCGGCCGGTCAGGTCGGCCAGCGGCCGTTCGAGATGGGCTACAAGGTCATCAAGGCCATCTACGACATGAAGGTGAACAACGCTGCCCCGCCGGAAGACCCGACCTACACGGGTCTCGACGTTTGCACGCCTGAGACAGCCGACACCTGCATCGGCGGCTGACCGCGGACCTGGGCGTCGGATCGACGCATGCGGGCGGGGCCTCGGCTCCGCCCGTTTCTTTTTGGCACGCCCGCCCGTCTTAAGGCGCGAAAGCGCGCGCGAGCGGCGGCTGGCTCGTTGGATCGACGCCGAGCGCCGCTTCGATGCGGTTGAGGAAGTCGGCGTAGTCGTCCCACCGGAGCGCCCCTTCCTCCGCCATCCGCCCAGCCATGTAGATGGCGACGCCGATGAGCTGCGTTATGAATTGGACACGGTCCTGAACCGCCTCGCGCGTGCCTTTCACCCGCCGCGTCGCCACCTCCGCGAAGTCGACGCGCCCGCCCTCCACGAGCGCGTCGAGCACCCGCTCCCTCTCGCCCTCGCCGAGCTGGCCGATGAAGTTTGCGATGACGCCGCTGGTGATCCTGAGTGCCGAGATCGCAGGTGCGATGCCGGCCTCGAAATCCTTGCGGATCATCGGCTTCAGCGAAGGGAAATCGCGGTCGAACTGGCGTCGCCGCGGATAGGCGAGAAGCAGCGCTTCGAGGTCGCGAAGCACCGCGTCGCGATGGTTGAGCCGCCGGAAGAATCCGCGCATCGCCGTCCCCGAGTCGTGCGCGCGATCTTACCCGAAAACGGGCTACGGTTTCTGCGCTTCGTGCTTCAGGCGCTCGTCGCGGCGCGCCGGCGCTTCGCGTCGCGCAAGATCTCGCGCGCAGCGTTGTGGCCGGGCGCGCCGGTGACGCCGCCTCCCGGATGCGTGCCGGAGCCGCACATATAGAGGCCGGGGATCGGCGAGCGGTAGTCGGCGTAGCCGGGCACGGGTCGGGCTGAGAAGACCTGGTCGAGCGACAATTGGCCGTGGAAGATGTCGCCGCCCAGAAGCCCGAAGGTGCGCTCCAGGTCGAGCGGCGAGAGCACCTGCCGCCCGATGACGGCCGAGGCGAAGTTGGGCGCATAGGCATTGACCGTCGCGATCATCAGGTCTGCGACCTTGTCCCTGTGATCGTCCCACGAGCTCCCGCCGGGAAAATCCGCCGGCAGCTCCGGCGCGACATGCTGGCAGAAAAGGCTCGCCACGTGTTTCCCCGGCGGCGCCAGCGTGTCGTCGAGCGTCGAGGGGATCAGCATCTCGACAATCGGCGCTTTCGACCAGCCATGCGCTTTCGCGTCGAGGAAGGCGCGGTCCATATAAGAAAGGCTCGGCCCGATGATGATGCCGGCGGTGTGATGATCGGCGAGCGCCACGCCGGGTGCGGCGGTGAAATCCGGCAGCTCGGAGAGCGCCACGTTCATGCGGAAGGTGCCGGAGCCGGAGCGCCAGCCTGAGATGCGGCGGAGAAATTCCGCGTCGAGCGCAGCAGGCTCGACGAGGCGGGTGAAGAGCAGCTTCGGGTTCAGGTTCGACGCCACGATCTTCGCGCGGAAGACCTCGCCGGCCTCCGTGACGACACCGGCGGCGCGTCCCCTCTCTACGAGCACCTCACGCACAGCCGCATCGGTGCGGACGTCGACGCCGCGCGCCACGCACGCTTTCGCCATCGCCTGCGTGATCGCGCCCATGCCGCCGATGGCGTGACCCCAGACGCCTCGTCTGCCGTTCACCTCGCCGAAGACGTGGTGGAGGAGGATGTAGGCGGTGCCTTGCGCATAGGGGCTCTGATAGGTGCCGACGATGCCGTCGAAGCCGAAGATCGCCTTGATCGGATCGCTCTCGAACCAGGAATCGAGGAAGTCGCCGGCCGATTTCAGCATGAGGTCGAGGAAGTCGCCGCGCGCCTCGGCGTCGAGCCCGCCGAGACGCCGTCCGAGCGGCGCGGCTTTCAGGAGCTCCGGCACGATCTGCCAGCCTTCGGCGAGCACGTCGGGCGGCGTCTCGAGCACCAGCGTGCGTAGCACGTCGGCGACGCGGTCGAGCCGCGCCGAATATTGGTCGAGGAGCTCCGCGTCCTTCGTTGAGAACTTCGCCACCTCCGCCTTCGTCCGCCCGGCGCCGACGCTGAGCGCGCGCCCGTCGGGAAGCGGCAGGAAGTTCTGCAGCTTGCGTTCGACGATTTGGAGCCCGTGCTTGTGGAGCGTGAGGTCGCGGACGATCTTCGGATTGAGCAGCGATACGGTGTAGGAGGCGACGGAGTTCTTGAAACCCGGATGGAACTCCTCAGTGACCGCTGCGCCGCCGACGATGCTCCGCCGCTCGAGCACCGTCACCTTCAAGCCGGCGGCCGCCAGATAGGCGGCGCACACGAGGCCGTTATGCCCGCCGCCGATGATGATCGCGTCGGATTCGATGGCTTTCAACCTTCTCCCCCTACTCGTTTACCGCGTTCTGGCCCGCGTCCTTCCGCCGGTTGCCGCAGCCTCCTTGCACCGTTACAAGACCCGCGCTGTCAAGTTTCGCGTAAGTCGGCAAGAATCAGGAGCCGCAACATGGCCCGGCCCGCCCCGAAGCCGCATCGGCTTCGTCCCCTTTCAAAAACGCTGATCCTGGCCCTCGCGCTCTCCGCCGCGCCGCCCTTCGTGCCGCCGAGTGCTGCGCTCGAGGCCGCGATTGCGAGGGGGCTGCGGGAGCTCGATCTCGGCGCGCGGCTCGAGCAGCGCTGCGACTACGAGGCGTTGACCCGCATCGCCAAGGACAAGAAGGGCTATCGGCCGGATCGCGTCGTCGCCGGCGCGACGGCGGAGGCCAAGGTCGACGGCGACTCGATTGCCGGGGAGGGCGCCGCCTTCCGCTCGAAGGGCAAGTGGTACCGCCTCTCCTACGTCTGCCGGACCTCCGACGACCACATGGACGTGCTCGACTTCAACTATAAGATCGGCGAGCCGATCCCCGAGGACGAGTGGGAGAAATACGGCCTCTGGGATTAAGCCTCTGAGCTTCCCGCTCGCGGGTCGGGCCCGCGCGGTTGCCGCCACTCCCCCACCTCGCTACTAAGGCTAGCCCGCCCCCAGGGCATCGAAGGGCGGGCTTTCTGGCATTTGAGAGCGCGTCCCGCCGAGATGGCCGACAAGAAGAACAGGCTCGAGCCGAAACTGCCGCGCGGCTTCGCCGATCGCGGGCCGGAGGATATCCGCGCCGTCGAAGAGATGATGGCGACGATCAAGCGCGTCTACGAGCGCTACGGCTTCGAGCCGGTGGAGACGCCCTTCGTCGAATACACCGAAGCGCTCGGGAAATTCCTGCCCGACCAGGACAGGCCCAACGAAGGGGTGTTCTCCTTCCAGGACGAGGACGAGAGCTGGCTGAGCCTTCGCTACGACCTGACCGCGCCGCTGGCGCGCTACGTGGCGGAGAATTACGAGCGCCTGCCGAAGCCCTATCGCAGCTACCGCGCCGGCTGGGTGTTCAGGAACGAGAAGCCGGGGCCGGGCCGCTTCCGCCAGTTCATGCAGTTCGATGCGGATACGGTCGGCACGTCGTCGCCGGCGGCGGATGCCGAGATCTGCATGATGGCGGCGGACACGATGGAAGCGCTTGGCTTCGAGCGTGGGCAATACGTCATCAAGGTCAACAATCGCAAAGTTCTCGACGGGGTCATGGAAGCGATCGGCGTCACGGATGAGCGCCAGAAGCTCATGGTGCTGCGTGCGATCGACAAGTTAGACCGCTTGGGCGTTCGGGAAGTGCGCAAACTCCTCGGGGAAGGGCGCGAGGACGAGAGTGGTGACTTCACAAACGGAGCGGGTCTGGCCGCTGAGCAGATCGAGCGCGTCGAGAAGCTGTACGGGCACCAAGAAGAGAGATCGCAGGATTTCTTCATGGCCATGCCCGGGGAACGGGTACTTCAAGACGATCTGTTGATCGTATCCAACGACTCAGTTCCGCTGGTAGTTGGCAATCCTCGTTTCATTGAGACGTATAAGAAACAATTTTCAGACAGCGAACTCGCTCAAGCTGGACTCGATGAGCTGCTGCAAATAAGCGAATTTGTCAGGGCCGCCGGCTACGGAACGAAAAGAATCCGCCTCGACGTATCAGTCGTCCGCGGTCTCGAGTACTACACCGGCCCCGTCTTCGAGGCGCAGCTCACCTTCGAAGTGCCGAACGAGAAGGGTCGGCCCGTCGTCTTCGGCTCGGTCGGCGGGGGAGGGCGCTATGACGGCCTCGTCGGCCGCTTCCGCGGCGAGGACGTGCCGGCGACCGGCTTTTCCGTCGGCGTGTCGCGCCTTGCCGCAGCGTTGAAGGCCGTCGGCAAGCTCGGCGACGAGCAGGCGGCAGGTCCCGTTGTCGTCACCGTGATGGATCGCGACAAGCTTGCCGACTACCAGAAGATCGTCGCCGACTTGAGGAATGCCGGCGTCGCCGCCGAGATGTATCTCGGCGCCTCGGGCATGAAGGCGCAGCTCAAATACGCCGACCGCCGAAATTCCCCCGCCGCCATCATCGCTGGCAGCCAGGAGTTCGAATCCGGCAAGCTGCAGATCAAGGACCTCGTCGCCGGCAAGGCGCAGGCGGCGGCCATCTCCGGGCACGCCGAATACAAGGAAGAGCGCCCCGGCCAATTCGAGGTTTCCGCCAACGACATCGTCGCGGAAGTGAAGAAGCTGCTTCAAAAGCAGCGCAGCGGTTAAGCGATGGCGCCGCCGCCGGCTTTCGAGCGCCTACGCACCCTCTTCGACAGCGCCGGCGCGCGCTTCGTCGACGTGCCGGTGCTGCATCCGGCCGATCCGTTTCTGGAGACGGCGGGCGAGGACATCCGCCGCCGCATGTTCGTGACGGAAGGGCCGCAGGGCGAGCGGCTGGCGCTTCGTCCGGACTTCACCGTTCCCGTCTGTCTCGCACATCTGGCGCGCGGACACGGGGCCGCGCGCTACGCCTATCGCGGCCTCGTCTTCCGCCGTCACGACGAGGGCTCGCCCGAGCGGCTCGAGGCGGGATACGAGGATATCGGTCGTGAGGACCGGCTGAAGGCCGACGCCGAGGCGCTGGCGCTCGCCATCGCCTGCGCGAGCGAGGCCGCGCCTGGCAAGATCACCGTTCGCCTCGGCGACATCGCGCTCTTCGACGCGCTGCTTCGCGCCCTCGGTCTTCCCGGCCGCTGGCGGCGGCGGCTTCGTCATTCCTTCGGCCTTCCCAAGGTGATGGCGGCGAGCCTTGAGCGCATGGTTGAGCCGCGCGACGCCGGCGACCGTCGTCTCGACTCGGGCCTGCGCGCCGTCGCCCGTGATCGTGGCGAGCTTGTCGCGCTTCTTGCCAAGCGTCACGACGCGCACGGCTACCAGGATGGGGCAGGGCGCTCGCCCGAGGAAATTGCCGAGCGCTTCCTCTCGCAGCGCGCCATTCCCGACGCGGCGGTCGCCGCGCGCGCCGCGAAGATCGTCGGCGAGTACCTCGAGCTCAGGGCGGATCTCCCCCGCGCCGCCGATGCGCTCTGGGCGTTTGCGATAGGGCACGGCATCGATCTCTCCGATGCGCTCGCCCTCTTTACCACTCGGGCCAAAGAAATCGCGGCGCAGGCTGGGGACGCCGAGATTTCGTTCGAGGCCGGCTTCGGGCGTCCGCTCGACTACTACACCGGCCTCGTCTTCGATCTCCGCGTCGGGGGGCTCCCCGAGCCGTTGATCGGCGGCGGCCGCTACGACCGCATGATGGAGATGCTCGGCGCGCCGTTGCCGGTGCCGGCCGTCGGCTTCACCATGCGGCTCGATCTGGTGGAGGCGGGCGAATGAACGGCGCGCTCATCCTCGCGCTCCCTTCGAAGGGCCGGCTCATGGAGGACTCGGAGGCGCTGCTGGCGCGCGCCGGTCTGCCGATCGAAAAGCGCGACGCGCGCGGTTATCGCGGCCGCGTCGTCGGCCCCAATGAAATCGAAGGCGACATCGAGGTCGCCTTCCTCTCCGCCGGCGAGATCGCCCGCGAGCTTGCCGAAGGCAACGTGCATATCGGCATCACTGGCGCGGACCTGGTGCACGAGACGATAGCCGATTGGGGCGCGAAGATCGCGCTCCTCGCCGGTCTCGGCTTCGGCCAGGCCGACGTCGTCGTCGCCGTGCCCCAGCTTTGGGTCGATGTCTGGACCATGGAGGACCTCGACGACGTCGCCGCCAATTTCCGCGGGCGCCATGGCCGCCGCCTCAGGGTCGCGACGAAATACTGGAACCTGACGCAGCGCTTCTTTACCCAGCACGGCATCGCGCTCTACCGCGTGGTGGAAAGCCTCGGCGCGACCGAAGGCGCGCCTGCGGCCGGCACGGCGGATCTGATCGTCGACATCACCACGACCGGCGCGACGCTCGCCGCCAACCATCTGAAAGTGCTCGAGGACGGCGTGATCCTGAAGTCGGAGGCAAAGCTCGCCGCCTCGCGCGCCGCCGCATGGAGCGCGAAGACCGAGGCCGTCGCGGCAAGGTTCCTGGGGAGCCTTTCGGCCGCCGGCACGGCCCTGGATGTCGATGAGGTGCGGGCTCTCGCGGTCGCAGGCGCGGCCCGCGCTTAGCGCTCGCAGTTCGCCGGCGCCGAGACAAGAACGGGGCCCGCAAGGGCCCCGTTCGATTCTAGGCTTGTGGTGTCGGACCTTAGAAGTCCATGCCGCCGCCGCCCGGCATTGCCGGCATGGCGGGTGCGTCCTTCTTCGGCGCTTCGGCGATCATGGCCTCGGTCATGACCAGAAGCCCGGCGACCGACGCGGCGTCCTGCAGCGCGACACGCACGACCTTGGTCGGGTCGATGATGCCGGCCTGGACGAGGTCCTTGTATTCCTCGGCCTGCGCGTCGAAGCCGAACGTGTTCGACTTGTTCTCCAAGACCTTGCCGACCACGATCGAGGCGTCGACACCGGAGTTCTGTGCGATCTGACGGATCGGAGACTCAAGCGCCTTCAAGACGATCTTGATGCCTGCCTCAACGTCAGGATTGTCGCTCATCAGCTTGCCGACGGCCTTCTTGGCACGCAACAGCGCAACGCCGCCGCCCGGCACGACGCCTTCCTCGACCGCCGCACGCGTGGCGTTCAGCGCATCGTCGACGCGGTCCTTCTTCTCCTTCACCTCGACCTCGCTCGCGCCGCCGACGCGGATCACCGCGACGCCGCCAGCGAGCTTCGCCAGCCGCTCCTGCAGCTTCTCGCGGTCGTAGTCGGAGGTGGTCTCCTCGATCTGCGCCTTGATCTGGCCGATGCGGCCCTCGATGTCCTTCTTCTTGCCGGAGCCGTCGACGATGGTCGTCTCTTCCTTGGAGATCGACACCTTCTTGGCGCGGCCGAGCATGTCGAGGGTCACGTTCTCGAGCTTGATGCCGAGATCCTCGGAGATCAGCTGACCGCCGGTCAGCGTGGCGATGTCCTGCAGCATGGCCTTGCGGCGATCGCCGAAGCCCGGCGCCTTCACCGCCGCGACCTTCAGGCCGCCGCGCAGCTTGTTGACGACGAGCGTCGCCAGTGCCTCGCCTTCCACGTCCTCCGCGATGATGAGGAGCGGACGGCCCGACTGCACCACGGCTTCGAGCACCGGCAGCATCGCCTGCAGGTTGGAGAGCTTCTTCTCGAAGAGCAGGATGTAGGGGTCCTCGAGGTCGGCGATCATCTTCTCGGCGTTGGTGATGAAGTAGGGAGAGATGTAGCCGCGGTCGAACTGCATGCCCTCGACGACTTCGAGCTCGGTCTCCAGCGACTTCGCTTCCTCGACCGTGATCACGCCCTCGTTGCCGACCTTCTGCATCGCTTCCGCGATCATGTTGCCGACCGTCGTGTCGCCGTTTGCCGAGATCGTGCCGACCTGCGCGACTTCGGCGGAGGTGTTGATCTTCTTCGACTGCTTCGCGAGTTCCTTGACGACGGCGGTGACGGCGAGATCGATGCCGCGCTTCAGGTCCATCGGGTTCATGCCGGCGGCGACGAATTTGGCGCCTTCCTTCACGATGGAGTGCGCGAGCACGGTCGCGGTCGTGGTGCCGTCGCCTGCGACGTCGTTGGTCTTCGACGCGACTTCGCGGACCATCTGGGCGCCCATGTTCTCGAACTTGTCCTCAAGCTCGATCTCCTTGGCGACCGTCACGCCGTCCTTGGTGATGCGGGGCGCCCCGAAGGACTTCTCGATCACCACGTTGCGGCCCTTGGGGCCGAGGGTAATGCGGACCGCGTTCGCCAGGATGTCGACGCCGCGGAGCATCTTCTCGCGCGCGTCGGCGGAGAATCTTACGTCTTTCGCTGCCATTTGATTTCCTCGTGTTCGAATTTTGTCTGGAAGCTTCGCCTAGGCGGCCTTGCGCTTCGAGCCGGCGGTGCCTTCGATGACACCCATGACGTCGGACTCCTTCATGATCAGGAGCTCTTCGCCGTCGATTTTCACCTCGGTGCCGGACCACTTGCCGAAGAGGATGCGGTCGCCGGCCTTCAGGTCGAGCGGCTGAACCTTGCCGGTCTCGTCGCGGGCGCCAGGGCCGACGGCGACGACTTCGCCTTCCTGCGGCTTCTCCTGCGCGGTGTCAGGGATGATGATGCCGCCCTTGGTCTTCTCTTCCGAAGCAAGGCGGCGAACCACGACGCGGTCGTGGAGCGGACGGAAATGCATGTTTTCCTCTTCCCGATTTCTTGGGGCCACATTGAGGGGCCTCGCGCCCCTGGATCCTGGCTGTTAGCACTCTCCTGTTGAGAGTGCCAGCAGGTGGCCCGCAGATAGGAAAAGGCGGAAATCCTGTCAATGGGAGATGCGGCCGAAGGCCGCAAAAATTATCGCGCCGCGACCGCCGCGGCGCGACGATTCTGGAAGCGATTCCGGTGCTTCGCGCGCTTGCCGCGGCTTCCGGGCAGCCGCGGGCGGCTAGCCGCCCGACGGCAGCGTGATCGTGAACGGCACCTCGAACGTCCCGCTCTTGTCGGAGTTCTGGTCGTGCACGTCGAAGACGGCCTTGTATTCGCCGGGCCGGAGATACGGCACCGCAAAGGAGAGCGTCATGGAAAACTCGCGCTTTCCGGGCGCGCTCGGCGCGGAGATCGAGAACACGTCCTTCGCCTCGCCGAGGACCTGGCCGGTGGTGTTTTCGATGGCGAGGTCGGCGGTGAACCCGACGGTGGTCGAGGCGCCGGAGCCGCCCTGGCCGAAGCAGATCGGCTCGACATAGACCATCATCTTCTCGTCCGGCTTGAAGGACTTGTCGGCCCGCTCGGAGTAAACCCCGTAACCGCCTGAGGAATCGACAACGACGACCCGGCGGAACGAAAGCGGGCTCGCATCGCAGATCGCGTCCATGGCCTCGGAGAGGGCGTCGAGAGCTTCCGCTGTCTTGCCGTCCGCGACCAGCGCCTCCGCGCGCGTCGCCGCGTCGACAGCGGGTCCGGCCGCCGCAACCGTTGCCGACCCCACGACGAGTAGCGCCGAAAGCGCCGCCGCTTTGAACTTCATGATGCCCTCCAACCCCGTATTCCAGCTTTCATATATCGTGAGCAGAAGACGCGCCAAGCGCAAGCCCCTGCCTACGTTTAGTTTTTCGGGGAAAACCGCGGGATTAGGCCTCTCCAGGCCCCACGGTCACAACTGTAAGGGGGCCGCCCCAGAGGCGTTTTGCGACGCGCTTCACGTCGGCGAGCGTCACCGCGCGGATCAGGGCGTTGCGCTTCTCGATGTAATCGACGCCCAGGCCGTCGAGCTGAAAGCTGAGCAGGTTGCGCCCGATCTTTCGCGACGAATCGAAGCGGAGCGCGAAGTTGCCGACGAGATAGTCCTTGGCGTCGGCGAGCTCTTCTTCCGTCGGTCCCTCGTTGGCGTAGCGCGCGATGACCTCGCGCATGATGGCGACCGTCTCGGCGGCCTTGGTCGCATCGACGGAAGTGGCGGCGACGAAGGCGCCGGCATGATCGAAGGGAAGAAGGCCCGAGCCGACCGAATAGGCGAGCCCGCGATCCTCGCGCACTTCCTTGTAAAGCCGCGACGAGAAGGTGCCGCCGCCGAGGATCTCGTTCGCGACGTAAGCGGCGATGAAGTCGGGATCGTCGCGCTTGAGTCCCGGGCCGCCGACACGGATCGCAGCCTGCGGAACGGAGAGAGCCGCGTGCGCCGTCTCGTCGAGCGCCGGCACGACTTCCGGGACCGGCGTCAGGTCGGCGTGCGCCGGCAGCGCGCCGAACATGCGGTCGAGCGCTTCTCCCGCCGCCTTCGCGTCGATTGCGCCGACGAAGACGACGTGGAGGTTGTCGCGCGCCACCGTGCGCGCATGGAAGGCCCTGAGGTCGTCGGCGGTGATGCTCGACACGCTCTCCGTCGTTCCCTCGACCGGTCGGCCGTAGGGGTGCGTGCCGAAAAGGGTCTGGCTGGAAAGTCGCGAGGCGATCTCGTTGGGGTTGGTCTCGTCCTGCCTGAGGCTCGCCAGCACCTGCCCGCGGATGCGCTCCACCGGCTCCGGATCGAAGCGCGGCGAAGTGACGGCGACGCGGAAGAGGTCGAATGCCGCGTCGAGATTGGTGGAGAGCGTGCGCAGGCTGCCGTAGAAAGCGTCGCGGCCCGCATCGAACGAGAGCTCGATCGAAAGGTCCTCGAGCTTGGCCTGGAAGGCACGTGAATCGAGATCGCCCGCACCCTCGTCGAGAAGTCCCGACATCAGATTGGAAAGTCCGGCCTTGGCGTCCGGGTCCTGCGCCGCGCCGCCGCGGAAGGCGATGTTCATGGCGACGATCGGGACCGTGTAGTCCTCGACCAGCCAGGCCTTGAGTCCGCCCGGGCTGGTGATTTCCTGAACCGAGGCCGCGCGGGCGGGCGGGCTTACGACTGCAAGCGTCATGGCGGCTCCAAGGGCGGCGGGTATCAAGAAGCTGAGCTTTGTCATGGCCATCAGCTCCGGGTTCCTTCGGCCGGCTCCAGATAGCCGGTCGCGGACGCGGCTGGCCTGAGATATTTCTGTGCGACCGCCTGCACCTGCTCCTTGGTCACCGCCTGGACGCGCGCCGGCCAGTCCTGCACGTCCTCCAGCGTACGGCCGACGGCGAGCGCTTGTCCGACGAGATTGGCAAGCATCGCCTGGCTGTCGAGCGAGTAGATCGCCTGCGCGATGGCCGAGCGCTTCGCACGCTCGAGCTCCTCGTCGGTAATGCCCTTCTGCAGGAGCTCCGCGACGACCGCGTCCATGCGATCCTCGAGGTCGCGAAGCGAGACGCCGGGCTTGGGCAGGCCGTAGATGGCGAAGCGAGAGCTGTCGAGGCCCTCGGAACGGTAGCTGGCGCCGGCATAGGTGGCGGGACCGTCGCCGCGCACGAGATCGTCGTAGAAGCGGCTGACGGAGCCGCCGCCGAGGATCTCCGCAAGCAGGCTCAGCGCCTCCGCTTCGCCCGGCGCCGCCGTCACCGCCGAGGGCACGACGTAGAAGCGGCGCAATTGCGGCTCGCGGACCTTGTCGTCGCGCTCGGTGATGGTGCGCGGGCCGATCGCCGGTGGCTCGGAGGGGCGCGGAGCCCGCGCCGCATCGGGCCGCGTCGCGATCTTCCCGTAGGTGGATTCGGCAAGCTTGCGCACCTCGTCCGGGGTGACGTCGCCGGCGACGACGAGGATCGCGTTCTCCGGCGTGTAGTAGCGGTGATAGAAGTTGAGCGCGGTGGTGCGGTCGAGATCGAGGATCTCGTGGTTCCATCCGATGATCGGCCGCCCGTAGGGATGGTTCAGGTAGAGGATGCGGAGAAGCCCTTCGTTCAAGACCGCATCCGGGTTTTTCTCCACGCGGTCGCGCCGCTCGTTCAAGACCACGTCGCGCTCGGTCGCCACCACATTGTCGGTCAAGACGAGGTTGGTCATGCGGTCGGCCTCGAACGACATCATCTCGCCGAGGTTTTCCTTGGCGACGCGCTGGAAGAAGACCGTGTAGTCGTATGAGGTGAAGGCGTTCTCGTCGCCGCCGATCGCCGCCACCCGACGGCGGAACTCGTCGCCTGGATGCGTCGCCGTTCCCTTGAACATCAGGTGCTCGAGGAAGTGTGCGATCCCCGACTGCCCCGCGGTCTCGTCGGCCGAGCCGACCTTGTACCAGACCATGTGGGTGACGACCGGCGCCCGATGATCGGGGATGACCACGACCTGCATGCCGTTTTCGAGCGTGAACGTCTCGGCGTTCGGCGCCATCCGCGGGATATCGGTCGCGGCTTCCGCCGGCATCGGACTCTCGGCATAGCCAGGAACGGCGGACATCAGCACTCCAAGCGAAAGGGCAAATGACAACAGGAGCTTCATCGGGGGCGGGCCCTTTGGGAGGAACGATATAGCCGCAATATAGGGGCCCCGCGAGGAGAGCGAGTGAACTTTCCTTCATATTACCGACACCGAACTTGCAGCTTGGTTGACGATTGCCGCTGCGTAAGGCTACCCGGCCGGGCCGGTGTGTGCCGGGGAGAGGGGCTGGAAACGCATGCGGCGGGTGGCCGGGCTTAAGGAACTCGCCGGGGACTACGATTCGCTCCTCTGCGACGTCTGGGGCGTCCTTCACAACGGCGTCGCGGCTTTTCCCGCGGCCGTTGACGCGATCACGCGTTTTCGCGCCGTCGGTCCTGTCGTTCTCATTACTAACGCGCCGCGGCCGCATCCGTCCGTACGCAAGCAGCTGCGCGAGCTGGGCGTGCCCGATAGCGCCTATGACGCTCTCGTGACCTCCGGCGACGTGACCCGCGCGCTGATCGCCGAGCGGCCAAGCGTGAAGCTCTTCCATATCGGCCCCACGCGCGACATGAGCTTTTACGAGGGCCTCGACGTCGTGTTGGCCTCCGAGGCGGAGGCGGAGCTGGTGAGCTGTACCGGCCTCTCCGACGATACGACGGAGACGCCGGACGACTATCGGAAGCTTCTGACGCGACTCGCCGACCGCAATCTGCCGATGGTCTGCGCCAACCCGGACATCGTGGTCGAGCGCGGCGACCAGCTCGTTTATTGCGCCGGTGCGCTTGCGCAGCTTTATCGCCAGCTCGGTGGCGAAGCAGTTCTTGTCGGCAAGCCGCATGCTCCGATCTATGACGCCGCGAAAGCTCCGATCGCCGCGCAAGGCGGCGCGCGCACGCTTGCCGTCGGCGATGGTCTCCCGACTGATATCCGCGGCGCCGTCGACAACGACATCTCGGTGCTCTTCGTGACCGGCGGCATCCATGCCGCAGACTTCGGTCCGCCGGCAGCACCCGACGGCGAACGCGTCGCGGCGCGCCTCGCCGCAGAGGGCCTTTCCGCCGTCGCTTACATCCCCGCGCTGCGTTGGGACAGGGAAGGGAGAGCGCCATGAGCGCCAATGCGAAGCCTGTCCGGCTCGCCGACTTGACCGCGATCCCCGACGAATGGCGCGGCGCGGTGATCGCGATCGGCAATTTCGACGGCGTGCATCGCGGCCACCAGGCGGTGCTGCGCACGGCGCTTGCCGAGGCGGAGCGCCTGGACGCGCCCTGCCTGATGCTCACCTTCGAGCCGCATCCGCGCGCCTTCTTTTCCGGGCGGCCGATCTTCCGGCTCACCCCGGCGCCGCTCAAGGCGGCGCTTGCGGCGGCGCTCGGTCTCGACGGCGCGATCGTCGTTCGCTTCGATCGGGCGCTGGCGGAAACGAGCGCCGAGGATTTCGTCGCCAAGACGCTGGTCGAGCGCCTCGCCATCCGCGCGGCCGTGACAGGTTACGACTTCCATTTCGGCAAGGCGCGGCGCGGCACGCCGCAATTCCTCGCCGAGGAGGGTCGCCGCCGTGGCTTCGCGGTGACGATCGTCGACGCGCTGCGCGACGGCGCCGACGCGGTCTCCGCGACGCGCGTCCGCACCGCGCTTTCGGAGGGCGACATTGCTCCGGCGAACGAGTTGCTCGGCTGGAGCTTCACCGTCTCCGCCGAAGTGGTCCGCGGCGACGGCCGCGGCCGCGAGCTCGGCTATCCGACCGCCAACATGAACCTCGATGCGGCGTCGGAGCTCGCGCAGGGGATCTACGCGGTGCGCTTCCTCGGCGCCGACGGCGTCGTCCGCGACGGCGTCGCGAGCTACGGACGCCGGCCGATGTTCGGCGGCGGCGATCCCGTCCTGGAGACCTTCGTGTTCGATTTCTCCGGCGACCTTTACGGCAAGACGGCGCTCGTCTCGCTCCACGGCTTCATCCGGCCGGAGGCGCGCTTCGACAGCGTCGCCGCGCTCGTCGCTCAGATGGACCGGGATTCGATCGACGCCCGCGCCGTGCTCGAGCGCCTGCCGCCGGGCGACCTCGACCGGCGGCTCCACGCGGCTTGGGCAAGCGGCTTGGCGTAGCGACCGCGTTCGCGCAGCGTCCGTCGGTCAGAGGTAGCGGAGCGCCACGAATCCGACGACGACGAGCGACACGACGACCGCTGTCGTCGCATAGAGCCGGCGCTCGACGACCGCCAGGATGCTCGGGCCGTACTGCTTCAGGATGAACGCCACCAGGAAGAAGCGGAACCCGCGCGTGACGATCGACGCGGCGACGAAAATCGGGAAATTGAAGGCGGCGAGGCCGGAAGCGATCGTCACCAGCTTGTAGGGGATCGGCGTCGCGCCCTTGATCAGGATAACCCAGACGCCCCATTCGGCGTACCATTCGCGGAAGGTCTCGAGCCCGCCGGCATGACCCATGAGGGTGAGCAGCCACTCGCCGAGGTCGCTCAGGAAGTAGCCGATGGCGTAGCCGAGGATACCCCCGAGCACGGAGGCGATCGTGCAGATCGCGGCATAGGTATAGGCCTTGTCCTGGCGCGCCAGGACCATGGGGGCGAGAACGACGTCCGGCGGTATCGGAAAGAACGAGCTCTCCGCGAACGAGATCACCGCCAGCCACCAGGGGGCCTTCGGGCTGCCGGCAAGTGACATGACGAGGCGGTAGAGCTGATGCATCGGCGGTGTATGGACGACTTCGGCGCATCCGCAAAGCCGCCTCTGCGAATGCCCTTTGTCTGCGCGGCCCTATCTGCTTCGCGGCGGCAGCGCCCGAGCGTTCGAATGAAGCTGGGCCTTATCTCGAGTCGCTTTGGCAATCTCAAGCCCGGGACGTCGCATATACTCTTCAAAAGCGACGAGACTTTATCACGGGGGGCTTATCGGTCAGCTAACTGGGGCGCCGGGATTCCGATGCTCCGCCGGTAGTCCATGCTGTAGAGCCTGTTCTCACACTCGTGATCTGGCGATCCGCGCCACTCGCCGCCTGCAACCTCGTGGCTTGCGATCCGGCATTCGTGTCGCCTCCACCCGGTCCAGTCACCTGGAATCCGGCCTGCAAATCGAGATGCGGAGCAAGACGTGCGCATTCCAGGACACGGCGAAAGAAGCACAAGTCTCCTCGCCGCTGTTGCGGCAATCGCGCTTTGCGCAGGGCTCGGTGTTCGTCCCGCCGCCGCGGAGGACAAAGCGCTCGCGGAGGCCGTCGAGTTCACCGGCACCGTGCTGTTCCTGGAGAGCAAGGTCCCCGGACTCGTCATCGGCGCGACCCGCAACGGCGAGACCGCAGTCGCCGGTTTCGGAGTGACCAGCGACACATCGGGCAAGGAGCCGGACGGCGACACCCTGATGCGGATCGGCTCCATAACCAAGGCCTTCACCGGCGCGAGCCTCGCGAGCCTCGTAGCCGATGGCTCCGTGGCGCTCACCGACCCGGTCGCGAAGCACCTCGATTGGGGGGTCACCGTTCCTTCGCGCGACGGGCACGTCATCCGGTTCATCGATCTCGCCACGCACACATCCGGCTTGCCGAGGGAGGTTCAGCGTGAGCCGGGGCCGCCGGACGATCCCTTCGTCACGCTGACCGCCGAGACCTACGCCAAAGCCCTCGACGCCGACCCGCTGATCTACACGCCCGGCACCGGAATGCTTTATTCCAACTTCGCCTTTGACGTGCTCAGCGCCGCGCTCGGCAATGCGGCGGGCAAGCCGTATTCCGAGGTCCTCAAGGAGCGCGTCCTTGACCCGGCCGGCCTTAAAGACACCGTCCTGACGCTCCGCGAGGGCGATGCGGACCGGCTGATGCAGGGCCACAATTTCGATGGCTCGGCGCTACCCGACGTCAAGGCGACGCCGATCATGGCGGGAGCGAGCTCGCTCTACTCGACGACCAACGACATGCTCAAATGGCTCAACTGGCATATGGACCGGTTCTCGCCGGACAATGCCGAGATGCGGATCATCGACCACGCCGCCTACGTCTATCGTGACGGTCTCGGGCTGGTCTACGGGCTCGACGAGTCTGGTCGTATGGACGCTATGTCGCTCGGCTGGGTCGTCATGGAGCCGGAGGGCGACCGTCCGCTCATCCTGCAAAAGGCGGGCGGCCTGCAGGGCATGTTCGTCTACTGCGCCTTCACGCCGACCCGCGGCGTCGGTGCCTTCGTCGCCATCAATGAGTCCAACTTCGGCGCGGCGATGGGGATGGCGACGGTCGTCAACGACCTCATCGCGTCGCTCGCGCCCCGCTGAGGGGCGGGAAGCCGCGGCAAGCCCTGGCCCGGTCGTAGAGCGCGAGCAGCCACGCGCTGCTTCATTGCGAGCGCTCGTCTGCTTCTTGAAGGGCGCGGCGGAAAGTTTGCGCAAAAACCGCGGAAACGTCAGCGTTTCGGCGCTTCACACGCACGCGGCCCTCCGCTAAGAACCCCGCCATGACGCGTTTTTTTGCGCCGATCGCGCGAATTATAGGCCCGGCCTCGCTCTGACGGGGCCGGGACGGCCGGCTTTTGGCCCAAGCCGCGCGCCCGGCGCGGCTTTCCACGAAAACGAGTTTCGAGCCTTGAAGGCCATGAGATGAGCGACAAGAAGGGCGCCCCCGCACGCTCCGGCGCCAAGTCGGCCCCCGAAGCGGACAAGGGCCGCGATTATTCCGAGACGTTGTTCCTGCCGAAGACGGGTTTCCCGATGCGCGCCGGCCTGCCGCAGCGCGAGCCCGAGATCCTGAAACGCTGGGACGCGATCGATCTCTACCGCCGCCAGCGCGAGAAGGCGAAGGGACGCGAGAAATACATTCTCCACGACGGCCCGCCATACGCCAACGGCCACATTCATATCGGCACCGGGCTGAACAAGATCCTGAAGGACGTGGTGGTGCGCTCGCATCAGATGCTCGGCTACGATTCGAATTACGTGCCGGGCTGGGACTGTCACGGGCTGCCGATCGAGTGGAAGATCGAGGAGGAGTACCGCGCCAAGGGCAAGGACAAGGACGCGGTGCCGATCAACGAGTTCCGCGGCGAGTGTCGCGACTTCGCCCGCCATTGGATGGCGGTGCAGACGGAGGAGTTCAAGCGCCTCGGCGTGATCGGCGACTTCGACGATCCCTATACGACGATGTCGAACGACGCGGAGGCGACGATCGCCGCCGAGCTGATGAAGTTCGCCATGTCGGACCAGCTCTATCGCGGCTCGAAGCCGGTGATGTGGTCGGTGGTGGAGAAGACGGCGCTCGCCGAGGCCGAGGTCGAGTATCAGGACTACACGTCCGACACCGTCTGGGTGAAGTTCCCCGTCTCCTCGGGACCACGCACGCTGCGCGGCGCCTCCGTCGTCATCTGGACGACGACGCCGTGGACGATCCCCGGCAACCGCGCGGTGAGCTATTCGCCGCGGATCGCCTACGGCCTCTACGTGGTCACCGCCGCGCCGGAGGGGAACTGGGCGAAGGCTGGCGATCTCTATGTGCTCGCCGACAAACTCGCCGAAGGCGTGATGAAGCAGTCGCGCGTCGAGAGCTTCGAGCGGGTCGCGCCGGTCGCAGCGGAAGACTTCGAGACGCTGGTGCTCGCGCATCCGCTGAAGCGTGCCGGTCTCGGCGGCTACCGGTTCGATGTGCCGCTCCTTCCCGGCGAGCACGTCACTGACGAAGACGGCACCGGCTTCGTTCACACCGCGCCCGGCCATGGCCGCGAAGACTTCGAGATCTGGATGGAGCACCGGCGCGAGCTCGAGGAGAGCGGCGTCGACACGACGATTCCCTACACCGTCGACGCCGACGGCAAGTTCACCGCCGACGCGCCCGGCTTCGAAGGCCGCCAGGTCATCACCGAGCTTGGCGAGAAGGGCGACGCCAACGCGGCGGTCATCGACTCGCTCGCGAAAGCCGACATGCTGATCGCGCGCGGACGGCTGAAGCACCAGTATCCGCATTCCTGGCGCTCCAAGAAGCCGGTCATCTTCCGCAACACGCCGCAATGGTTCATCCACATGGACAAGGACCTCGGCGGCGAGGGCGATACGCTGCGCGCGCGTGCGCTGAAGGCGATCGCCGACACGCGCTTCGTGCCGGCCGCCGGGCAGAACCGGCTGCGCGGCATGATCGAGAACCGCCCTGACTGGGTGGTGTCGCGTCAGCGCGCCTGGGGCGTGCCGATCGCCGTCTTCGTCAATCCGAAGACCGGCGAGGTGTTGAAGGACGAGGCCGTCAACGCGCGCATCGTCGGCGCCTTCCGCGAGGAGGGCGCGGACGCCTGGTTCAAGGACGGCGCGAAGGAGCGCTTCCTCGGCAATGCCTACGACGCGGGGGAATGGGAGAAGGTCGACGACATCCTCGACGTCTGGTTCGACTCAGGCTCCACCCACGCCTTCGTGCTGGAGGGACGGGCGGACTTGAAATGGCCGGCCTCGCTCTACCTCGAAGGTTCCGACCAGCATCGCGGCTGGTTCCATTCCTCGCTGCTTGAAAGCTGCGGCACACGCGGCCGCGCGCCTTACGACGCGGTGCTGACCCACGGCTTCGTCATGGCCGAGGACGGGCGCAAGATGTCGAAGTCGCTCGGCAACCAGGTGACGCCGCAGCAGGTGATCGAGCAATCGGGCGCCGACATCCTCCGGCTTTGGGTCGTCTCCTCCGATTATGCGGAAGATCTTCGCATCGGTTCGGAGATCCTGAAGACCAACGTCGACTCCTACCGCAAGCTCCGCAATACCGTCCGCTGGATGCTCGGCTCGCTCGCGCATTTCCGCCCCGAGCTTCGCGTCGATCCGGCCGACATGCCGGAGCTCGAGCGGCTGATGCTTTCCGAGCTCGCGCGCCTCGATGCGCTTGTGCACGAGGCCTACGCGGCGTTCGACTTCAAGCGCATCTATTTCGCGCTCTTCGCCTTCATGACCAACGATCTCTCGGCGTTCTACTTCGACGTCAGGAAGGACCGGCTCTATTGCGATCCGGCCTCGTCGGTCGCGCGCCACGCCGCGCTGACGGTGATCGACATCCTTTTCGACGCGCTCGTGCGCTGGCTCGCGCCGATGATCCCGTTCACCTGCGACGAGGCCTGGGCCGAGCGGCACGGATCGGCTGGCACGGTGCATCTGGAGCTCTTCTCTGACATTCCGGCGAGCTGGCGCGACGACGCGCTCGAGGCGAAGTGGGAGGCTGTGCTCCGCCTTCGGCGCGTCATCCTCGGCGCGCTGGAGGAAGCGCGCGTGAAGAAGGAGATCGGCGCGTCTCTCGAGGCGCGCGCTGTGCTCTTCCTTTCCGATCTCGAACTCCTCGCCTCACTCGACGGCGTCGACATGGCGGAGGTGGCGATCACCTCGGGCTTCGAGGTGAGGCCGCTCGAATCGGCGCCCGAGACGGCCTTCAGGCTGCCGCAGGAGACGGCTGCCGCCGTCGTGATCGAGCCCGCTCAGGGGCGGAAATGCGCTCGCTCATGGAAATACTCCGAGGAGGTCGGCGCCGACCCCGACTACCCCGACGTGACGCTTCGCGATGCCGCGGCGCTTCGCGAATACGACGCCGCCCGGCAGGCCGCCGAATGAGCAATACGCGCCGCGGTCGCGTCGTCGGCTTCACCGTCGCGATCCTCGGCGTTCTGATCGACCAGGCGCACAAGCTTTTCATGCTTGGGCCCTTCGATATCGAGGGGAGGGGCCGGGCGACGCTGACGCCCTTCCTCGATCTCGTCATGGTGTGGAATCGCGGCGTCAGCTACGGCCTGCTGAGCCAGCACGGCGACCTCGGTCGTTGGCTGCTCGTGGCGCTCGGCGTCGCCGGCGCCGGGCTCTTCTCCTGGTGGCTCTGGGTCACCAAGGGCGCGCTCACGAGCGTGTCGCTCGGCCTCATCATCGGCGGCGCGCTTTCGAACGCCATCGACCGTGTCTTTTATGGCGCAGTCGCGGATTTCTTCCTGTTCCACCTCGGCGGCTTCGAATGGTATGTCTTTAACCTTGCCGACGTTTGGATCGTGGCCGGTGCCATCGGACTGGTGCTCGCCTGGGCGCTCGAACGCCCCGAAATCGCCACGGAAACATGAGATCGGCGCGACGATCCCGCCTTTGGGGCAGAGGTCGCATGCCCGGCCCGGGCGTGTTATAGGTTACGGGATTCGAAGGGTTTTTAACGAAATGGCGCGCCGGAAGCTCTCTCGTTCGCTGTTCGTCGTCGTCTTGGCGGCGCCGGTCACGCTCGGCGGTTGCGCGACGTCGACCTACGGCACCGGCGAGGCGCCGGAGATGGCGCTCTTTCGCGAGATGACCGGCGGCCTCTTGTCGAGGGACAAGAAGGACCCGATCGACTACGAGCCGCGCGCTCCACTCGTCATGCCGGCGGACACCAAGGATCTGCCGCAACCCATAGAGACGGCTTCGGCCGCCGACCCCAACTGGCCGATCGACCCGAGCGAGCGCGCCGTCGTCAGCGCCGACGAGTTGGACGCGAGAAACGGCCAGGATCAATATCGTCGCCTGCGTCCGCTCTCCGGCGTGCTTCCGGCGACCGAAGAGCCAGCGGCAACGGCCGCGCAGGACGACCGCTCGCTTGAGCGCGCCGAGTATTATCGCCTGGTCAATCGGAACACCCGGCAGCGGCAGGACTTCGCCAAGGCGCTGGCCGATTCGAAGGGCTATACGCGCCGGGAGCGGCGCTATCTGACCGACCCGCCACTTGCCTACCGCGAGCCCGCCGACTCCGTGCCGACCGACTCGCTCAAGACCGGCGTGAAGAAGCGCGGCTTCTTCGCACGCTTGTTCGGCGGCGGTTAGCGACTTTCATCCCCGTCCGTTTTTTGTGAGAGTCCGGCGGGATTCGCTTTGCGCGAGGCAGCACCCCGTTGTCCATACGTCGCCTGCCTGAGCATGTGATCAACCGGATCGCCGCCGGCGAGGTGGTCGAGCGGCCCGCGAGCGTCGTCAAGGAGCTCGTGGAGAACGCGCTCGACGCTGGCGCGCGGCGGATCGAGATCGTCACCGCCGGTGGCGGCAAGAGCCTGATCCGCGTTGCCGACGACGGCTCTGGCATGCGCCGCTCCGACCTTGAGCTGGCGGTCGCCCGCCACTGCACCTCGAAGCTTCCCGGCGACGATCTTGCTGAGATCGCGACCCTCGGCTTCCGCGGCGAGGCGCTGGCCTCGATCGGCGCGGTAGCGCGGCTTTCCGTCGAATCGCGACACCGCGACGAGGACCACGCCTGGGCAATCGCGGTCGACGCCGGGCGCGTCGGCGACGTGCGGCCGGCGAGCCGCGGTCCCGGCACGCAGATCGAGGTGCACGACCTCTTCTTCGCCGTGCCGGCGCGGCTGAAGTTCCTGCGCTCCGATCGCGCCGAGGCGAATGCCGTGACGGAGATCGTGCGCCGCCTGGCGCTCGCGCACCCCGATGTCGGCTTCACGCTTGCCGGGCCGGATCGGATGCCGCTCGACGTCGCGCCGCAGGCCGGTGCCGGCGCGCGCGAGGCACGCATGGCCGAGATCGTCGGTGCGGCGTTCCTCACCGACTCGATGCCCATCGACGCGGAGCGTGAAAGCGTGCGCCTGACCGGCCGCGCCGGGCTGCCGACCTTCAACCGCGCCAACTCGCTGCATCAGTTCATGTTCGTGAATGGCCGGCCGCTTCGCGATCCGCTTCTGACCGGCGCGCTTCGCGCCGCCTATGCCGACGTGCTGGCGCGCGACCGCTTTCCCGTCGCCGCGCTCTTCCTCGACCTCGATCCGGCCGAGTTCGACGTGAACGTCCACCCGGCGAAGCTCGAGGTGCGTTTCCGCGATCCGGGTCTCGTTCGTGGGCTTCTGATTGGCGCGATCCGCGAGGCGCTGGCCGCGCACGGCTTCCGTGCCGCGCGGAGCGTCGGCGACGAGACGCTCGCGGCGTTCCGGCCGGAAGCTCCGCGCGCCGGCAATGCACCTGTTTCGCAACACCGGGCGAACGGAAACGGCAGTCGCGGCTTCGAGGGCTGGGCCGCGCCGCCGGGGTTCGGCGAGTCGGAGCAGGCCGGCTTCGCCGGTGTCGACCGCCCCTCAGCGGACGCTCGCGGAACGCTCGTCGCGCCCGACGAGACGGCGCTCTCGCGTCCGCTCGGCGCCGCCCGCGCGCAGCTCCACGAGAATTACATCGTGGCGCAGACCGACGACGGCCTCGTCATCGTCGATCAGCACGCCGCGCATGAGCGCATCGTCTATGAGCGGCTCAAAGCCGGCCTCGCCGGCCGTACCGTTTCGCGACAGATGCTGCTCATCCCCGAAGTGGTCGAGCTTCCCGCCGACGACGTGGCGCGGCTTCTTCGGCGCGCCGACGAGCTGGCGGCCGTTGGGCTTGCGATCGAAGCTTTCGGTCCTGGCGCGGTCGCCGTCACCGAGACTCCGGCGATGCTCGGCGAAATCGATGCGAAAGCGCTTGTCCGCGACATCGCCGACGACCTCGCCGAATGGGATTCCTCGACGCGGCTTGCAGAGCGCCTCGACCATGTCGCGGCGACCATGGCCTGCTACGGCTCGGTGCGCTCCGGCCGCAAGCTGAAGCCGGAGGAGATGGACGCGCTGCTTCGCGAGATGGAGGCGACGCCGCAGTCGGGCCAGTGCAATCACGGCCGCCCGACCTATGTCGAATTGAAGCTCGCCGACGTGGAGCGGCTCTTCGGCCGCCGTTGAAGCCGTATCGTCCCCGGTCGAACCGTTCGCCGGGATGTCAAAACAGTGCTAACTTCGTAGCGGCGGTTCCTCCGGGGAGAGGGCAATGGCTGCGATCAATGAAAAGCTTCTCGACGAACGCCTAGCGGCGCTGGAGTCGGCGCGCGCTTGGGGCCCCCGCGTGGTCTCGAAGCTCGAGGCGCACGTCCGCTCCGCCGACGACGCGGCGCTCCTTCGCATCAATCCGATCAGCTTCGCGGCGGAGAAGAACATTCCCGAGGCCGAGGCAGTCGATCTCTTCCTGCATGCCGCTTCGCTCGGCCTCTTCCAGATGGATTGGGTCCTGCTCTGCCCGGTCTGCTCCTGCGTCATCGAGAGCTTCCGCGCACTGAACCGCCTCAACAGCCACTGCCGCTGCATGAACTGCAGCGTCGACCTCGTAGCAGCGCTCGACGACATGATCGCCGTCACCTTCACGATCAGTTCCGACGTGCGCCGCATCGCCTATCACGACCCGGAGCATCTCTCGATCGAGGATTACTTCTTCCGTTATCGCGCGGCGGAGGAGGGACTCATGCCCGACGGCACGCCGTTCCTGAGAATGAAGGAGAAGCTCCACAAAGCGATGGCGTTCGTCGAGCCGGGGCAGACGGTCACCATGAAGGTCGAGGCGGAGCAGGGCGCGGGAGCGCTGCGCGGCGCAAGCGTCGACGTCGACGCTACCTTCGTCTTCGTCATCGACTCAGCGCTTCCCGCCGCCGACCAGCGGATCGAGGTCCGCTGCGACGAAAACGCCTGCGAGCCGGCGGGCGGCACCGTCGCGCCCGGCAACGTCACGTTCGAGATCACCAGCGCTGCCCCCAAGCGCTTCGCCTTCGGCATCATGCAACTGCCTCCGGGCGTCACTCGTCCGCCGCCGCTTCACTTCGCGCCGTTCCTCTCCGGCAAGCGGCTGCTCACGACGCAGACCTTCCGCGATCTCTTCCGCTCCGAGGTCATTCGCGCCAGCGAAGGGATCGGTGTGAAGGACATCGCGCTGCTCTTCACCGACCTGAAGGGCTCCACCGCCCTCTACGACAGGATCGGCGACCTGAACGCTTTCGCGCTCGTACAGCAGCATTTCGACCGGCTGCACGATGTCACCGTGCGCAACGACGGCGCCATCATCAAGACGATCGGCGACGCCGTGATGGCGGCGTTCCCCGACGCCGCGCATGCCGTCCGCGCTGCGCTCGAAATGCGCAAGGAGATCGGCTCGACCAACAAAGGCGCGTCGCAGCGCGAGCTCATCTTGAAGATCGGCGTGCACAGCGGCGCGGCGATCGCGGTCACCCAGAACGACCGGCTCGATTATTTCGGGCAGACCGTGAACATCGCCGCGCGCGTGCAGGGCCTTGCCGAAGCCGACGAGATATTCGTGAGCAAGGACGCCTACGACTCCTCGGAGGTGAAGGAGGCGCTCGCCGCGTTCCAGGTCGAGCCGCAAAGCGCCAAGCTGCGCGGCGTCAACGAGGAAGTCCCGGTCTTTCGGGTGGAGCCGGAAACAGCGAGCGCGGCGATATCTCCGTAGGCGCGGGGACCCTTCCGAGGCGCTACCCGAGGAAGCGTAGCAACAACAGCTGGCTGTCGCCGGCTTCGCGCCGGTCGAGCAATTCAAAGCGCTCGGGCAGCTCAACCTCGACGCCTGCGCGTTCTTCCAGCACGCAAAGTGCGTCCGGCTTCAGCCAGCAGCCTTCCGCAGCACTGCGAAGCGCGGTCTCGCCGAGACCCTTGCCGTAGGGCGGGTCGAGGAAGACGAGATCGAACGGATGGACCGTTCCGGCGTTTCCGAGTGTCGTCGCGTCGCGGCGCAGGATGCGCGTGACGCCGGTCAGCCCCAGCGCCTCGATGTTCTGGCGCAGGAGCCCGCGTCCCTCGACGCTCGTCTCCACGAAGAGCGCCTGCGCCGCGCCGCGCGAGATCGCTTCGAGCCCGAGGGCGCCAGTACCGGAGAAAAGGTCGAGCGCGCGGGTCTCCGCCTGCGGCAGGTCATGGCCATGCGCGAGAATGTTGAAGAGCGACTCGCGCAGCCGATCGCTGGTTGGGCGGATGGCACCCGGTCCGGTGTGCGAGCTGCGCGGGCCGGCGAGCGGCCGGCCTCTAAGCCGACCGCCGACGATGCGCATGGGGCTTTCCGTGCTTCGGGCGCGGCTTCGGCTCTTCTGGCTTCGGCAGGCGGATCGGCGCCTCGAAATCCGCATGCGCCGCCGTCGCCAGCTTCTCGCCGAGCTGATCGCGAAGCACACGCCCGCGCACCTCTTCCACGTCACCGGGCTTGAGATCGCCGAGCTGGAACGGGCCGTAGGAGATGCGGATCAGCCGGTTTACGGAAAGCCCGAGATGCTCGAGCACGCGGCGGACCTCGCGGTTCTTCCCTTCGCGCAGGCCCATCGTCAGCCAGACATTGGTGCCCTGCACGCGGTCGATCGCCGCTTCGATCCCGCCATAGACCATGCCGGCGATGGTGACGCCGCGATGCAGCCTGTCGAGCGCGTCCTTCTCGACAGCCCCATGCGCGCGCACGCGGTAGCGGCGCAGCCATCGGGTCGACGGCAGCTCCAGCACGCGCGCCAGCCCACCGTCGTTGGTGAGAAGAAGAAGCCCCTCGGTGCCGATGTCGAGACGGCCGACCGTCATCACCCGCGGCAGTTCCTTAGGCAGGGCCGAGAAGATCGTCGGGCGCCCTTCGGGATCGCGGTTCGTAGTGACGAGCCCCTTCGGCTTGTGGAAGAGCCAGAGCCTGGTCCGCTCTCGCTCCGCAAGCGCCGCGCCGTCGACTTCGATCCGGTCTTTCGGCCCGACGATGGTCGCCGGGGTCGCAACGACGCGGCCGTTGAGCTTGACGCGGCCCTCCGCGATCATCCGCTCCGCGTCGCGCCGCGAGGCGAGCCCGGCGCGTGCGATCCGCTTGGCGATGCGCTCGCCTTTGTCAGCGCTCTCGGCTTGTTTTTCTGCGCGCCCGCCGCCACTCATGCCAGTCTCTTATCAAACGGGTTGAGGCGAGGCGAGATGAGCCGGGACGCCGGGAGCTTCATGGATCGCGCGCTCGAGGAGGCGGAGGCCGCCGGTGAGCGCGGCGAGATTCCGGTCGGCGCGGTCGTTGTCAGCGAGGGCGCGATCGTCGCCGCCGCGGGAAACCGCACGCGCGAGCTTGCCGACGTCACTGCCCATGCCGAGGTGCTGGCGATCCGCGCCGCGGCAGAAAAGCTCGGAACGGAGCGGCTTTCCGGCTGCGATCTTTATGTGACGCTTGAGCCGTGCACGTTATGCGCTGCGGCCATTTCCTTTGCTCGCGTCCGCCGACTTTACTACGGCGCCGGCGATCCCAAGGGAGGCGCCGTGGAGCATGGTGTCCGCTTCTTTGTCGCGCCCACCTGCCACCATGCGCCAGAGGTTTATTCCGGCATCGGCGAGAGTGCGGCCGCCGCGCTTCTTCGCCGCTTTTTTTCGGCCCTTCGCTGAGG